>Ga0172370_10002022_pt1 | contig 29827 bp, 21 predicted proteins | sample LakKiv5m_FD_114538 | JGI IMG/M metagenome (GOLD analysis project Ga0172370, IMG submission 114538) | Freshwater microbial communities from Kabuno Bay, South-Kivu, Congo - kab_022012_11.5m | ecosystem: Environmental > Aquatic > Freshwater > Lake | place: Democratic Republic of the Congo...
AGGGCACCGAGTACATGCTGTTCTACCAGGGCAGCCATCTCCACATGGTCGCCTGGAAGCGCCGCGGGACGCTGTACTGGGTCCTGAACACGCTGGACAACCAGCTTTCCAACGACCTCATGACGGGTCTCGCGACCTCCTTCAAGCCTGTGAAGTGAGCTACCTGCGCGCAGTGGTGCGCCGGCTCGATCCCTGGGCCGCTCTCCTTCTCGGCGGGTTCCTCGCCATGGGCGTCGTGATCCTGCTCGCGACGCCCGGGCCCTGGCACCAGGTCGTGGGTCCGGCGGCCCCCGTCAAGCTCACTCCTCCGGCGCCCGACGACGTGGCCGTCTACGTTCTCGGCGGGCGTGACGGGGACTGCTCGGGCGTCATCTGGCTGCATCTCGACGCGGAGGAGTCCTCGCTGACGGCGGTCGTCGTCGCCCCGAAGGTCTCCGGCTTCGTGCCCGGCGCGGGCTACGCGCCGGTATCGGACATCGTTGACGCGGCCGGTCCCCGGGCGGCTACTGCGGCGCTCAGTGAGGAGCTCGACGTGGAGATGGACGCCTGGGTCACGCTCCGGGGCCAGGCGTTGCGCAAGGCGATCGAGGCGATGATCCCGATGGACGAAGTGCGGGCGGCACGCGGCCGCTACCGGCAGGCCCGCGCCGCCTGGCGCGGGCGAGGCGGCCTCCCCGGGGCGTGGTTGCTGCAGTACGAATCGCTGCGCGACGCACTGCCCCGGGTCCCCTATCACGAACTCGGCGTGGTCGCCTTTTCCAACTACGTGCTCGGCTTCGGATTCGTGAAGACCGATCTCACGCTGCAAGGGGTGGCTTCGCTGGGCGATGCGCTTCGGGAGCTCACGTCCGGTGACGTGGAGGTGCGCGCCTGCTCCGTGGTGATCGAGACATCCCTCGGTGCCGAGGTGTGGCGCGTGGACCAGAGCAGACTGGAGTCGCTGCGCCGTTCACTCGCGTTCGGTCTGACTCCGCCGGACGAAGGGACGAGGGTCGTTCGCAGAGCCCGCCCGGCGCACGTACTCGTGGTTGCGCCACTGCGACGGACTCTCGCGGAGACGTACGCTGTCCAGGTGCGGCGGAGTCTGCGGCGGTCGGCCGGAGAGACGATCGGCGTCACGCTGGTCTCCGGCCTCGACGACCGGCTGGCGTATCGGGCCGCCAGGGCTATCGACGAGACGCGACCTCTGGCCGTTCTCGTCGCGCCGTCGCTCTCCCAGGACTCGGACCGGGCTCGGGCCGCAGTCGAGAAGACGTGTGCGATGCTGCGGCGCAGGGGCGAGCAGGCGGTCGTGGCGGGGCCGCTTCCCCCCGTAGACCGCGCAACGGCGGCGACCGGCCCTGCGGTCGCCGCCGCGCAGACCGAGTTCCCGGTATCGCCGTACCCGGCCGCAGGCGCCTCCCCGCACGGCGCCGCCGAGCTGGTGCGGCGCTCCGCGCGCGCCGGCGTGCAGACGCTCGTGCGCGCCTGCTGGCCGGGAGCCCTGGCCCCGGACCTCGCGTCGACGAAGCTCGGCTTCACGTTCGTGGCGGCTCGAAGCACGGCGGTCGGCGTGCGGACCGCGACCGGGTCGAGTGTGGACCAGCTCGTGGAACAAGTGCTTCTCTGGGGCTACCGGGGAGAACCGCTGTCGGGTGACGAGGCCGCATGGGAGCCTCTCCTGGAGGGGACGACGCTGTACTACCGAGACGGGTACCGCCCCGCGGCGGTGGCTCTGGCCGGGGATCTCGGTCTCGACGTGCGCGCGGCGGTGGCGGATGAGGAGACGCCGCGCGCTCTCGTGCTGGTGACGGATGAGTGAGACGGGCGCAAGACGAGGGAGACGCGGCCACGCCGTGGGCGAGTCGCCGGCGCCCCGGGCGAGTCGCCGGCGCGACGACGAGCACGCCGGCGCCGTGGGCGAGTCGCCGGCGAAAGGAGAACGGCCCCCTCCCCCCGCGGGGGAGGGGGCCGTTCTCTCATGCGCCAGGTACGCGATGGTCAGGCGCGGCTGCGGCGCAGGATCGCGCCACCGCCGATGAGACCAGCGCCGGCCGCGAGGAACAGGAGCACCTCGCCACCGGTGAAGGCGAGCTGGCCACCCTGTGTCCCGGGAGCCTGCAGGCTCGCGAGATAGTCCTCAAGGACTCCCTCGATGGCCGAGTACTGCTGGTAGATGGGGTTGTTCTGGATGAACGCCAGCGCGGCCCGGATCTCGGCGGCGCTCCAGTCGCCGTCGATGGTGCCGTCCTGCGCATCCTCGATGATCGCGTCGATCACCGACTGCGAAACGGCGGCCTGCGCGGCGACCGCGAACACGAGGATCAAGAGGAGGCTGAGCGCGATGGCCACTATCAGCTTGCTCTTCATGTCTTCACCCCCTCACGACGTCTTGTCGGCGATGCGCCGGATGATGTGGAATCGAGTCATCTTCTTCCTTCTGAACCAGTCTATTCCCTCGGCCGCACACAAGTCGAGAGACCGACCCGGTGAGCTTCCGGGGAGCATGACAGTATAATCCCGTGGATGGAGGCAGCTGTAAACACCCGTCGCGTTCACGGTCCGGCTCTTCGAGCGGCCGACACGGCGCCGTTCGCCGTCGCCGTGGCCGCCGTCGCCGCGTTCTCTTTCCTCTCCGGGGGGTACATCCTCGGGCGCAGTACGCCGGTCGCTGTGGTCTGCCTTGGGCTCGCGGCGGTGTGGGTGTGGTTCCTTCGCCGGCCGTCCCGTCCCTCGGTGCTCTTCCTCGCGGCGCTCGCCGCGTTCGGGTTCTACACGCTGTGGACGGGGGCCTCCGTCTTGTGGTCGTTCGGCCCTGATCTCACCTGGGTGGCGTTCAATCTCACGGCGTTCTACCTGGCGACGGTGGCGGTTCTGGGCTTCACCTCGGTCAGAAGCCTCCAGCTTCGCGTGGCCGGGTACGGGTATCTGGCCGTCGCGACGGCGGTCGGCATCTACGCCTTTCTCGGCAAGGCGCTTCCGGATGTCGTCACGCACGCCCACGCCTACGCGCGCCTCGACAGCCCCGTGGGCTACTGGAACGTCCTCGCGCTGATGATGGTCATGGGTCTGTGCGTCGCCCTGGCTCTGGCCGGGGACCGCACGGCTCACCCGGCCTGGCGGGCGCTCGCGGCCGCAGCCGCCGTGCCGATGTGCTTCACGTTCTTCTTCACCTTCTCTCGCGGCGGCTGGATCGCGCTGATCGTGGCTCTCATCCTGTACTTCGCATTCACGACCACGCGCCTCGCCGGGTTCTTCACCCTGATTGCCGTGACCGCCCCGGTCGTGCTTGTACTGTGGAGGGTGCGCGGGTTCGAGACGCTCTTCTCCGAGACGGCGGATGACGCGCTGCGGGCGTCTCAGGGCGGCATCCTCCTGCGCTGGTCGCTCGCCGCCGTCCTCGTCGCCGTGGGGGTGCAGCTGGTGGTCGCCCTCGCGCACGCGGCCGTGCCTTGGCCGCGCTGGTCGCGGTTGGCGGCCGGCGGCGCCGTGCTGGTCATCGTCGGAGTGGTCGTGCTCGGCGGTCCCGGCTGGTTCGTCCACACGCACGGCGGCGTCTCCTGGGTCGAGGACAAGCTGCACGCGCTGGTCACCGACTCCGAATCGGGCGGGGGGAACGCCGCGGGGCGGCTGGTCACGGTGACCACCAACGGTCGCATACCGCTCTGGCGCGAGGCCGCCGACCAGTCGCGTACCGAGCGCCTCAAGGGGACCGGCGCCGGGACGTTCCCCTTCACGCACTACCGTTTCCGGGGTGAGGTGGGCGGCGTCGTCAAGCACGCGCACAGCGAGTGGTTCAACGTGCTGAGCGAGCTCGGCGTGGTCGGCCTCGCGCTGTTCGTCGTGGCGGCGGTCCTCCTCGTGGCCGCGGCGATCGGCAACCCGTTCGCACGCCGCGACGACCGTCTCCATCCGCTTCTGGTCGCGATGCAGGCCGGGGTCATCGCGTTCTTCGTCCACATCTCCTGGGACTGGGACTGGGGGATGGCTGCTGTCGGGACGGCCGTGTTCGTGTTCATCGGCGCTTCCGCCTCGTACCGTGCGACCCGGCGCGGTGACGAAGCCGGGCTCGAGGACGGCCGTGCCGATGAGGGCGAGACCGTGTCCCGCGAGCCGGTCCGGCCGCCGCACCGGTCGCGCTTCGGACGAGCCGGCTGGGCGCCCCGGGTCGTGGCGTGCGTCGCGCTCGTGCTTCTCGCGCTCAGCTGGCTGCCCCCGTATCTGTCGGGACGCGCCGAGAACGCGGCGCTCGCCGCCGCCGGCGACGGGGATCTCGTGACGGCGCTCGAGCACGCGCGTCGCGCGGCCCGTCTCGATCCGCTGGCCGTCGGGCCGCTCGTCACCGAGGCCGTCCTCCTGCAGCAGCAGGGGCGCAACCGCGAGGCACTCGCCACGCTTCGCCTCGCGGTGGCGCTGCAGCCGGACAACTACGAGGTGTGGTACCAGCTCGGCCTGCTGCAGTCTCGGGCATTGGGTCGCAAGAAGGCGGCGAGAGCGGCGTTCAAGCGGGCGCTCGGTCTCAATCCGGCGGACTCTGACAGTCGCTACGAGCTGCAGGCGATCGGCACGTAGCCGACCGGGGGCGCCGTGGAGCCTGTGGTAGACTTCCCGCCGACACAGGGCTCCTCACTACCCGCACGGGAGGTGCTGTTCCGCATGGCTGACGCCCCGATCGGTGTCGTCGGTACAGGGTACGTCGGACTCGTTTCCGCCGTCTGCTTCGCTCATCTCGGCCACCACGTGGTGTGCATGGACGTGGACGAGGCCAAGATCGCGCGGCTCGAGCGCGGCGAGATTCCGATCTACGAGCCGGGACTCGAGAAGCTCGTCGGCGACAACGCCGGGCGCCTCTCCTTCACGACGTCGTACGACGAGCTGCTGTCGCAGTGTCGCCTTCTCTTCATCGCCGTCGACACGCCGCCTTCGCCATCGGGCGACGCAGACCTCTCGCGCGTGCAGCACGCCACGCGGGAGATTGCGGCCCGGGGTGGCGAGCGCCTTCTCGTCATGAAGAGCACGGTACCGGTGGGCACCGGCGAAAAGGTCATGGCCGACCTCGAGGCGCTCGGTGCGACGGCCATGACCTACGCGTCCAATCCGGAGTTCCTCCGCGAGGGTGCCGCCATCCAGGATTTCCTCGAGCCGGACCGCATCGTGATCGGCGCGTTCCGCGAAGAGGACGGGGATGCCGTCGAGGCTCTCTACAGGGGCATCGACACCGACGTCATCCGCACGAGCGTGCCGACGGCGGAGATGGTCAAGTACGCCTCCAACGCCTTCCTCGCCACGAAGATCTCGTTCATCAACGAGATCGCCAACGTGTGTGAGCAGGTCGGCGCTGACGTCCGGACCGTCGCTCACGGCATGGGTCTCGATCACCGTATCGGCTCGCACTTCCTGCAGGCCGGCATCGGCTACGGAGGCTCGTGCTTCCCCAAGGACGTCCAGGCGCTCAAACAGCTGGCCGGCAACACCGGGTATCACTTCCAGCTGCTCAACGCCGTCATCGAGGTGAACGCACTCCAGAAGCGCCGTGTGGTCGGAAAGCTCAAGGATCGGCTGGGCGGCCTGCGCGGCAAGACGGTCGCGCTGCTCGGCCTCACCTTCAAGCCGCAGACGGACGACCTGCGGGAGGCGGCCTCCATCGTCCTGGCCGGCCGCCTGGTCCACGAGGGCGCGCGCGTCACCGCCTACGACCCCATGATCGACGCCGGCAGTCATCCGCTGTTCCCGGATGTCCGCATCTGTGAGGAGCCGCTGGAGGCGCTGAGCGGAGCCGACGCCGCGGTGATCGTGACCGAGTGGCCGGAGTTCGTGCGCCTCGACTGGGGTGCGGCCGCCGGCGTGATGGCGCGGCCGCTTCTCATCGACGGACGCAACTGCGTGGATCCGGGGACCGTCGCCGCGGCGGGGTTCGAGTACGAGGGGATCGGCCTCGGCGACGAGGTGCTCGCCCCGGTCGTGAGCTGACCGGCTGCGGCATGACTTCGGTTCGCTCGCTCCCGCGGCAGGCCGTGATCCTCGTCGGCGGCGAGGGGACGCGGCTGCGTCCGGTCACGTCCCGAGTCCCCAAGCCGGTCGCCCCGGTGGTCGAGCGCCCGTTCGTCGCCTACATCCTCGAGAACCTCGCGCGGCACGGCGTGGACCGGGCGGTCTTCTCCTCGGGGTATCTGGCCGAGACCATCGAGGCCGTGATCGGTGACGGCGCCGCCTACGGTCTCCGTGTCGAGTACGCAGTCGAAGACGAACCCCTGGGCACCGCGGGCGCCGTGGCCAACTGCGAGTCTCTCCTCTCCGACGGGAGCTTCTACGTGTTCAACGGCGACGTGCTCAGCGACGTCGACCTCACCGCCCTCGCGGCGACCCACGCGGACAAGCGCGGCATGGGCACGATCCTTCTCACGCCCGTCGAGGATCCCCGAAGGTACGGTCTGGTCGAACTGCGCGAGGACGGGTCGGTGGCCAACTTCATCGAGAAGCCGGGCGACTGGGAGGGAACGGCGCTGATCAACGCCGGGGTCTACGTCCTCGAGCCGGAAGTGCTCGAGATGATCCCTCGCGGCCGCCTGTTCTCCATCGAGCGCGGCGTCTTTCCGCGTCTGGCCTCTGCCGGTTCGCTCTATGGCCACATCGACCACGGCTACTGGCGCGACATCGGGACCCCGGACAGCTACCTGCAGGCGCATTTCGACATCCTCGAACGCACGCTCTCGACGACGGCCGGGGATGCTCTCGGAGACCAGTACTCGTTCGTCGCCTCCTCGGCGAGCATCGACCCGCGGGCGCGTGTCGTGCCGCCCTGCTACGTCGGTGAGGACGTGCGGGTGGCGGCCGGCGCCCGCGTCGGCCCCCTGGCCGTGATCGGCGCCGGCTCTGTGATAGGCGAAGGCGCCACGGTCCTCGAGGCGGTCCTCCAGGCAGGCGTCGTCGTCGGTGCGCATGCAGAGATCGAGGGCAGCATCCTGGTGCGAGGCTGCAGCGTCGGCGCCGGATCGCAGGTCACCAGCTCGGTCCTCGGCGAAGGGAGTTCCGTGGGCGCCGGCAATCGTCTCGCCGGCGGCATCTGTGTGTACCCCGAGACCGAGTTGCCCGACAACTCCATCCAGTTCTACGAACAGCTGCGTGGCAGGGAGGGCTCATGACGATCCCGGACGGCATCTTCAAGGCGTACGACGTACGTGGGCTGTATCCGCAGGAGCTCGACGAAGCCGTCGCCGAACGGATCGGCTGCGCTCTCGCCCAGCAGCTCGGCGCGAGCCGTCTGGGCGCGGGCATGGACCCGCGGCCCTCGTCGACCGGCCTGCTCGAAGCGTTCGCGGCGGGCGCTGCCGCTGCCGGTGCGGCGACGGTCGACTTCGGGCTCGTGCCGACCGAGATGGTGTACTTCGGCGTCGCTTCGCGTGGCCTCGACGGCGGCGTCATGGTGACGGCGTCCCACAACCCGCCGCAGTACAACGGGATGAAGCTCGTCGGCGATGGGGCGCTGCCCCTGAGCGGCGACGCCGGGATCCCCGAGCTCAAGGCGCGGAGCCAGGCGCTCGTGGAGCTGCCGGCGAGCATCGCCGGCGGTGGGCTCGAGCGCCTCGATCTGTACCCGGCCTACGTCGAGCACCTGCACGGGCTCGTCGACGTCTCATCGCTGCGGCCGTACAAGGTCGTCATGGATGCGGCGAACGGCGTGGCCGGCAAGCTTGCTCCCCTGGTCTTCGACGGCACGCCGATCGAGCGTCTCGAACTGTTCTTCGACGTCGACGGCACCTTCCCGAACCACGCCCCCAACCCGCTCCTCGAAGAGAACAGCCGCGAGATCCGCGCCCGGGTGGTGGCGGACAAGGCCGATCTGGGTATCGCCTGGGACGGCGACGCCGACCGCTGTTTCTTCATCGATGAGGCCGGTGAGTTCGTCCCCGGCGATTTCGTCACGGCGCTGCTCGCCGAGGCGCTCCTGCTCAGGGATCCCGGCGCGGCGATCCTCTACGACCTCCGCGCCAGCCGCGCCGTGCCCGACGTCATCCGTGCCAACGGGGGTGTGCCCCTCATGAACCGCGTCGGGCACGCCTTCTTCAAGCAGCGCATGCGCCGCGAGAAGGTCCTGTTCGGGGGCGAGGTCTCAGGGCACTACTACTTCGCCGCCAACTACAACGCCGACTCCGGCTTCATCCCCGCGCTGCTGATCCTCGAGCTTCTCTCGCAGAAGAACGCCACCATGGCCGAACTGCTCGAGCCCCTGCGGACGAAGTATTTCATCAGTGGCGAGATCAACTCGACCGTGGAGGATGTGCCGTCGGCGCTGGCGCGCATCGAGGCCCGGTTCGCCGACGGTGAGGTCACGCATCTGGACGGCATCTCCGTCGACTACGACCGCTGGCACTTCAACGTGCGTCCGTCGAACACGGAGCCCCTCTTGCGACTCAACCTCGGCGCCGACTCCCGGGAGCTCATGGAGGAGAAGCGCGACCTGGTGCTCGGCATCATCCTCGAGGGCTGAGATGGCGGAGACCATCGACCTCGGGCCGGCGCGGGTCGCCGAGCTCGACGCCGCCGACATGCTGGGCGCCATCGCCGGCCTGCCCGGGCAGCTGAGGGACGGGTACGCGATGGCTCACGAACGGCTCGCCGGCGCGTTCTTCGGAGCGTACCCCGCCGTCCCGCCGGCGGAGCCTCGGGGGGTCGTGGTCTGTGGCATGGGCGGCTCGGCCATCGGCGCCGATCTCGTGCTCGCCTGCCTGCCGGATCTGCGGGTGCCGGCGGAGGTCGTGCGCGGGTACCGGCTGCCGGCCTGGGTGGGCCCGGACTCCCTGGTCGTCGTGATCAGCTACTCGGGCGGCACTGAGGAATCGCTCGCCTGTGCGGCGCAGGCCCGTGCCCGCGGGTGCGCACCGGTGTGCGTGGCGTCGGGCGGCCGTCTTGCGGCTTACGCTGAGGCCGAAGGCCTTCCTCTGGTGCTCGTCCCCGGCGGCGGCCAGCCGCGCGCCTCCGTCGGGTATCTCTCGATGCCGCTGCTCGCCACGCTCGAGGCCGCCGGTCTGTGCGCCGACCACGGCGCGGCGGTCGCCGGAGCGGCGGCGCAGCTCGAGGCCGAGAACGAGGTCCTCGGACCGCTCACCGGCGAGTCGGAGAATCCCGCCAAGGCTCTCGCCCGGCGCTTGGAGGGCCGGGTCGTCGCGGTCTACGGTGCGGAGTCCATCGTGCCGGTGGCACGGCGCTGGAAGGGCCAGATCAACGAGAACGCGAAGGCGCCGGCTTTCTTCAACGAGCTGCCCGAGCTGGATCACAACGAGATCATGGGCTGGACGAGCCTGCCTCAGGCAACCGCGTCGACGTTCGCGCTCTTCCTGGGCGAGGAGGGAGACGATCTGCGCCTCGAGCGCCGCGCCGACCTGACGGCGCGCGAGTACGAGCGCCTGGGCGTCGCCGCGGAGCGGGTGGTCTCGCGCGGCTCCTCTCGTCTCGCGCGGCTGTTCTCGCTCGTGCAGCTTGGGGATCACGTCTCCTACTACCTGGCGCTGCTGTACGGCATCGATCCGTCGCCGGTCGACGCCATCGAGCGTTTCAAGCTCAGGCTCGCCGGCGACGCCGGCTGAGGCCGTGTGGCCGGTGTCAGGCTCGCTTTCGTCGCGGACCGGCCGGAGACGAGGCAGGTCGGCGCCGGCCTCTTTCCGGACTCCGATCGCCGCGTGCTCCCACGCTCCGACCTGCGCCCCGGAGCACCGTTCGCCGGGCCGCTGTTCGAGGTCCTCGGCGCCCTTTCGCGCGACAGCCTGGTAGGTCTCGCGGTGCCTGTGCTGTGGTGCAGTCCGGCTGGGGGCTCGGGCCCGGCCGCACCCGAGCCGCCGTCACCCGGCGCCGTGCTGCCGGTCGCCGACCACGTCAACCTCGAACTGTGCGGACCCCTCACCGGCCGCTGGCCGCCCGGCGTGCCGCGTGACTTCCCCGGCATGACCGGCGTATATCAACCCGGCCTCGCTCGTGCCGCTGCCGGGGCTCGGGTATACTCGTCCGGCGTCGTGGCGGCGGGGGTCGCCGACGCCCGGCATCTCACGCGATTCGAGGCCCGGGCCGTTCGTGGATCGGGGGCGGTCGTCCTGTCCGACACCCTGGTCCCGGTCGCCATCGTCGCCGCGTATTGCGGATTGAGGCTGGTCGCCTGCGGGGTCGTGCGGGCGCCGGACCGCGACAGAGAGTGAGGCTCGGTTTGGGCAACGACTACGACATCAAGGACATCGGACTCGCCCCGGAGGGGGTCCTGAGGATCGAGTGGGCCGACATGCACATGCCGGTGCTCAAGGCCATTCGCGAGCGCTTCGAGCGGGAGAAGCCGCTGGAGGGCGTGCGTATCGGCGCCTGCCTGCACGTCACCACCGAGACGGCGGGACTCATGCGCACCCTGGTCGCCGGCGGCGCCGACGTGGTGCTCTGCGCCAGCAACCCCCTGAGCACCCAGGACGACGTCGCCGCAGCGCTCGTCGAGCAGTACGGCGTGCGCGTGTATGCGATCAAGGGTGAGGACGACGAGACCTACTACCGGCACATCAACGCGTGCGTCGATCATCGGCCGAACATCACCATGGACGACGGCGCCGATGTCATCGGTGTGCTGCACGGCGAGCGGCCGGACATGGCCAGTGAGATCATCGGCGGCACCGAGGAGACCACGACCGGCGTCATCCGCCTCAAGGCGCTCGAGGCCGAAGGCCGCCTCATGTTCCCGATCGTGGCCGTCAACGAGGCCAACACCAAGCACATGTTCGACAACCGCTACGGCACCGGCCAGAGCACGCTCGACGGCGTGATCCGCGCCACCAACATCCTCATCGCCGGCAGCACCGTGTGCGTGGCCGGTTACGGCTGGTGCGGGCGCGGCCTCGCCATGCGCATGAAGGGTCACGGCGCCGACGTCATCGTTCTCGAGGTCGATCCTCTGCGGGCTCTCGAGGCCGTCATGGACGGCTACCGGGTCATGCCCGTCGCCGAGGCCGCCAAGGTGGCCAAGGTGTTCGTCACCGCCACCGGCGACATCCATGTGCTGCGCGGCGAGCACTTCGAGGCCATGCAGGATGGCAGCATCATCGCCAACACGGGCCACTTCAACGTCGAGATCGACATCCCGGCGCTCGAGAAGCTCGCCGTGAAGAAGCGCGCCATCCGGGAGTTCGTCGACGAATACACCATGGCCGACGGCCGCCGGCTGTACCTGCTCGCCGAGGGCCGGCTGGTGAACCTCTCCGCCGCCGAGGGTCACCCGGCGGCGGTCATGGACATGAGCTTCGCCAACCAGTCGCTCAGCGCCGAGTACATGGTCAAGCATCACGCCGATCTCGAGAAGAAGGTCTACGTGGTGCCCAAGGACATCGACGACGAGATCGCCCGGCTCAAACTCGAGAGCATGAGCGTCGACTGCGACACGCTCACCGAGGAGCAGGCCAAGTATCTCGCGTCCTGGGATCAAGGCACCTGATCGCGGCGCGACGGGCTCCGGGCGTATCGTGACCTCCGTGGGCGATCCCATGGCGGTGGGCCAGAGCGGCCCCGGCGGCTCTCGTCTGCGGGTGCGCACCGTCGAGATCCTGGAGAGCGAGGTCGTCCTCATCGACCAGGTGGCGCTGCCTCACGAGGAACGCTACGTTCGCTGCCGAACCTGGCAGGAGGTGGCCGACAGTATCTCCGACATGACGGTACGCGGCGCCCCGGCGATCGGCGTCACGGCCGCCGGGGGGATGGCGCTCGCGGCCCGCGGAGCCATCGCCGAGAGCGCCACCGATGCGGGAGCCTTCCGGGCCGCGCTCGAGCAGGCTGCAAGCGGCCTGCTGGCGACGCGGCCGACGGCGGTCAATCTGCGGTGGGCGCTGGACGAGATGCGGCGAGTCTGGGAGACGGCGCTCGCGGCCGGCGGTCCGCAGGCCGAGCCGGAGGCCCTCGCCGCCGGCCTGCTTGCCCGGGCCCAGGCGATCCTCGCCGACGACATCGACCGTTGTCTGCGCATCGGAGAACACGGTGCCGCGCTGTTCAAGGCGGGCGACCGCATCCTCACGCACTGCAACGCCGGCGCCCTTGCGACGGCCGGCTACGGCACGGCGCTCGGTGTCATCCGCTCGGCCGCGGCTCTGTACCCGGACATCTCCGTGTGGGTCGACGAGACGCGCCCCTGGCTTCAGGGCGCCCGTCTCACCGCCTGGGAGCTTCAGGTCGAGGGGATCCCGTACCGGGTGATCAGCGACAGCATGGCCGGTCACTTCATGCATATCGGCGAGGTCGACGGTGTCGTCGTCGGCGCCGACCGCATCGCCGCCAACGGAGACACGGCCAACAAGATCGGCACCTACAGCGTCAGCGTGCTCGCCAAAGAGCACGGTGTGCCCTTCTACGTCGCCGCGCCGCTCTCGACCGTGGATCTCACCATCGAGAGCGGTGAAGGCATCCCGATCGAGGAGCGCGACCCCGCCGAGGTCACGTCGTTCCGCGGCGTGCAGGTGGCGCCGCAGGGAGCCCCTGCGCGACACCCGGCGTTCGACGTGACTCCGGCCGCCGGCATCGCAGGCATCGTCACCGAGGCCGGCGTCCTGCGGGCTCCGTTCGGGCCGGCGCTGGCGCGTGTCTGCGCCGCGAGTGGGTACGACGCATGAGCGTGCGCGCCTACCTCATGGCCGCCGGCCTGGGCACGCGACTGTACCCGCTCACCGGACTCACCTCGAAGCCGATGGTCCCCATCCTCAACCGCCCGGTCATGGAACATCTGCTCAACCTGCTGCGCCGCCACGGCGTCACGGATATCGCGGCCAACCTGCACTACCACCCGGAGAAGATCCGCTCCTACTTCCACGACGGCGCGGATTACGGCGTCGAGCTTCGCTACCATCTCGAGGAGCATCTGCTGGGCACCGCCGGTGGGGCGAACGCGTTTCGCGAGTTCCTGAGCGGTCAGACCTTCCTCGTCATGAGCGGCGACGGCCTCACCGACATCGATCTCACCGCCTTTCTTGCCGCGCACCGCGCGAGCGGCGGCATCGCGACCATGGCGGTGAAAGAGGTGGACGACCCGTCGCTGTACGGCGTCGTCGTGCGCGACGCCGGGATGAGGGTCGTCGGCTTCCAGGAGAAGCCGGCGCTGGAGGAGGCGCTTTCGAACCTGTGCAACTGCGGCATCTACGCCTTCGAGCCGGAGATCCTCGACTACATCGCCCCGGGCGAGTTCGTCGACTGGGCCAAGGACGTCTTTCCGGCCCTGCTGGCCGACGACCGGCCGTTCCACGCCTGGGAACTCGACTCCTACTGGAACGATGTCGGCAACATCGAGCAGTACCGGCTGAGCAACTTCGATGCCCTGCTCGGGCGGGTCAGGCTGCAGGTGCCGGGACGCGAGATCGCGCCGCGGGTCTGGGTCGGCCAGGGCACGGAGATCGAGCCGGGTGTCCGTCTCGAGGCGCCCATCCTTCTCGGCGCCGGCTGCCTCGTCGAGGCCGGCGCCGAGCTCATCGGCCCGCTCATCGTCGGCGACGGCTGCGTCATCGAACGCGGCGCCGTCTTGGAGGGCGTCATCAACTGGGCCGGCGTCAAGGCCGGTCGCGGTGTGCGCCTCGACGGCAGCATCCTGGGCCGGCACGTCGTCGTGCACCACGAGGCCGTGGTCCACGAGGACGCCGTCATCGGCGACCGCTCCGATGTGAGCCCGCACACGACGGTCTCCGCGGGAGCGCGTCTCGAGCCGCGTTCGTCCGTCGGTCCGGACGACTTCTGCGCCGAGCGCGGAGCCGGGTGAGAGGCGACGGCAGGTGACCGCAGTCGCTGCCCTCGACGGCCTGCTGGATCTCGTCTTTCCCAAGCGCTGCGTCGTGTGCGGCCGCGCCGGATCCTGGCTGTGCGGATCGTGCTCCGGCGGACTCCGGCCGCTGCCGGACCGGCGCTGCCGTCGCTGCGGAGCTCCCGTGCGGGCCGGGCGGCTCCACCGTCCCGGCGCCCCCGACGATCCGGTCGTGCTGCGCCCGTCGTGCCCCGAATGCAGGGGCCGGGAACTCCGCTTTGCGGCGGCGTCGGCGGCCTTCTGCTATGAGGGTCCGGCGCGCGCTCTGGTCACCGCCTGCAAGTTCCGCGCGCTGCGATCGCTGGCCGAGGAGATGGCGCGGCTGGCGCGGCCGGCGTTCGCCGCCGCCTGCGGCGGCGCTCCTGCCGGCCTGATCGTGACGTCGGTCCCGGCGCATCGGGGGCATCGTCTCGAGCGCGGCTTCGACCCGGCCGAACTCTTCGCCCGGCGGCTTGCGCGGGACGCCGGGCTCCCCTATGCTCCGCTGCTCCGCCGCGAACGTCACGGCGCCCGCCAGAGCGGGCTCGGCCGTGCCGCACGCGCCGCGAACGTGCATCACGCTTTCGCGTTGCGGGAGGGCGGCATCGGGGTAGTAAATAGACTCAAGCGAGTGATCATCGTTGACGACGTCTACACCACAGGTGAAACGTTGAACCAGTGTGCAGAAGCGCTCGCTCACGTCAGTCCCGAACCCCACGTCTTCACCTTTGCGCGTACCGTGCGCGCGGCTACCGTGCATGCATCGCGAGAGCAAGCCGTCCCGAAGGAGCGATGTCGATGAAAACCCAGATCAAGGGCCGCAACGTCACCGTCACCCCCGCCCTGCAGGAGTACGCGAACGAGAAGATCGAGCACGTACACAAACTCCTCCGGCAGCGCAGGATCGACGAGGTGACGAGGGTAGAACTCGAACTCCAGGTCGAGAAGAACCCCAGCATCGCCGAGCCGTGTGTGGCGGAGGCGACGGTGTTCACCCGCGGTCCCGTGATCAGAGCGCGCGAGACGTCCACCGACATGTACGCCGCGATCGATCTCGTGACCGACAAGCTGGTGCGGCGCGTCAGGAAGTACCACGACAAGCTTCACGGCAAGACGAAGCACGGCCACGAGAAGCCCGTGCTCGAGGCGGATCTCGCGCCCGAGCTGGCGCCGGTCGGCGTGGCCGCCGAGCTGGGCGACGAGTTCAACGCGGAGATCGCGCACGCCGGCGACAACGGCCGGATCGTCAAGACGAAGCAGTTCGCGCTCAAGCCCATGTCGGTCCAGGAGGCGACGCTGCAACTCGAGCTCGTCGGTCACGACTTCTTCGTGTTCACCAACGCCGACTCCAACAGGACCAACGTCGTCTACCGGCGCAACGACGGCCACTACGGCCTGATCGAGCCGGCCGAGAACTGAGACGTTCGGCCGGTCTGTCGGCGCCCGGTCGACGGAGCCCATGGCCTCCGTCCCTCGGGCGATGCGACTCCGGCCTCGTGCTGTGCGACAATGAGCGTCGGAGCGTGAACGTCAGCCACTACACACCGGGAGTCGCACGCCTGTGATCAAGATCGTCGACAAGCTGCTGCATGCCGGTGAGGGCCGGCGTCTGAAGACCCTCCAGGAGCAGACCGCACGGGTCAGCGATCTGGAGCCGACCGTCGCCGGCCTCAGCGACGAGGACCTGCGGGCCAAGACCGTCGAGTTCCGCCGGCGCCACGAGAACGGCGAACTGCTGGACGATCTGCTTTTCGAGGCGTTCGCCGTCGCTCGCGAGGCGGCGAAGCGGTCGCTCGGCATGCGTCCCTTCGACGTGCAGGTCCTGGGCGGGATCGTCCTTCACGACGGCGATATCGCCGAGATGAAGACCGGCGAAGGCAAGACGCTCGTCGCCACCATGCCGATGTACCTGAATGCCATCGCCGGGAACGGCGCACACCTCGTCACCGTGAACGACTACCTGGCCAAGCGGGACGCCGAGTGGATGGGCCAGGTGTACCGCTTTCTCGGTCTCGAGGTCGGCGTCATCCAGGCGAACATGACCCCGGAGGAGCGTCGCGCCCAGTACAACGCCGACGTCACCTACGGCACGAACTCCGAGTTCGGCTTCGACTACCTGCGCGACAACATGACGATGCGCCGCGAGCACATGGTCCAACGCGGCCACCACTACTGCATCGTGGACGAGGTCGACTCGATCCTCATCGACGAGGCGCGCACGCCGCTGATCATCAGCGGCGCTCCGGAGACGGCGGCCGACATGTATCGGCAGGTCGCCCGCGTCGTGCCGAAGCTTCACCCCGGCGAGGACTACGAGGTCGACGAGAAGCAGCGCACGGTGGCGGTCACCGAGAGCGGCGTCGCCAAGCTCGAGCGCGCTCTCGACGTGGACAACCTCTACAAGGACCAGAACGGGGCTCTCGTCAACCACGTGATCCAGGCGCTGCGTGCCGAGTCTCTCTACACGCGCGATGTCGAGTACGTCGTCAAGGACGGCGAGGTTCTCATCGTCGACGAGTTCACCGGCCGCATCCTCGACGGGCGCCGCTACTCGGAGGGCCTGCATCAGGCGATCGAGGCCAAGGAGAAGGTGCCGATCCGCGAGGAGAACCAGACGCTCGCCACGATCACCCTGCAGAACTACTTCCGCATGTACGACGTGCTGGCCGGCATGACCGGGACCGCCAAGACCGAAGAGGACGAGTTCCGCCAGATCTACTCGCTCGAGGTAGTGCAGATCCCCACGAACTCACCGATGGTCCGCCTGGACGAGAACGACTACATCTTCACGACCGAGAAGGAGAAGCACGCGGCCGTCGTGAGCGATCTCATCGAGCGCTACGAGAAGGGTCAGCCGGTGCTGGTCGGCACCGTGTCGGTCGAGGTCAGCGAGATGCTCTCACGGCTGCTCGAGCGACACGGCGTGCCGCACAACGTCCTGAACGCCAAGCAGCACGAGCGCGAGGCTCACATCATCGAGAACGCCGGCCAGCCGGGCGCCGTCACCATCGCCACCAACATGGCCGGTCGCGGCGTCGACATCAAGCTGGGCGAGGGCGTGCGGGAGCTCGGCGGCCTGTACGTTCTCGGCACCGAGCGCCATGAGAGCCGCCGCATCGACAATCAGCTCCGCGGCCGTTCCGGCCGGCAGGGCGACCCCGGGGAGAGCCGCTTCTATCTCTCTGCCGAGGACGACCTCATCCGCCTGTTCGCCGGCGACCGGATGTTCAAGATCCTGAGCCGGCTCGGCCCTCAGGAGGGCCAGCCGCTCGAGGCGAGGATGCTGAGCAATGTGGTCGAGAAGGCGCAGGTCAAGGTCGAAGAGCTCAACTTCATGCGCCGCAAGAACGTGCTCAAGTACGACGAGGTGATGAACGAGCAGCGGCGCGTGATCTACGACCAGCGCCAGCGCATCCTCATGGGCGAGGATTTCGGCGAACAGGTGCGCGAGATGATCGCCGAGTTGGTGGAGGGTGCGGTGCGCGGCGCCCTCGAGGGCGTGCAGTACTCGGAGGACTGGGACCTCGACTCCCTGTTCATTGCGCTCAAGCAGGTGTACACGCCGTCGCTCACCAGGAGCGACATCGACATCGAGACCGCCACGGTCGAGGAGATCGTCGACCTTGCCGTCGACGAGGCGCTCGCTCACTACGACGAGCGCGAGCGCCTCATCGGCGAGGAGCAGATGCGCAGCGTGGAGCGTGCCGTCATGCTCCAGGTGATCGACGCCCGCTGGAAAGAGCACCTGCTCGACATGGACTACCTGCAGGAGGGCATCCACCTGCGGGCGCTCGGCCAGCGCGACCCGCTGGTCGAGTACAAGAACGAGGGCTTCGATCTCTTCATCGACATGCTCGAGGGTGTCAAGATGAGCACCATCACGACGCTGCTGAAGAACAGCCCCGAGGACCTCGCGATGTTCACGGCGATGACCCTCGACGAACCGGTGGTGGCGCTCAACTACACGAGCGGAGACGACCTCATCACCCAGACCTCGTTCACCGGCGCCGCCATGGCGGCCGGCGCCCATGGGGCTCGGCAGGGCGACGCGCTCGCCGACCAGCCGCCGCCGAATGTCGCGGCCGGCGGCTCGGCGACGGCGACCGCACCCGTCCAGGTGAAGCAACGGGTCGTCTACGACAAGGTCGGGCGCAACGACCCGTGCCCGTGCGGGAGCGGGAAGAAGTACAAGAAGTGCCACGGGGCATGATGCGGCCGGCTGCGCCGGCTCCGATGCGCCGTGGAACGCCGCAGGCTTCGCGCGGCCGTGCGTGCCGAGTGGACTTCTAGCCGCGCCGCAGCGTCAGCAGCACGATCTGCGGCGTCCTACCGTTCGATAGCGCCGGTCTCGAGCAGCTTCTCGCACTCCGCCGCCGTCACCGGCCGGCTGTAGAGGAACCCCTGGATGGCGTCGCAGCCTTCGTCCCGCAGGACGCTGCGCTCGCCGATCGTCTCCACTCCTTCGGCGACGACCAGGAGCCCCAGGCGGTGCCCGAGCGCGATGACGGAGGCGGCAACGGCCGCGTGTTCGGGGACGCTGAGCAGGTCGCGGACGAAGGAGCGGTCGATCTTGACGGTCGAGATCGGCAGGCGCACGAGGTGGCTCAGGGACGAGTAGCCCGTCCCGAAATCGTCCAGCGCGATGCGCACCGACATCGCTCGCAGGGCGCCGAGCACCCGCGCCGTGTGGCGCGCATCCCTCATCGCCGCCGTCTCGGTGATCTCGAGCTCGAGGGAGTGGGCGTCGAAGCCGGTGGTCCGCAACGCGTTGCGCACGGTCTCGACGAGGCTCTCATCGTGAAGCTGGCGGGCGCCGATGTTGACCGCGATGCGAAGCGGGCGACCGAGCCGCCGCTGCCAGGCGCGCCCCTGGCGGCACGCCTCGGTGAGGACCCACTCCCCGATGGGTACGAGCACGCCGCTCTCCTCGGCCATCGGGATGAAGTCGAGGGGCGGCACGACTCCGCGCTGAGGGTGCCGCCACCGGAGCAGGGCTTCGACGGAGATGATGGAGCCGGTGCGAGCGTCGACGACCGGCTGGTACACGAGGAAGAACTGATCGTCGTCGAGCGCGTGATGCAACTCGGTGTCCAGCGCGAGCCGGTCGGCGCGGTCGGCGTTCATGGCGGGGTGGAAGAACCGCCAGCGGTCACCGCCCTCGTCGGCCGCGTGGTGCATCGCCGCGTCGGCGTTGCGCAGGAGCTCCTCGGCCGTGGCGCCGTCCGCGGGATAGACGGCGACGCCCATGCTGACGGTGATGAAGAGCTCGTGGGGCTCGATGCGGATTGGGTCGCCGACCGTCGCGACGAGCTTGCCGACCGCGGCGCCGGCTTCCGTCGGTCCCGCCACACCCGGCAGCAGGAGTGCGTACGTGCCGGCGCCCATGTGCGCCAGGGTGTCTTCGGCGCGGCCCGCGCGCTGGAGACGGTGCCCGATCTCGGCGAGCAGGGCGTCGGCCGTGTCGTGGCCGAGTGACGACGCGAGCGTGTCGAAGCGGTCGATCCGAAGGGTCGCCACGCCGAACGCCAGTCGCCTGCGCCGCGCGTGCTCGATCGCCTGATGGGTGCGGTCCTCCAGAAGCGCACGGTTGGCGAAGCCGGTGACGGCGTCGTGGGAGAGCAGATGTCGCACCCCGTCTTCAGCGGTCTTCTGCTCGGTGCGGTCGACCAGCACGGCGGTGCCGCCGATGACGACGCCGGCGACGTCGTAGACCGGCGCCGTCTTCAGGGTGATCCAGAGCTCACGGTCGTCGGCCGCGCTTCGGTAGGCCCCTTCGTAGAGACCGTCGCCGCCGGCGATGGCCTGCTCCAGCGCGGAGAGAGGGCGACGGTCAGTGAGAATCTCGCGGATGCTCCTGCCGAGGTACTCGCCCCCGGCGGCGCCCGATTCCGCCTCGAAGACCGGATTGCAGTCGGTGAAACGGAGATCGCGGTCGTAGCCGAAGACACCGACCGGGAGGGCATCGACGAGGGTCCGATAGCGATGCTCGGACTCACTCAGGGCCGCCTCGGCCTCCCGGCGGGCTCGCTGCTCGGAGTGCCGGTCGAGCCACACCCTGAGGACCGGCGCCGTGTAGGCGGCCAGGCTTTCGAGCAGGTCGAGGTCCCGTGGCTCGTAGGCGTCTTCGCGGGAGGCGACGATGTAGATGCCGATGGTCGCCCCATGGTGCAGGATGGGGACTGCCAGTGCGCGGTCGATGGGCAGGTGCCCCTCGGGCACGACGCCCGGCCGTTCGAGGATCTCGCTGCGGCCGGTGCGCAGGACCCTCGACCACAAGGCGTCGGTGTGCGTCTCCAGAGAGAATCGGAGGTCCTTGCCGGGGATGTCGCATGCCTCCCAGACCTGGCGGGTCATGGACGGCGTCACCAGGAAGCCGTCGCCGTCGATGTAGCCGAAGAACCCCCAGCGGCTGTCGAGCGCCTCACGCACGACGTCGAGGACGTCCGCGAACATCTCGTCTTCGGGACTGGTCAGGAAGACCTTCGCGATCCGCGCGTGCAGCTCCAGCTCGGTGCGAGACCGCCTCAGGGCCTCCTCCGAGGCGTGGCGGTCGGTCACGTCGAGGAGGAGGCCCTCCTGCGCCAGCGGCTCACCGTGGGCGTCGCGCACGAGAGCGAAGCGGTCCCACACCCAGCGCTCACGCCCGTCGGCCGTCCGGATCCGGTACTCGGCCTCGCCCCGGCCGCTCTCCTGCGACTCGGCCGCCGACTCCTCGAGCAGGTGGCCGTCCTCGGGGTGGACGATCTTCTCCCAGCTGAACTCCGGATCCATCAGTTGCTCGGGCGTGTAGCCCACGAGGCTCGCGTCGCCGCCGACGATGACTTCGTCCGCCCACGGGGGTCGGGGCTCGGAGCGGTACAGCCACCCGGGGACGTTGCTGAGCAGGGAGTGCAGCCGCCGTTCGCTCTCGTCTCGGGCCTCCTTGGCCTCGTGAAGGTCCGTGACGTCCATCAGCAGGCCGACCATCTCGCCGGGACGACCCGTCTCGTCGTTGATGAAGGTCCCCCTGTCGAGGAGCCAGCGCACGTCGCCGTTCTTGGTCACGATCCGGTGTTCGGACTGTGAGCCCGGCGCTCCGGCGGCGAGGTCACGGTGGAGGTCGGCGATCACCATCTGAAGGTCGTCGGGGTGGACGACCTGGAGCCAGGCCACATCGCCGTCGACGAGCTCATCCGGGCCGTAGCCGGTCAGCTCCCGGCAACCCTCGCTCATGAACGTCGTGCGCCAGGGATCGGCGATCTCACTGCGGTACGCGGCTCCGGGCAGGCTGCTCACGAGCCCGCTGAGCATCTCCTCGCGATCGCGGAGCGACGCCTCGGCCTCCTTCAGGCCTGTGATATCGGTGACGAATCCCTCGAGGTGGAGGAGGTCTCCGGAGGCGTCGAGGACGCCCACGCCACGCTCCCACACCCACTTCTGGTCCCCGTTCCTGGTGCGCAGGCGATAGGTCAGCGTCCAGGGCGACCGATCGGAGAGAGCGGCATGTATCGCCGACCAGACGACCTCGCGATCGTCGGGATGGATCAACGACGCGTACGATATCCCGGCGTCGCCGAGGAGCTCCTCGCGGGAGTATCCGGTCAGGTCGACGCATCCGTCGTTGAGCACCAGGGCCGTCCAGTCGCGGTCGTCGCGGCAGCGGTAGGCCATGCCCGGGATGTTGCCGAGCAGCGTGCGCATCGCACGCTCACCCTCGGCTAGCCGCTCGGCGGCGAGGTTGCGGTCGCGCTCGGCACGGCGCTGCTCGGTGACGTCGACGAGCACCGCGAGGGAGCGCAGTACGCGACCTGCGCCGTCGCGCTCCGCGGTCGCGGAGAGCAGGACGTCGACGACGGAGCCGTCCTTGGCGAGCATCTGGTACGGGACGTCCTCGCATTGTCCGACGGCGAAGAAGTCGGGGAGGACCTCCTCGCGCGCAAACCGCTGCGACTCCTCGGTGAGGAACTCCGTCGACCGCCGGCCGAGGACCTCGTCGGCCGTGTAGCCGAGCCGGTCGAGCCAGCGGTCGCTGACGCTGAGCAGCCGGCTCTCCGCGTCGATCGAATGCAGCATGACCGGCGTTCGTGTGTACAGCGTGCGGTACTTCTCCTCGCTGCGTCGCAAGGCCTCGGTGGCGCGCTTGCTCTCCGTGACGTCACGGACCACGAGGAGGGCCGCACCCTCGTCCTGAGGCAGGTGGCGGATCTCGTCGTAGCGGACCCCGGTGGGTGTCATGGTCGCGATCTCGGCGGTGACGGGCTTGCCGGTCGCTCGCGTCAGGGCGACGGCTTGCCGGATCCTGCCGGCGGCGTCACCGGTCAGGTCCTGCCAGGGATGCGCGCCGATCTGGGCGTTGGCCAGGATCCGGGGTCCGCCCACTGTGGTCGTGCCGCCGGCGACCCGGACGACGGTATCGTCCGCGTCCAGATAGAGGTACGTGTCCGGCAAGGTCGAGACGAGCGCCCGCAGTTCGGCCGCGGTGCTTCGCAGGGCCTCGTGTGTCGCCTTGAGGTGCGAGACGTCGACGAGCGTCGCGACGAGCTTCTCGAGGGCTCCGGCCGGCGACCGCAGCGGCTCGACCGAGACGCGCAGGCAGAGAGTGTCCCCGTCGTCGGCACCGACGAGGCTGACGACCTCGTCGACGACGGGCTCGCCGGCGAACGCGCGCGCGGCCGGCGGGGAGTCACGCAGATCGACCGGGTCGCCGGACTCGCCGAGGATCCCGGCGCTCCAGCGCGTCGCGGCGAACACCGAGGCGCCGACCGCCTCGTCGCGGTCCAGATCGAGGAGGTTGCAGGCGGCCCGGTTCAGATCCAGGATGACTCCGGACGGGTCACAGACGACGACCGCGACGGCGACGGCGTCCATGCGAACTGTCGAGGGCTTCTTTCTCCTACCCGTGCGCTCGTTGCTCAGGCCGATCATCTCCCTGGTGGCCCGTGTCTGGACTAGTCTGCCCACGCTCGGACGTGAGCACGCTGTTGCCGTGGCAGCCTGAGTATCGGTCATCTGCGCCCCGGGCTGAAGAGGGACCCGGATTCCGGTAGACTACCCGGGTCATGAGCCCTACCGCCCCTGAAGTACTCGTCCAGCTGGACTCGCTCCGCGAGCGGCTCAAGGAAGCCTCCGGGCGCCTTGGCTGGCTCCGGAGCTATCTTTGACCCTCCGGGGCTGACAGAGCAGATCGCGGCGCTCGAGGAGCGCATGCGAGCCCCCGGCTTCTGGGACGATCAGGACCAGGCCCCCAGAGTCTCCGCCGACTACAGTCGCGCCAAGCGCCGGCTCGAGGACTTCTCCGAGCTCGAGGCCCGCTTCGCCGATCTCGAATCCACGGAGGAGTTGTTGCGCGAGGAGCTCAGCGGTGACTCCGTCGACGGCGAGCTCCTCGAGGAACTCGTGAACGGTATCTCCAGGCTCGAGGCCGATCTGCAGCGTGGCGAAGAGCTCCGCTTCTTCAGCGGCAAGTACGACGAGGGTGGCGCGATCCTCACGATCCACCCGGGCGCCGGAGGCACCGAGTCGCAGGATTGGGCCGAGATGCTGCTGCGCATGTACCTGCGCTGGTTCGAGCGCCGCGGGTTCGCGGTCGAGATCAACGACTCGCAGGAGGGTGACGAGGCGGGCCTCAAGAGCGCGACGCTCACCGTCCAGGGCGAGAACGTCTACGGCCTGCTGCAGTCCGAGCGGGGCGTTCACAGGCTCGTGCGCATGAGCCCGTTCGACTCCGCCAACCGCCGGCACACGAGCTTCGTCTCCGTCGACGCCTCGCCGCTCGTCAGCGACGACGTCGCCGTTGAGATCGACGAGGACGAGCTGCGCATCGACACGTATCGCTCAAGCGGCGCCGGCGGTCAGCACGTGAACAAGACGAGTTCGGCGATCCGCATCACCCACCTGCCCACCAACATCGTGGTCCAGTGCCAGAACGAGCGGTCGCAGCTGCAGAACAAGACCGTGGCCATGCACATGCTCAAGTCAAAGCTGGTCGAGCTCGAGGAGCGCCGCCTGGCGGAAGAGCTGGCCCGTGAGCGTGGCGAGGTGCTCAACGTCGACTTCGGCAGCCAGATCCGGAGCTACGTGCTGCACCCCTACCAGATGGTCAAGGACATGCGCACCGGGCACGAGGTGGGCAACACCCAGGCCGTGCTGGACGGCGATCTCGACGGCTTCGTGCACGCGTACCTCGTGTGGCGCGCCGGCGGGAGCGAGCCGCGCAAGTAGTCGTGGCGCCGCCGTCCGGCTTACCGCCCGAGCTGCCCGGCCGCCTGGTGCGTCTACGCCCGGCCACACCTGCGGACGAACCCGCTCTGGTCGCCATCCTTGAGGAGCCGGAGGTGACGCGCTGGTGGCGGCGCTCGGAATGGGAGCGCGTCGACGAGCACGGCGCCGCCACGTTCGTCATCGAGTTGGGCGGCGCCACCGTCGGCTGCATCCAGTTCTCGGAAGAGACCGACCCGGACTACGTGTCGGCCGCCGTCGACATCTTCGTCTCGGCGGCCGTGCACGGCCGGGGGGTCGGCAGCGACGCGATGCGCACTCTCATCGCCTGGCTGATCGACGTACGCGGGCATCACCGGCTCACGGTCGACCCCGCGACCGCCAACCGGCGCGCCGTCCACGTCTACGAGAAGCTCGGCTTTCGCCCGGTGGGAGTGCTGCGTCAGTACGAGCGCGTCGAGACCGGGGTCTGGCGCGACGCGCTGCTCATGGATCTGGTCGCCGCCGAGTTCGTGAGGGCGTGAGACGGCGCCGGGGCGGCCGCCCGGTCAGTCCTCGATCTCGTACTCGGTGAGAAAGCGGGCCAGCACCGCGAACTCCAGTGCGAGCTGCGCCTGCAGACGTCCCGGATGGCGTTGCTCGACGTAGCTGAGCGTGTCCTTCGGGGTGTGCCAGATCTTGCGGTCCTTGGCCGTGTTGAGGTCCCCGTCCTTCTCGCCCAGCAGCCAGTTCGTCGCCTCGAGGTACAGGTACGGGATGCCGGCCTTGTGGAAGGCCACGTGGTCGCTCCAGTCGCCGGTCGTCCCGTAGGGGTAGCTCTCGTTGAGGCCCGGGCTGGTGAGGATGAAGGCGTCCATCTGCCGGGCCATGCTCCGCAGGGCGAGCTGTGGCCACGGCTGATCCTCGCCGCTGTAGCAGTACAGCCGGTCGCCGGCCGCCACCGAATCGAGGTTGATCATCAGGACGGTGTCGGCCTTGGCCACGTCGCTCATCTCGTCGACGTAGTGGGCCGAGCCGCGGAGACCCGTTTCTTCGGCGCCGAAGGCGACGAAGACGAGCGTGTAGGGTGTCGGCTCGTCGCGCAGCGCATCGGCGAGCTGCATCATGAGCCCCACGCCGCTGGCGTTGTCGAAGGCGCCGCGGCCGACGTCCACGGAGTCGTAGTGGGCGCCGATCACGATCTGCCCTTGCCCGTCGCCCGGCTTGATCGCGATCACGTTGCGCGAGACGCCGGCCTCGTCGAGGCTGAATTCCTGCGTGTCCGGCAGGTAGCCGAGCTCGGCGAACCACTCCGTGATGCGTGTCGCCGCCCGTGCTTCTTCCGCGCTTCCGGCGACCCGTGAGCCGATCTCGTCGGTCAGTTCCGCCATGTACTCGTAGGCGGCGGCGCCGGCCGTCGGCCCCGTGAGCGGGGTGGGCTCGACGGCCGCGCGCGATGTGTGCGTCTGCGCGGCCGCGACGCCGAGTGCCAGCAGCGCAGCCACGGCGACGACGATGATGACGCCGAGTGTCCTCCTGCTCATGGTGTCCCCCTCGGGTGCCGGGCGTTGTCTCAACCCTGCTTGTACACGGCCGCGGCCTGCCGGTCAAACGTGACCGGCCGCGGAGAGTGCGGACGCGATGTCGTGGGGTACGATGGGGCCGATGAGCGCCGACCTTCCGATCAGCGAGGGCCACGTCTCCTTTCGCGGTCACCGTACCTGGCACCGCGGCGCCGGGCACGACGCGCGGCCGGTCTTCGGAGGCGCGACTTCGTATCCCAAGATCGAACTGCACGTCCACCTCGAGGCGACGGTCCACCCGGAACGGCTGCTCGAGATCGCGCGGCGCAACGACGTGCGTCCGCCGGCGCGCACCGTTCGCGGCTTGCGGCGCTTCTGCGCCTTCCGCGGCTTCGACGAGTTCATCCGCGTGTGGATCAAGACGACCGGTGTCCTGCGGCACGGCCGCGACTTCCACGAGATCGTCGTCGACTACGCAGCCGACCTCGCCGCCCAAGGCTGCGTCTACGCCGAGGCGCTGTTCTCGCCGTCGGAGCCGGTCGGTCGCGGCGTCACCTGGCAGGAGGTCTTCGAGGGGTACTGCGACGGCGCCGACGAGGCCCGCGAGCGCTTGGGTGTGGATCTGCGCTTCACACCGGACATCACCCGCGACTTCCCGGTCGAGATCGGAGAGCAGCTGGTCGGGTGGGCGCTTCGGTACCGCGACCGCGGCATCGTCGGCATCAGCCTCGGCGGCAGCGAGAGCCGTTTCCCGCCCGAGCTGTTCGAGCATCCGTTCGCGATCGCTCGCGAGGGCGGCCTCAAGGCGGCGCCGCACGCCGGCGAGACGGCCGGCCCGGAGTCGGTGCGCGGCGCGCTCGACGTGTTGCACGCCGCACGACTGCGTCACGGGGTGCGCGCCGTCGAAGACCCCGGGCTTCTGGCCGAGATCGCGGCGCGAGGCGTCGTCTGCGACGTGACGCCGGTCAGCAATCTGCGCACCGGCGTAGTGCGGTCCCTCGCCGAGCATCCGCTGCCGGAGATGCTTGCAGGCGGCGTCCGGTGCTCTGTCGGGAGCGACGACCCGGTGCTGATGGACACGTCGCTCACGCGCGACTGCGACGTCGCCGTCGGCCTCGGGCATACGCCGCGGGGCATGTACGAGCACGCGCTCTCCGGGGTGTTCTGCGACGCCGTCACTCGGGAGCGCCTGCGGGCCGCCGGCGAGGCCTTCGACTGGACCGTCGCGCATGGGTCGCCGGCGCCGGGCGGCGAGCGGTGAGCGGCCCGGCGGCGACACCCGGCCGGGCCGGGGTCCTTCATGTGGTGCTCGGCGCCGGCGGTGGGACCGGGGGCGCCATCGTGCGCGAGCTGGTGGGGCAGGGCCGGCGGGTGCGTGCGGTGACTCGCGGCGGCGTGACCGTCGCGAGCTCCGGCACGCTGCCTCCGGCCTCTTACGAAGACGCCGCCGCCGACGTGACCGTGCGCGAGCAGCTGCGCCGCGCGCTCGACGGCGCGGATGTGGTCTTCCACTGCGCTCAGCCTCCCTACACGCGCTGGCCGCAGGAGTTCCCGGCCATGACGCGGGGTATCCTGGAAGCCACGGCGGAGGCCGGCGCCAAGCTCGTGTTCGCCGACAACCTGTACATGTACGGCCCGGTCGGCGGGCCCATGACCGAAGAGACTCCACCGGCGGCGCGGACCAGGAAGGGAGCGGTGCGCGCGCGGATGGCGGCGGAGCTTCTCGAGGCGCACGCGGAAGGCCGCCTGCGTGTGGTCATCGGCCGCTCCTCCGACTACTACGGCCCCTCGGGGCCGGACTCGGCGGTCGGAGAGCGCCTCTTCAAGGCCGTGCTGGCCGGCAAGAAGGCGCAGTGGTTCGGCAGTCTCGATCAGCCGCACACGCTCGGGTACCTCCCCGACATGGCTCGGGCGTTCGTCGTCCTCGGCGATCGCGAGGAGGCCGACGGGAAGGTCTGGCACACGCCGGCCGCGCCGGATCTCACCGGCCGCCAGTTCATCGAGCTCGCGGCGCGGGTCGCCGGCACGCGCGCGAGGCCGGCCGTGCTGGGTCCGGGCCTGGTGCGCACACTGGGTCTCTTCATGCCGATCCTGCGTGAGTTCCCCGAGCTCATGTACCAGTTCGACCGGCCGTTCGTGATGGACAGCGCCCGGTTCGAGGCCACGCTTGGACCTTTCTCCGTGACACCTCATGAGGAGGCGCTGGCCGCGACGCTCGACTGGTACCGGTCGCAGCTCTGAGAGGCGGAAGGCGCGCGCCACCGGTGCTCTTCCTTGCTCTCGCAATCCAGACCTGATAAGGTGGATTTCACACGACGGGAGCCGGTTCTCCCGCCCAGGCGCCACGCGCCGGGCTTTCCTCCCGCAGCAGACCCCAGACATTGTGACTACCGGGCAGTGTTCTGAACTGAAAGGAACACAAGTCCGTACCCAGTCTGGCCGCCCCGAGGGTGGCCTCCCGCAAGACGACCTCCCGCGCACGCCCCTGTATCCCAGCGAGCCGTCAAGCCCGCCGGCGGATGCCCACGCGTTGCCGCGTACGGAGTCGTCGAGAAAGAGTGAACGAGTGAATCCCACCACCGATGCCACCATCGAACGCACACCACAGTCCGACGAGAGCCAGAAGAAGCGCCGCCGCCGCGGCGGCCGCCGCCGTGGGAGCGCCACCGGCTCCCCCGGAGCGCCGCAGGGCGAGCGTCCGCAGACGCAGTCCGGCGCGTCCCAGGTCGAGCCGTCCCAGGCTCAGGCCGGCGCGACGCAGCCGGCGCCGGCCAAGACCCACAGCGCCCGTCCGCCGCGCGCCGACGCCGAGAAGCGTGAAGACCGCGGCCCCCGTGAGGGGCGCCGCGGCGAGCGCGACGGCAAAGGCCGCGGGGACCGCGACGGCAGGGGCCGCGGGGACCGCGACGGCAGGGGTCGCGGCGATCGCACCGGCCACGGCCGCCGCGGCGAGCGCGGCGGCCAGGGCGTCGACGAGAGCTACACGGAACGTAAGCATGTGGAGCGACCCGATGGTCCCGCGCCGGAGGTCGACATCCCGGCCTTCGCCGCCCTTGGCCTTACCGGCGACCTGCTCGCCGGCGTCGCCGCCATGGGCTACGAGACACCGACCCCCATCCAGGAGCAGGCCATACCGCGCGTCCTCGACGGACGCGACGTGGTGGGCTGTGCGCAGACCGGTACCGGCAAGACGGCCGCTTTCATCCTGCCCATTCTTCAGCGCATGACAGGCCCGACCGTCACCGACGGCCGCAGAGCCCACCCGTCCGCTCTTGTCGTGACTCCCACCCGCGAGCTCTGCGGGCAGATCGAGGAGGTCGGGGAGACGCTGAGCACCTACAGCGGTCGCAGCGTCGCCGCCGTCTTCGGTGGGGTACCCTACGACCCGCAGGCGAAGCGTGTGCGCAAGGGCGTCGACCTCCTGGTGGCCACCCCCGGCAGGCTGCTCGACATGCTGCGCCAGGGCGACATGTTGCTCGACCACGTCGACACCCTGGTGCTCGACGAGGCCGACCGCATGCTCGACATGGGCTTCTGGCCCGACGTCAAGCGCATCATCGACGCCATCCCGGCGAAGCGCCAGAACCTCTTCTTCAGCGCCACGATGACGAAGACCGTGCTCAGCATCATCGAGGACACCCTGCATCAGCCCGTGTTCATCGAGCTGGGCGGCAGCGCCCAGCCGGTCGACAACGTCGAGCAGAAGGTCCTGCCCGTCAACCACGAGCAGAAGGTCGATCTGCTGGTCGAGTATTTCCGTCACCACGATCCGGAGCGGACGCTGGTCTTCACGCGCACGCGCCGTCGCGCAGAGCGCCTTTCGCGCACGCTCAACAAGGCCGGCATCAGCTGTGAGGCCATCCACGGGGACCGTACCCAGGGACAGCGCCAGAAGGCTCTTGACGGTTTCAAGAGCGGCAAGATCGCCGTGCTCGTGGCCACCGACGTGGTCGCCCGGGGCATCGATGTCGACAACATCACGCATGTGATCAACTTCGACATCCCGACGAACCCCGAGGACTACGTGCATCGTATCGGCCGTACGGCGCGCGCGGGGGCCAGCGGCATCGCCGTCAGCCTGCTCACCGCCGAGGACGTGCACGAGCTGGTCGCCATCGAGCGGCTCATCGGCGCGACCATCGAGCGTCACGACCTCCCGAGCTTCGACTACGAGAAGCGGGTGATCCTGGAGAGCCATCAGGTGCAGCCGCGGCCGGGCAAGCTGCTCTGGAACGGCGGTGCGCGCCGGGCCTGGAACAAGACCGGTGTGAAGCGCCGCGTCCCGGGCGGCAGGTCGCGCTGACTCGGGCTTCCTCGCCGCTCTCGCTGGCAGCGGCTGGCCCGCGTTTGCTATACTGCCGTCTCTGCGTGG
>Ga0172370_10002025_pt1 | contig 29818 bp, 31 predicted proteins | sample LakKiv5m_FD_114538 | JGI IMG/M metagenome (GOLD analysis project Ga0172370, IMG submission 114538) | Freshwater microbial communities from Kabuno Bay, South-Kivu, Congo - kab_022012_11.5m | ecosystem: Environmental > Aquatic > Freshwater > Lake | place: Democratic Republic of the Congo...
AATCGGTACCTACCAAAGTAAATTGGCAATAGGCGGAAACGCTTTGCCCGCTTATCACAGATAAGATGTTGCCTTTTAAGGTAATGTTTTTTAAATTGTCTTTTCTAAATTCAATTTTTGATGGAATTTCATTATTTTGTTTTACTGCCGAACATGAGTTCGCAAACATACCCATAATGAAAAGTACGAAAATCAATTGCCGCATAATTATCAAAATCAAATATTGTCAATGTTAAACAGGTAGTAACGTAAAAATAAGCATAAAAATTTATTTTCAGGTTCGATTTTCTAAATACGGAATAATAAAAATGTTGTATTTTTGTACGATATGGAAAGGAATGGAAATGCTATATTTGACTAAAAAAGTAACTTTTTCGGCGGCACACAGGCTGTTTAATCCGTCGTTTACCTTTGAACAAAACGATGAAATTTACGATAAATGCAATAATCCCAACGGACACGGTCATAACTATACTCTTGAAGTTACTGTTAATGGTATTCCAAATCCCGATACCGGCTATGTCATTGATTTAAAAAAACTTAAAATCGTTCTGGATGAAGAGATCATTTCAAAGGTTGACCATAAGCATCTTAATTTTGATGTACCTTTTTTAGAAGGAATCATACCGACGGTCGAAAACTTATCGGTCGCGTTCTGGAAAATTTTAGAGAAGAAGTTACCTGCCGGGGAGCTTCACAGAATAAGGTTGTGGGAAACCGATAACAGCTATGTGGATTATTTTGGATAAATAGAAATATCAAAATCAATCAAGATGACCAAGAATTTGAATAAATATTTAGATTAATTAAGATGAATGACAATAAAAAATCACAGAGCAATAAAGGTAAAAGCGTTCACAAAGCAGGTGAAAACCATCATCAATTTGATAACGTGAATAAGTTCGGCGAAGAACTTTTCGATTCGAATGATAATAGAATCCTGACTGATGAAGACAGAAGCGAAATGATTAACAGATTGGAAGAAAAGTATTCCGAAATTCTCGATATTTTAAGAATCAGTCGTAAAGACCCTAATGCAGAACAGACTCCTTTCAGACTTGCAAAAATGTTCGTCAACGAATTACTTTGCGGACGATACGCTCCTGAACCGGATGTAACCGTTTTTCCCAACAGAAAAAAAGTTGATGAACTGATAATTAGTAAAGGCATTACCGTAATGTCAATTTGCTCACATCACTGGCAGCCAATATCGGGAGAATGCGCTGTTGGATATATTCCAGGAGATTACGTTGTTGGCATTTCAAAACTATCAAGAATAGTGGAATGGTACTCACGACGTGGGCAGATTCAGGAGGAACTCGGCGAGCAAATAGCCGATTTTATCGAAAAACTGATTCATCCCAAAGCTTTAGGAGTCGTGATTAAAGCCAAACACTACTGCATGATTGCAAGAGGAGTGAGGGCAGACGAAGACAAATCGGTAATGGTAACATCTGTTATGCGGGGTTATCTGATGAATGACCTGAACCTAAGAAACGAATTTTTAAATTTGATTTCTCACAATATGTGAAAAAAATTCTGAAAATTCTGCCTGACACATCACGGGAAGCCGAGTTCTGGAGAAACAACAAGTTGGTTGCCGGAATTGATGAAGCGGGGAGAGGGGCTTTAGCCGGTCCTGTTTTTGCTGCAACGGTGTGCATTAAAAACGACAATTTGATGAAATATGGAATAAACGATTCCAAAAAGCTTTCAGCAAAAAAACGAAACGAACTGTATGAAATAATTAAAAATGAATCGAACGATTCTGCGTTTTTTTCGGTTGATAATTTTACGATTGATAAGATAAATATTCTTAATGCTACTCATCTTGCAATGGAAAAATCTGTTGGAAAGTTGAGAAATAAACCTGATTTTCTTCTTATTGACGGTAATAGTTACAGTTTCCACGAGATTCCTTTTGAAACAATAGTTGGTGGGGATGGAAAATGTCTTTCAATTGCATCTGCTTCGATTATTGCAAAGGTTTCGCGTGATAAATGGATGAGTGAAGTTGCTCATTTTGAGTTTCCGGTTTATGGTTTCGCTCAGCACAAAGGTTATGGTACTCAGCAGCATATCAGAGCAATCAAAAAGTACGGTATATGCAAATATCATAGAAAGAGTTTTTTATCGGGGATAATGAATTTGACCGACACTTTATTTGAAAAAGAATTATCAATAATAAATTAAAGGTAAAGATGAATATTTATTTTAAGAATATCAGGGTGATTAATCCTGCTCAGAATTTGGACGAAAAGCTCAATTTGTGGATTAAGTATGGCATCATTGTTCACGTTTCAAAAAATGATGCAATAACGGACTCAATAACGGAAATTATTGACGGGACTAACTTAGTTTGCTCTCCCGGTCTTTTTGACATGCATGTTCATCTCCGTGAACCCGGACAGGAATACAAGGAAGATATTAAAACAGGCACAGCCGCCGCTGCAAATGGCGGTTTTACAGGCGTCTGCTGTATGCCTAATACAGACCCGCCAATTGACAATCCATCAGTTGTTGAATTAATAAAAAATAAAGCTGCCGGTAATCTTGTTGATGTAGTCATTGCAGCTGCTATTACTCAGAACAGGGAAGGCAGATTTTTAACGCCAATGCTTGAACTGAATGATTACGGAGCAAAAATGTTTACCGATGACGGAAGCTCAGTAACCAATTCTGAAGTAATGAAGAGAGCATTTGATTATGCTGCCACCAAAAATATTCTCATTTCTCAGCACTGCGAAGACCACGGACTTACAGAATCTTTCTCAGCTAATGAAGGAGTTGTATCGAGCAAACTTGGATTAAAAGGCTATCCGTCAGTCGCAGAGGAAATTATCTTAATGAGGGACATCATGCTTGCCGAATATTGCGGAAACAGGGGATATCATGCCTCTCACATCAGTACTAAAGGCTCAGTAAGAATAGTACGTGATGCAAAAGCACGGGGACTGAAAGTTAGTTGCGAAGTAACACCACATCATTTTACATTGACAGACGATTTACTTGTTTCTTATGATACTAATTTAAAGATGAATCCACCATTGCGGACTTCAGAAGATATACAGGGTATTATTGAAGGCTTGCAGGATAATACAATTGATTGCATTGTTACAGACCACGCTCCTCATGCTTTGCATGAAAAAGAAGTTGAATACGAAAAAGCACCAAACGGAATTGTTGGATTAGAAACCTCTTTAGGTTTAGTTTTGACTAAATTATATCACAGCAATGTATTAACTCTTAACAGCATCATAGAAAAGATGTCAATTAATCCGCGTAATATATTGAAATTAAAAGAAATTAATGTTGCTGAAAATGAACCGGCTAATCTTACGATATTTGCTCCGGATGAAGAATGGGTTGTTGATAAAAAGATTTTCAAATCAAAATCCAAAAATACACCGTATGATGGCTTTAAATTCAAGGGTAAACCTAAATATTCTATTAATAATAAACAAATTACAAAAAGTATATTATAAATAATATCGGTAATATCTCTTAATAATATGAAATTATTAGATATTACAATAGTTTGAATCTTTGAAATAAAACAAACACCAAATTAACAGTCAGGAATTGAATATGGAAAAGAAACAATCAGATAATGATATTCTCGAAAAGCAATAAATAATTGATGAAATGAAAAAGAAGATTCAGGCGAATATGACTGATAAAAACGAGAATTTTCTGAAAGCACTCAAAGAACTTCTAAACGAAGAAGAAACCCCGGAACCTGAGAAAGTTCAAAAACCTGACGAAACAAATGCAATATAATCTACATTATGTAAACTAATATTCAACTATCCCTCTCTTTCTTTGGGACAATATTTACTTAATGTTAGGATAATTTAAAAAATTATTTTATTTTTGTTCTTCTTATTTTGAAATTAATAAATTAAATAGAGGTTGATATGACAAACACTAACAAGATGCAGATAATTTTTGCTTCTGCTTTAATTTTTTTGGCAACGATAACCAGATTGCTGCCTCATTTACCTAACTTTTCCCCTGTTCTTGCAGTAGCACTTTTCAGTGGAATTTTTATCAAAGACAAACGTTTGGCTGTTTCTGTTCCCTTAATTATTATGTTAATTACCGATTTAATTATCGGTTTCCACCAAACCATGCTCGCAGTGTATCTTTGTTTCTTTCTAATGGTTATAATCGGATTCTCAATTTCCGATAAAATAAATATTTTCAAGGCTTTAGGAGCAACTGTAGCAGGTTCGCTTATCTTTTTTGTTGTTACAAATTTTTACTTCTGGCTTGTCGGGGGATTATATCAGATGAATCTAGAAGGTTTAACAGATTGCTACGTCAGGGCAATCCCATTTTATCGGACTGCTGTTTTGGGAGATTTGATATATATGGGAGCCTTATACGGAAGTTTTGCAGTGGGAATGAGATATTATCCTTCCCTTTCGACATCGAAATAAAATAAACTTAATTGGTATAAAAAAAATTCCATTCCATTTACGAATGGAATTTTTTTTGTTAAATAATTTTTTCAATGAAAGCTGAAAACGCTTTTGAAGCTGCACTAAAAAAATGTGATGCAATATTTATAGGAGTTGATACCGTTTGATGAACAGTGTTGATTAAGTATTTAACCGGCTCAAACACGTTTAATATTTCATTCGCTTCTTTTTCAATATTTTGAGTGCTGTTGGAAATTTGCTTTGAAGTTTCATCAACAATACTCAGAGATTCGACAACTTTGTTTTTCAATTCGTTAATATCTGTTCTGATGTGAATCATTGATTCAGAGACTTCCTTAGTCAGTACATCCAGGCTGAATGAAGCATTTTTAGTCAGTTTGATGAATGAACTGATAGAAATTACAAGAAAAACGGCGAGTACAATAAAAGCAATTAATGCGATTAGTGCCGCAATTTTTATAACAACGATTAGTTCCATAGCTTCACCCTTCAAAAAAATTTGAATAATAAACAATTATCCTGTTTCAAATAAAAAAAATTAAGTGAAGCGAAAATAATAAAGTATTTTCGCTTCACGTAAAAATAAAAAAAATTATTCGCTTTTGTATTCAGACTTGAAAGCATCAGCACCGGCTTTGGCTGCATCCTTCAAGTTCTCGAATTTGGACTGTACTGCATCTTTTGCACTAAAAGCTTTTGACTTTGCACCTTCCATAACAGATTCAGCGTTGGCTAACAGTTCGCCTGCTTGTTTTTTAGCATTTGTAATGAGCGATTCAGCTTTTAATTTGCCTTCGTTGACAGTTGTACTGATTGTCTCACCGACTTTTGTTGTAACAGATGATAAGTAATCCGATGACTTATCATAAAGTTCATTAGATTTTTGAACGAGGTCTTGTCGCAGTTCCCTGCCACTTTTGGGGGCTAAAAGTAATGCAGTTATAGAACCTACTGCTGCACCGATGATTGCTCCGATTAGAAACCCTTTTGAATAGGTTCCTCCATTGTCATTTTGATTTCCCATAATGAATCTCCTTAAAAATTTTACCAAATTTCAGGTAATGTTAATGATTTATTTTGAGCTTTTAATATCAATTCTATAAATTCCCTGACTGCTCCGTTTCCACTTTTTTCTTTACAAACATAATTGACGATTTCGATAACAAATTCATTTGAATTTTTTGGACAAGCACTCACTCCACAAATTTTCATTACCTGAATATCATTCACATCGTCACCTATGTATCCGATTGAATTAAGTTCGTAGTTATTTGATAATGCAAAATCCTCAAGGTCTTTCTTCTTGTTTCTGGAACCTTGAATAACATGTTGAATTTTCAGTTTATTCGCACGGGCAGTAACAATTTCGGAAGTTTCGCTTGTAATTATCATCGGCTCTATTCCAGCCTTTCTCAGTAGTTCAATCCCCATTCCATCTCTGATGGAAAAGATTTTAAGCTCTTCCCCATTTTTTGAATAATAGACTTTTCCGTCTGTCATTGTACCGTCAACGTCCATTGCAACGAGTTTTATCTTCTTCAATTTTTCTGTTAACTGCATATCTTTTTCAGATTTTTATTTAATTTGTAATCGTGATTAGTGCAAATTACAAATCATTTTATTTTTGAAAAACTAAATTTATTAAAATTTTGAAAGTCTTATGGATTTAATCAAAAACACTCAATATGTCAATGTTCATTTTGATATTCAGGAAGAATTGTTCGAAATGGCTTTTGCCTATTTAAGTACTTACAAAATAGAAGGCATCGAAGAAAAGACAGATGAAATCATTGTCTGTTTTAATGAAACGAACTGGAACGAAGACGTTAAAGACGAAATCTTAGAAGTAATGAAAACAATTGACCCGGAAATTAAGCTAACTAAAATTGAAATGATTGCTGACAAAAATTGGAACGAAGAGTGGGAAAAGAATCTTCCACCGATTATTGTTAGTCCTCACTTAGCCATCGTACCTTCTTGGAAAGAGAATGAAATCGAATCGGAATTAAAAATTATCATTAATCCGAAAATGTCATTCGGCACGGGTCATCACGCAACTACAAGTCTCGTATGCCGTTTGATGGAAAACCTTGTACAGAAAGATTCATTCTGGGTGGATGCGGGAACCGGTACTGGAGTACTTGCAATTTTAGCAATAAAATTAGGTGCCGCATCATCTTTTGCCTTCGATAATAATATCTGGTCACTCGAAAATGCTATTGAAAATGTTGAGCTCAACCATTGTTCCGAAAAAATTAAAATTACTCAGGAAGATATTCATCAAGTACTGATACCAGATTGTGACGGTATTGCCGCAAATTTATATACTCACCTTCTCATTCCTTCGCTTCCGAAATTCAGGAATGCCCTATTGAAATCAAAGGGTTCTCTCGTGATTTCAGGTGTACTGGTTTATGATGAAAAGGATATATTGGATGCTGCATTAAAAGCAGGTTTCAAACATGTCGAAACGCTATATGAAGATGAATGGATTGCTGCTCACTTTAAAGTCTGATTTATGGAAAACAGAAGATTTGCCGGAATTGACATAGGTACCAATACAATTTTGATGATGGTAGCTGAGTTTGATGCGAATTCAGCAAAATTAAAAATTATTGCCGATTTCCATTCAATAGCACGTTTGGGTGAATATGTTGATAAAACCGGCATAATACAGCCTGCTGCAATCGAAAGGTCATCCGATATATTACTTGATTACAAATCAAAATGTACTGAATTGTGTGTTTCTCAAATTTATGCCGTAGGTACGAGTGCCTTAAGAGATGCCAAAAATGCCAAAGCAGTCAAATCTTCATTCGAAGCTATAATAAGTGCCGAAATCATGATAATACCAGGTGAACTTGAAGCAAAACTAAGCTTTATGGGCACTATCGAAGATAATTCTCCAAGTTGTGTCATTGATATTGGCGGAGGAAGTACAGAAATCATTTGCGGTTCCGGAGATAGTATTTCTGACAGAATCAGTCTGCAAATCGGAGCAGTGAGAATCACAGAACGTTTTTTTCCGGTTCACCCTCCCCTGCCTGCTCAAATCAAAAAAGCAAGGAAATTTATTAGGGAACAATTCTCAACTGTCAATATTACGCCTGATATTAGTAAAGTTTATGCTGTTGCCGGAACTCCAACTACTTTAGCTTCAGTTTTGCTCAGACAGAAAGTTTATAACAGCGATGAAGTTCACTTATTCAAGCTTAATAAAGAGGATTTGGAAGTGTTGCTTTCTAACTTTTTGCTAAGTACAATAAGTGATATCATCGAAAAAATGAACATACATCCAAAACGAGCAGATGTTATTACAGCAGGAACTATCATATTACAGGAATTTCTGGATTCTTTCGGATTTTCATCCTGCATTGTAAGTGCAAATGGCTTGAGATTAGGAATATTGAGGCATTTTGTAAATCTTGAATCTTGATAAAAGATTTTTTTGATAAAGTTTAGTTAAATGTAAACTATTATGAGTAATTTTGCGTTAATAAAAATTGAAGCCGTCAAAGGCAGGCAAAAATTTTACAAACTCGTTAAAGACGGAATATGTGAATTTGATGAATTTGAAGCTGAGGCGAGGAGAAACTTTAATTCTGAAATGAATACAATTTACAGAAGATTTAACTCAATTTCTTTAGGAAGAAGGTTACCTCTTACTCAGAATAGGATTCTTGATGGAGGAATCAAGAATGTAACTGAATGTGAAGTGAAAAGTAAACATTTAAGAATTTATTATTTTATTGACAAATTTAATGGCAACATTGTAATCCTTGGTGGTTATAAAAAAAATCAAAAGAGAGATATAAAACATTTTGAAAATATTGTCAAAACATTTATTGAAAATAAAGGAAATCAGTAATGACCAGAGAAGAATTATTAAGAAGCAATGAATATTGGATAGCAGAAATTCAATTGGATTTATTTGAGCTAATTGAAGATCACCTGACGAAAAACAACCTGTCAAGAATTCAATTTGCAGAAAAGTTAGGCGTCACAAAAGGTTACGTTTCTCAGATTCTCAATGGTGAATTCGACCATAGACTATCCAAATTTGTTGAACTTGCCATGTCAATTGGAAAAGTACCGAGAATAAAATTTGTTGACATTGAAGAAATTCTAAAGCAGGACGAATTAGATATTCTGCACGAAGACAAATTTGAACCTATTAACAACGAACTTAAAAAAACAGGTTAGTGTACCTAAAGATACTAATTTTGTCAGATAAAGTAGTGGCGTTTTAGAATTAAACCACTCTTTTTACATTCCTCTAAAAAGCTTTTAACTTGTTTTATAGCAAGTTTTCTATTAAGCATTTCTTTAATTCTTGTTAGCTGTTTTAAAATGAAATTATTTGATTTATTCTAAAGAAATCCCTCGTTTTCTGCTTCTTCCAACCATTTCTTATAATTCTCTGTAAAATATTGTTTTGCTTCTTCATATTCATTCGGAATAATACCATCAAGAATTGCTTCTTCGATTTGGGTCTTTATATAACCGACAGCACGTGAAGGTTTGATATTACAAATTTCCATAATTTCTTCACCTCGAACAGGAGACTGGAATTCTCTTAGTCTATCCTTTTCCTGTACGTCCATTACCTTCTTCTTTACTTTCTCATAATTGTTCAAATATCTCTGAGAAAGCTTTGGATTATTCGTAGTAATGTCGCAAATACAGAGCCTGAATAAATCCTCCAATTCCTCTCCGGCTTGTACTGCAAGCCTGCGTACAGCAGAATCAGTCACACCGTCACTCACTAATACCATTGGACGCTGATGAAGACGAACAAGCTTTTCAACATATTCAATTTTATCAAGAGGGAGCTTCATCCTTCTGAAAATTTTATCCACCCTTCTTGCACCTAATTCTTCATGTCCGTGAAAACTCCATCCGGTACCGGGTATAAACTGTTTGGTAATTGATTTGGCTACATCATGAATTAATGCGGCAAACCTCAACCAGGTATTATCGGAAATTTCTGCTAATTTATCAAGAACTTTGAGACTATGTCGAAAGACATCTTTATGCTGAAATTCCCTTCCCTGCTCAACAACTGTTTCAATTCCAACAAGTTGTACTAATTCAGGGAAAATGTAGTTCAGAAGACCCATGTCATATAATAGCTCAATACCTACACTTGGTTTGGGCGAGTTGATGATTTTCAGAAATTCATCGGTTATTCTTTCCTGGGAAATAATCGAAATCCTTTCAGATATTTTTTTTGCAGCTTCCACACATAAATGGTCTAAAGAAAACCCGAGCTGAGCTGCAAATCTTGCAGAACGCATCATCCTCAAAGGGTCGTCGCTGAAAGTTGTTCCCGGTTCAAGCGGCGTCTTTAATACACTTAGATGTAAATCCATCTCACCATTGAATAGGTCTATCAAATTACCAAAAGTATCCTGGTTCAATGAAGCTGCCATTGCATTAACTGTGAAGTCTCTTCTCATCAGGTCATCTTCGAGAGTTCCTTCTGAAACTTTAGGTTTTCTGCTTTCGGGTGTATAGACTTCCTTTCGGGTACCTACAAATTCAAATTTGAAATCGCCGACAGGAACCATCGCCGTACGAAAATTCTCAAAAATAACAGCTTTTGATTTGAATTGTTTTGCTACTTTCTTAGCAAATGCTATCGAATCGCCGATAACCGTAAAATCGAAATCGGTTCTTGGACGATTTAAAAAATGGTCTCTGACGTAACCCCCAACGATATATAATTTCAGCCCTAATGAGTCAGCTATTTCAGCAATTTGCAGAATAATCGGCTCGTTGATTGGAATTTTTTTGTATTTAACTTCAGTAACAGATACAACAATATGGTTACGGGAAATTCTGTTCTTTTTTTGTCTTATCTCGGAAATCTCTTTTTGTTTCATTCAATTCAATTAATAATCAATGCTTTAAAAATATATATCTCTGCATCAGGGTTCAAATAGGCATCTTTTGGCAATCCGGCTTTCATACAGGTATTCTCAAGGAAAGTTTTAGTATCCCATCCCCTCTCACTCGCAACCTGAGGAAGTAATAAACCGGATGAGTCTTTGAGGCGAATATATAGACCGTGCTCGCCGGGTTTGATTTCATCAGTGTTTTGAATAAGTTTGAATCTCGAAAGAATTGAAATCTCATATTCCAAATCTTTAAGTTCATTTTTTCGGACAGCACCAAAACGGTAATCATTTCGGGCTGCAACCCTTGCTACTTCGTCTATTTCCTTAAATAATTTATCTGTCGGAAAAAGATGACCCATACAAGCTCTTAGTTCACCTTTTTTCTTTAAGGTCACAAAACCGGTATAATAATCAGTTAGTTGAACTGGCATCATTTCAATCATGAATTTAGAACTGTCTCCTATAACTGATTTTTCTACAGAGTGTTCTGCAATGTCAAGCACTTCCTGTTTATCGCTTTCTTCAAGACTTGGAAGTGCCAAATCAACAATTCTTGCAGTACTTTTTTGAATAACTCCGGCAAAATAACCGACAACCCTTTCAGGATTATCTTTTCCGGCGGGAACATCTGCTGAAGTTGAATATTTAAGTGAAATAGGATTATTTGCTCCAAGATGCTCTGCAGCTATCATCGCTGTAACTATCGGACCACCACCGCATGCTTCAAGATTCCTTGAGAAAAACATTGACGAAAGCTTGAAATAATCATATCGTTGAAAAGCAAGCATTATTGGTCTGTCTATACTTCTCGCTTCCTGTAGCGAATGAAAATGAGATAAATCCGAACTTGCAACGATTAATACTTTTTTGTTCTGGGAACTGACAGATTTGACAATGGCATTGACCAATTTGTTGGTCGTTTCCATGTCTTGAGTTCCCATAACGATAGGAACAATCGGAACATCCGGCAGTACTACCTGTAGAAATGGTAATTGAACTTCCAGTGAATGTTCATTAACGGAGTCCTGCCAAGTATGACCATCGAACGAGAGTTTAACTGAACTGTTTTCTGTTCCGATTGCCTCCGATAGCGACTTATCCACCTTACATACTCCTAAAGGAGTGGTGTAAGCATCACCTTTAAAGACTGAAGCCCCTTTGAAATATTTATGATGACTCGGAGTGATAATAATAATAGCATCGTATTTTTTACCCTGTAATTCGCGGTAGGCATAAGCTGCAACTTTTCCGCTATAAACATAACCGGCATGAGGAACGACAATGGCAATAATTTCCTGAGACATCATTATTGGTTTTTGTTCGTTCAGATAATTAGTTATCATTGACCTGAGTTCATCTGCTTTGGCAGGGTAAAATGCACCGGCAACCGTAGGTGGTCTGTGGGATATTTTGTCTTCACTTAATTGGTCCTGACAAAATAAACTGGAGAAAATTACTGCACTCATGATAAATCTTGAAATTAACTTCATAAACCGTTAATTAAATTAATTGTGACAAATACTTTGATTTACAATTGTACAGTATAAAGACAATAAAACGAGTAAAATATTCTATGAAATAAATAATTTCGGGCATTATTCGGAGAATTGCGGTATTTCAATTAATCTTCTGTATCCGATGAATCCTTTTTCTTTTCTTTCGATTGCAGTAAGTGCGGATGAATAAATTTCTTTCCAGGTAAGTCCAAATTTAACCTTCAATTCTTCAGGTTCACCGCTTCCACCAAATGAATCTTTCACACCGACAAACTCCATTGGAACAGGATAATTTTTAACTACTACTTCTGATACGGCTGCACCCAAACCACCATGAACCTGGTGCTCTTCGGCTGTAACTATTGCCCCGCATTTCATTGCAGTGTCAGTAAGCGTCTGAACATCAATCGGTTTAATGGTAGAGCAATTTACAACCTGTGCAGAAATTCCTTTTCTTTTTTCAAGCTCTTCTGCTGCAAGAAGTGCTTCCCAAACAAGTAATCCACAAGCTACGATTGCAACATCCGTTCCTTCCTTTAGTATTTGAGCCTTTCCTATTTCAAATGGTGTTTCCTTGGTTGTAAACATGGGAACTGCAGAACGACCGAATCTGATATAAGCAGGTCCGTACATCTCCCCTACTGCAAATGTAGCTTTTCTTGCTTCTTCAAAATCACATGGAACAATTAGGGTCATATTTGGAAGTGCTCTGAGAAATGATACTTCTTCGAGGGACTGATGAGTTGCGCCGTCAGGTCCGACAGTGATACCAGAATGACCACCCCCGATTTTAACATTTACATCATTATAACATATCGAAATTCTAAGCTGGTCAGAATTCCTGAAAGCCGCAAAGGCGCTGTAACTGGAAAAAAAAGCAATCTTGCCTGATAGAGCAAGACCGGCAGCTATCGTAGTAGCGTTTGCCTCGGCTATCCCAATTGAAAAAAATCTTTCGGGAAATTTCTCTTTAAACATCGAGGTCATAACCGAACCGGTTATATCACTGCCTAAAACGACAACATTATCATGCTTTTCTCCCAATTCAACCAAAGCAGTACCAAATCCATGGCGAGTAGGTTTTTTACCTAAAAGGGTTAGTTTTTCCATTTATTTCTCTTAATTAGTTTTTCTCTCTTTAGCTGACATTATCAGGTCATAAATTTTAATTTTGTCCAATAAATCGTATAAGGCAAAATATGTTTTAGGCAGATTGGTAATGTCCAGTTTAATTATGAATCTATCAGCAACCAAAGCGTTTAAAACACCAGTCCGATTGGATTTGTCATACTGCATGAAACCTTTTCCGTAAGGTATTCTAACAACCTCAATGTCAGGAAAAATTTGCTCAGTATATGTTTTGAAGTCATTCATATCAGTAGAAGGAATGTTCTCTTTTTTTCCGTAATCTTTCAAATAAATAATTAATCCACCACCTTGATAAATATATTCCGAGGATGCAGTGGTGCACAGCTTTCCGTCCCAATTTTGCAAACCCTTATTCGAAGGAGCTTTTTCCATTCCACTGATTTTAACGGGAAGAAATTTCTCAAGTTTTTCAGGTAACATCGGTTTGTCACTTTTTGGATAATCATCTATCTTAGGTAGATTTGATGTTTCATTCTTTTGACCGAATTTATTATCCGAATTAGTTGTAGCTTGTGAAACCGATGAGTCTTTATTTCCAATATCTGAATTTTTCGAATTTTGAGAATTGCAGGACAATAAATAAAATGCAATCTCTACCAACACAATTGATTTGAATAGAATATGTAATTTTCTTAACATTTACACAAGCTCCGCTAAAGCCAACTCTGCCTGTTCTTCGTTGGGTGGAACTCCGTGCCATTCATATTTATCGTACATAAATGAAACACCCTTGCCCATAATAGTCTTTGCGATTATAACTGTCGGTTTACCGATTTTATTCCTCGCATTTTGCTCAAACCTATCGAAAGCATTTATAATTTCCGTAAAGTTGTGTCCATCAATTTCAATCACGTCAAAACCGAAAGAGTCAAACTTTTTATCCAAAGGATAAATACTCATCACATCTTTTACTCTCCCATCAATCTGGCAATCATTGTTATCAACAATCCAGCAGAGATTATCTAATTTATAATTTGAGGCACACATCGCCGCTTCCCAGACAGTACCTTCCTCTAATTCCCCATCACCTGTCAGGCTGAATACTTTTCGTTCATTTTTATCAACTAATTTATCACTGATTGCCATACCAACTGCAATTGAAATGCCCTGTCCGAGAGAACCTGCAGCAGATTCTATACCGGGGAGTTTTGTATCTCTACCTGGATGCCCCTGAAGTCTTGTTCCCCATTTTCTTAGGGTAAGTAGCTCCTGAGTTGAAAAAAACCCTGCCCTTGCCAATGCGGAATATAAAACCGGGCAGATATGACCAGCGCTTAAAACAAATCTGTCTCGACCTGCCCAATCAGGATTTTTTGGATTGTATTGCATTACACCACCAAAAAATAAGACGGCAAAAATATCTGCGGTTCCTAAGGGTCCTCCGCTGTGTCCGGATTTTGCAAGAACCAAACTTTTTATAATATCCCTGCGGATTTCAAGTGCTATTTCATGAAATTCGACTGGTGCTCTTTTCTTGTTTTCAAAGGTTCTATCTGAAAATTCTACTTTTAATGCCATAATCCTAAGTCATTTTATCTAAATAAATATCTTCAAAATTACAAAAAATTTAATAAAAATTCTTATCCGGTAACAACATTACTAACACAATAGTTCAATGAAAATTATTCTTCTATCACTTTTTCTGCCTGTTCAATGCTTATAAAGTCCGAATATTGCAATTCATCAAATTCTTTCAAATCGGCATGAAGAGTTTCATCAACTTTCAATTCAATAGACGGCTGGTCTGATAGGTCAAATCCGGAATATTCTTCAAGTTCTCTTAACTTGGGCAAGTCTTCGATGGAATTTAATCCAAATGCTTTAAGAAAATCGAGAGTAGTACCATAAAGCAAAGGTCTCCCCAAGGCATCCTTTCTGCCTTTCACTTCCACAAAATTTTTATCAATTAAAGAATTGACCACTTCCGATGAGTTTACTCCTCTCACTTGCTCAATTTCAGGTTTAGTTACAGGCTGTCTATAAGCAATTATCGCAAGCACTTCCAGAGAAGCATGAGACAATCTTCTTCTTGACTTGGATTTATTTAAAATGTGTAGAAGTTCGCCATATTCTTTTCTTGTCGCATACTGATAACCTCCACCAACATGAATAATCTGAAATGGTCGGTGAGTTTCCAATAATTCTAAGTTTATTTCTTTAATTAACTCTTCAAAATAATTAAAATCTACATCTAACTCTTTTATTTTATTATTAGTTGATAAATCCACATTACTATCTATATTAAAAATATCGGGTAAATCCTTATTCTCTAAAGAAGATAAACCATTATTTATTAAAATTTTATAAATATTACCATCCGAAATAGGCTCATCAGAAGCAAAAATCAGTGCTTCAAGTGTGCCTTTTTGTTCTCGTTTGGTTAATTGTAAAAAATGTGACTTTGATTCATCCATTTTCGGGTTTTTCCTCTTCGGGATTATTGCAAATGACAATATCGTCAAACGTGTCAGACTGAACAATAAATATCAATCTTGACTTAATTAGTTCGAGTAAAGCCAGAAAGGTTACAACAATATGTTGTCTTGTATCTGACTTTGTCAAATCAAAAAAAGATATTCTCTTTTTTATTACTAACTGGTTCAGGATATGTCTGGTTTTTTCTTCAACTGTAATACTTATCAACGAGACAATATGCTGATTAGGTTTAACTTCAGTCCGGTCCATTGCTTTTTTAAATGCTTTAATCAAATCGAAAAGAGTAGCATTTTTATAATCATTTTCGGAACCGGCATTTGCAAGTTTATTATCTTCATCGAATAATGTTCTGTAATAGATATATCTCTGTTCCTCGGATATTACGGAAAGATTGTTTGCTGCACTTTTAAACAATCTATATTCAATCAGTCTTTCGACTAGCTGAGTTCTGGGGTCTTCCACTTCAGTTCCGTCTTCACTGACTGTTTTAGGAAGAAGCATTTGTGTTTTTATATACATTAAAGTTGCAGACATAACAAGAAATTCCCCTGCTAACTCCAAATCGAAAAGACGGATTAACCGGATGTAATTCAAAAATTCTTGTGTAATTCTTGCAATGGGAATATCATAAATGTTTAATTCATCTTTCTTGATGAAGTAAAGCATTAAATCTAAAGGACCTTCGAAATTCGGAAGTATAATTTTATACATCAGGACTAATTAATTCGGTTTTTTAACGATACACTGCTAAACAGTGAAATAATAAAAAATAAAAATAAGAAAATAAATGTGTTGGTTTTCCACAAAATTTAAACGAAAGAATAAAATCACACTTAAAAGTTAAACGTAAACCCTTGGAACTCTTGCCGATAATGCTGTAGTAATTTCATACGTGATTGTTCCCAACTTTTCAGCAAGTTCATCAGCCCAAATTTCGGCTTTTCCTTGACTACCGATTAATGTAACTTCGTCACCTACACTCACATCAGCATAGCCGACATCTACCATACATTCATCCATACAAACAGTACCGACAATCGGATATTTCTTACCTTTGATTATACATTGTGCCTTGTTAGTCAGAGTTTTAAAAAAACCGTCACCATAGCCCAATGATATAGTACCAATCTTAGTGTCTTTTTTGGAAATGAACTCACGACCATAACCGACAGAGTCACCTTTCTGAATTCCTCTGATAAGTATAATCCTCGATTTGAGTTGTAAAATCGGTTTGACGTTAAAAATATCCACTAACTCCTTTACCGGTGAATAGCCATAAAGGGCAAGTCCCGGACGAACAAGATTGAAACCGGATTCGGGAATATTCGCAATAGCGGCTGAATTAGCAGCATGAACATATTTGAATTTATATTTGGAACCTTTCAGGATTTTGAGTACTCGAGTAAATTGCTCAAGCTGAAATTTTGCAAATTCCAGGTCTGAACCGGAAGATGAAAAATGTGTACATATCCCCACAAGTTTAATATTAGACATTTCGGAGCATTTTTTTACAAAATAAAGTGCTTCATTAGGATAGACTCCATCTCTGGTCATTCCCGTATCAACGTAGATGTGTATTCTTGCCGTTTTCTTTGCTTTTTTTGCTTCCAAGGATAAAGCTCTGGCAAATTCAAGTGAGGAAATTGCTGCTTCGATGTTGTATTTAATGAAGGTTGATGCATTTTCAGGATTTTCGGGGACGAGCACAAGGATAGGAGTTTTAATTTTATTTTTCCTCAGTTCGATAGCCTCATCTATGAATGCAACACCAAGATAATCAACTCCAGCTTCAGACAATATTTTTGAAACCTGTATCATTCCATGACCATATGCGTTGGCTTTGACAATAGCCATCACAGCGCTGCCTGGAGCAAGTTCTTTAACTCTTTTATAATTATTTTTCAGAATTGACGTGTTTATTACCGCAGTTGTTCCCCGCATATTTTTCCCCCCGATTATGTAATCTTTTGTTCCTGGAAATTTTGGAACAAATATTGCTCGATTAATTTCTTCTGTACAAAAGATTGAATTTATCTTTAATTTCGTTTTTTCAAAATACAAATTTAATGAACTTCTTTGAGGTTTTTACAATTTTTTTTGTTTATGCTAAGATTTGAATTTCATATTGTCCAAAGTTTTATCGTTATTTTTTCTTTAATATTTTTTACTAACTGCAAATCGCCCGATTTATGTCCTAATAATAAAATACCGGGCAACCTCGGACAAAATATTAACAGCAGTAAGAATGATTTTATGCCAAAAGTGTTAGATGATACTCTTTACTTCCTGTCCGACAGGGATAGAGCCAAATCAGACTTTCTCCCCTATTATTCGGGCAACACAAAATCTGGATTTTCATTCGCCAAACTTCTAAGGAATGACTTATTAAATGAATATAAAATTACATCAACTCCTGTCTTTTTAAGTAATTCGGATGATAAAACAATTTCATTGCTCTTCTCCGGAATAAAAAAGAAAAGCAAGACTAACAGTGATGTTTTCCTTCTAAACAAAGGCAAAACCGAAAATTTATTATCTTCATTTAATACTACAGAATACGAATCTCAACCTGTAATTTCGCCGGATGGAAGTTTTATCATCTTTGTTGCTGATTATCCGGATGCTATCGGGGAGACGGATTTATATATAACATTCAAGGATGAATCGGGTAATTGGTTAAAAGCTGTAAACATGGGAACTGAAATTAACTCAAAATATCAGGAAATTACTCCCTTTGTCGCAAACGACGGTGCGTTGTATTACTCCTCGAATGGATTCTCAAAAGATAATGATTTTAATATAATGAAAGCACCAATGACTTCGCCCGGACATTGGAAAAAACCAGTGGTTATGAAATTTCCTTTCAATACTGAATTTGATGAAACAAGTCCATTTCTGAATTCGGATAAGATGTTCTTTTCTTCTAATAGACCCGGCGGATGCGGAGGTTATGACATTTATGCTTTCGATTTATGTGGTCCCATCATACTAACAGGAAGAATTGCTCCCGTTTTTAAAAATATTCCTTTAGAAGGTTTTATCGAATTATACGATGAAAATGGTGATTTGAATACCAAAAAATTCCTTTCTTACAAAGATTCCGACTTTGAATTCAGATTAAAACCGAAAGAGCATTATATTTTAAAATATAAAAATGACTGTTTTGAAAATATCATTTATCAAAAAGATATTTTCGCACCATGCTCGGACAGTTCTGTTGTGAAAATCATAGCCAATATTGATTTATTGAAAACTTACGATATATTCGATTTTTCAAATTTCAATATCCCATTTTTTGTTTCCGGTTATTACCTTCCAAATACATCACAAAATTTGAATGACCTTAGATTGAAATTTGATTACAAGCTTTACGGAAATGCAGATTCATTGAAATACATTGAATATCCCGATGAAAAATATGAAAATTACGCCCGGATAACTGATAGAGCACTTGATAGTGCTGTCATTTTCATTACCGACCTATTAAAAATTTTACAGAACAATTGTGATATCGTAAATAAGGTCGAAATAAAGATTACAGGTTATTCCGACCCGAGAAAACTGTCTGATGCAGCCAAATACAATGGTGAGTCTATCAACGATAAATTCGTTGATTTTTATGCAGCTCAGGGTGATAACATGACAAATGAACTATTGTCAGAATTAAGAGCGTATTATATTTACCTCTATCTAACAAAAAAATTAGAAATTTACAGTCAGACTTTTACTCTCAATACCAAAATAAACTGGAAGATAATCGGCGAAGGTGCCGACGAAAGTAACAAAACAAACGATAAGAAAAGAAGAGTCAAACTCGAAATTTTCCTGAAAGATAAATAAAAATCCGTTTAAACTTCCAATGCTGCAATTCCAGGCAAAATTTTGCCTTCCAAATATTCGAGAGAAGCTCCGCCTCCAGTGGAAACGTGAGTAACTTGTTTTTTAAATTTCATCTGAGTTACCGCAGCCGCAGAATCACCACCACCAACAATTGTTAAAGCTCCCTTATCAGTTGCTTTTGTAAGAGCCTTCGCAATAGCGAAAGTTCCATTAGAAAAATTTTGCATTTCAAATACACCCATCGGACCGTTCCAGATGACTGTTTTTGCATTTATGATTTCTTTTTCAAAAAGCTCAATTGATTTTGGTCCAATATCCATACCGAGCCAATCGGATGGAATTTCGCTTAGTGATACTATTTTTGATTCAGAATCATTCGAGAAGCTGTTTGCAATGACGGTATCAAGCGGTAGAAGCAGCCGGATATTTTTTGTTCTTGCCTTTTCGATTAATTCTTTGGCTAATTCAATTTTGTCTTCTTCAAGTATTGATTTTCCGATTTCCAGACCCATTGCCTTGAAGAAAGTGAACATCATTCCGCCGCCTATCAGAATTGAGTCGCATTTATCCATCAGATTATTGATGACGTCAATCTTCCCGGAAATTTTTGCTCCGCCGAGAATAGCTAAAAAAGGTCTTCTTGGATTCTGCACGGCTTTTCCTAAATATTGAATTTCATCAACTAACAGTTTACCTGCATATCTTTCTTCAAACAGAGATGCGACTGCCGCAGTGGAGGCATGTGCCCTGTGGGCTGTTCCGAATGCATCATTAATATATGCTTCACCTAAGGACGCAAGTTTTTTGGCAAATTCAATATCATTTTTCTCTTCTTCTTTATAAAATCTAAGATTTTCCAGTAGAACAATCTGACCGAAATCCGCTTTTTTCACTGCTTCCTTAGCCGATTCACCAATGCAGTCATCAGCAAAAATAACATCGTAACCATAGTGATTCTCAAGATAATCGGCAATCGGTTTCAAGGAATATTTCAGATTAACTTCGCCTTTGGGTCTGCCCAAATGTGACATAAGAATTGGTATTCCCCCGTCATCAATAACTTTGTTTATTGTTGTCAATGATTCTTCTATGCGTGTATTATCAGTAATTTTTTTGTTTTCATCCAGAGGAACGTTAAAATCCACTCTGATTAAAACATTTTTGTTTGTAAATACTGCATCATCTATCGTTTTTATCATTTTATTTCCGCAAAATTTTAAATGAATTTTTTTAACAACAATATCAAATCAACTATTCTGTTTGAATAGCCGTATTCATTGTCGTACCAACCGACTACTTTTACCAAATTGCCATTAGTTTGAGTAAGAGCCGAATCGAAAATGCAGGAATGTGGATTTCCGACTATATCACTTGAAACTATTGGTTCTTCAGTGTACTCAAGAATTCCACGAAGTGAATTTTGAGCTGCTGATTTCATGGCTGCATTTAAGTCTTCCTTGGATACCGCTTTGCTCAATACTGCTGTCAAATCAGTTAATGAACCATCGGGAACCGGTACTCTGACAGCATATCCGTTTAATTTCCCTTTAAGCTCGGGGAGTACAAGACCGACAGCCTTTGCTGCACCGGTTGTAGTTGGAATCACGTTAACAGCTCCGGCTCTTGCGCGGCGTAAATCTTTATGCGGTAGGTCAAGTATTCTCTGGTCGTTTGTATATGCGTGAATAGTAGTCATGTAGCCACTCTCAAGACCGAAATTCTCATGCAGAACTTTAACCATAGGAGCAAGACAGTTTGTTGTACAGGATGCGTTCGAAAGAAATTTTTCCGAACCATTCAAAGTATGTTCATTAACACCCATAACAATAGTTGCATCAAGTTCATCTTTTGCAGGTGCTGATAAGATTATCTTTTTAGCACCATGAAGGGAATGTTTTTCCAGTTGTTCACGTTTTGTATAAACGCCAGTTGATTCAAGAACAATGTCAACATCCTTCCATGTCAGTGCTTCAATAGTTTTCTCTGCATAAATCGGAACTTTAATACCGTCTATAATAATATTGTTACCTTCCACATGAACATCACCACTATATTTGCCATGAACGGAATCGTATTTGAAAAGATGAGCCAGTGTTGGAGCATCGGTCAAATCATTAATACCAAGAAATTCAAACTGGTCTTTCATTTTTAAAGCTTGTCTGAACACAAGGCGTCCGATACGTCCGAAGCCGTTAATTGCAAGTCTGATTGGCATACAAATCCTTATATATTATTTTAAAACAAATTAAAAATTTCAAAATTAAAGCAGTCTAAACGTTGAACACAAGTAAATGTTTTTTTCGAAAATTGAATTTTTAAAAATTCTCAGACTTGTTACATTTTTTTGGATAACTAATCAAATAACCATAAATTGCATGTTCGTATTTGACAAAATTTTATAATATTGATATTTAGGAGAATGTATGCCTTTCTTACCGAACACTGATTCAGACCGAAAAGAAATGCTTAATGAGATTGGAGTCGGGTCTTTTGAAGAATTGATTAGTGGTATTCCCGAAGAAATCCGTTTGAGAAAAAAACTGGATTTGCTTCCCAAACTTTCGGAATTTGAAGTTATTAAACTTTTAGATGAATATGCTGGTAAAAATCAATCTGCCGGCAATAATATCTGTTTTCAGGGTGGTGGCGCTTACGACCACTTTGTGCCTTCTCTTATAGGGATGGTAACAGACCGTTCCGAATTTAAAACCGCATACACGCCTTATCAGGCAGAAGTATCGCAGGGTACTCTTCAGGCAATGTACGAATTTCAATCTATGATTTGTGCTCTAACCGGTATGGGTGTGGCAAATGCTTCTCTTTACGATGGTGCCACTGCACTTGCGGAAGCATGCCAATTGGCACATGCACATAACCGGAAAAACGAATTTCTTATTGCAGGAACTCTAAATCCAAATTACAGAATGGTTATAGAAACAGCCGGTGCCGGACGTAAACTTGAATTTAAAACTTTTATTGCTGAAGACGGAACTTGCGACTTGGAAGGTCTGGCAGCTGCTATTAATGATAAGACGTCAGCGGTGATAGTTCAACACCCGAATGTTTATGGAAATCTTGAAGATGTTTATGAAATCGAAAAAATAGCTCATTCAAAAGGTTCTTTATTCATCGTTTCAGTTGACCCAATGTCTCTCGGAATTTTTGAAGCACCCGGTAGTTATAATGCTGACATTGTTGTGGGTGAAGGGCAGCCGTTAGGGATACCCTTGAGTTATGGCGGTCCGTATTTGGGACTTTTTGCTACGAAGCAGGAATTTGTCAGGAAAATTCCAGGTCGTCTTTCGGGTGTGACTGTAGATTCCGATGGTAGAAAATCTTATGTCTTAACTCTTCAGACAAGAGAGCAGCAAATTAAAAGAGAGAAAGCCACATCTAACATCTGCACAAATCAAGGTTTATTTATGCTCGTGGCAACAGTATATATGGCTATAATGGGTAAACAAGGCATAAAAGAAGTAGCGGAGCAATCTTTCGCGAAAGCCCATTATTTTGCTGAAAAAGTAAGTCAGATTCCCGGATTTTCTTTAATGAACAAAAAACCTTTTTTCAGAGAATTTCTACTTCTTACGCCAGTTCCCGCTTCAAAAATACTTGAAGATGCCGAGAAAGAAGGAATTTTGGGCGGTATTGACTCTACTCGTTTCAAAGATTGCAAAGAAGGATTACTTCTGGCTTTTACTGAAAAAAGAACAAAGGCAGAAATGGATACTTATTTGAATTTCCTTAGAAAATATTCTGTTTAATTTTTTTATTAAGAAGAATCTGAACCGAAAATCTCCTCATTCGGATTCTTCTTTTAATTTTATATCTGAGTATGGAAATCCTTAAAAACATATTAAGATTTCTGATTCACAGAAAAAAAGCAATTCTATATTTCCTGATATTCATTGTCGTGATGTCTATTCTTGTCTTTTCAGATTATGGAATTTTAAAAAAGTATGAATTACAAAGTCAAAATAAAGTAATTATCCAACAGACAGAGGAGCAAAAAAAGCTGAAAGATTCTCTTAACAACAGAATACTGTTAATGAACAATGACAAGACGGAAATTGAGCGATTTGCAAGAAAATATTATGGTCTTATAAAGCCCAAAGAAAGTGTTTATATTATCAGAGGCTCTCAAAGTAAATAATTCTCTCTTAATTTCGTTTTAAATAAACGAATTTATCTCGAAAACAAACAGGTTGAAAATTGATATGTATTTAGGAATAGACATAGGTGGGACGAATCTGAAGGTCGGAGTTTTTGACGAATCTTTCAAAATCATTCAGCAATTTGCCCAATCAACGAATGCAGTGAAAGGAGTGGATTACGTTTTAAATTCGGTTAAGAGAATTATCAACGTCACGGTAGAAAAATACCCGACGATAGAATCTGTTGGCATTGGAATTCCTGGAATTGTTACGGCTGATGGTATGGTAAAAATCTCACCGAATATGCCAGAATTTGTTGATGTGCCGATTGGCAAGTATTTCAGCAATTCATTCACACTTCCGATATTTGTTGATAACGATGCCAATATTGCTGCTCTCGCCGAAATGGAATTGGGTGCTGCCAAAGGACTTAGGAACTTTATTTATGTTACGATGGGAACCGGTGTCGGTGGAGCAATTGTTCTCGATAGAAAAGTATATAAAGGTGAAAATTATGGTGCAGGGGAAATCGGTTTTATGATTTATGACCCGTTTTTACCCGTAGCAAAAAAGAATTCTTTCAGAACCGGAATTTTTGAGGAATATCTGGGTAAGAATCAAATAGCAGTATACGCTAAGAAGTACATCCAAAAACATCCTTATTCACTTCTGCATCAAATGGAAAAAACCGACCCGTACTTTATTTCCGAAGCTGCAAATAAAGGCGACGAAACCGCTCTTGACATTTTCACACAGCTTGGCTATATCTTTGGAGTATCACTAACATCGGCTTTCAATCTTCTTGATATAAAGGTTGCTGTTGTTGGTGGGGGTTTGTCGGCAGCACACGAAGTCTTTTACAAATCGGCAGTAAGCACAATAAAAAAACGTGCTCTTCCCACTATTGCTCCTTTTGCAGAAGTCAGGCAGGCTAAATTTACCAAAGATTCGGGCATAATAGGTGCAGCAATTCTTGCTAAAACTTCAGTTCAATAAATGTTTTTCTAAAAGATGAAAAAAACAGTACTTTCAAATTCAGCTCCTACGCCTGTTGGTTCTTATTCCCAAGGAATTTTGGCATCAGGTAATTTTCTCTTTATTTCAGGTCAGATTGGCTTAAATGCCGATGGTATTTTTGCCGGAGATGATATTGTTTCGCAAACCGAGCAAGTTTGTCTGAATATTAAATCCATACTCGAAGCTGCCGGCATGTCATTTGAGAATGTTGTCAAAACTAACGTGTTTCTCGTAAATATGGATGATTTCGGTATAATGAACGAAATCTATTCAAAATTTTTCAATGTTTCCAAACCTGCAAGGGCTACTGTAGTATCTCCGCAGCTGCCGAAAGGTGCACTGATTGAAATTGAAGCTATCGCAGTACTTTAAAAATTTATTATGATGCGTTTGTACAGTTATCTGAGTTTTTTGATTGTGAGAAAATATAATAACCGATGAAGCATTTCAATATACTTATTTTAATTCTGATTTTTCTGTTCCCTCTATATCTGTTAAGCCAACCGGATACTCTGACGGATTCAAAAAAAAAAGAAGAAGTATTGAAGCTTTATAATCGAACACATCCCGATACAATCAAAAAGGCTCCTGCCAAGAAATTTGAAATGCAAAAATCTCCTATGGGTGCTGTATTGCGGTCAATGATTATTCCGGGATGGGGTCAGTTTTATGTTGAACGTTACTGGAAAGTGCCACTGGTAACGGGTGCATTTGGATTTTTGACCTACATGGTTATTGATTATAATAAGAAATATCTTGAAAAAAGCAAACAGGTCGACATCTTGAAGAAAGCCGACCCGAACGATGTGAATATTTTTATGGAGAAGCAATACAGGGAATTTTACCGCGATAATCGAGACATGTCTGCTTTTTATATGCTTGCCGTTTATGTGGTTGCGGCTGTGGATTGTTATGCTGATGCCCACCTTTTTGATTTTAATATCGAAGATAAATTCGCATTGGTGTTCAGCCCGAATTTTTTTGGTGGAGTAAGCGTAACCTTTTCTTACAAAATAAGATGATAATATTTAATAAATGTTGAGGAACAAATGATTAACAAAATTTTATTGATGACTTTAATTTTCGGAATACTTGGCTTTACAAGTTTAATTTCACAGGAAAATCCGACTGGACAGTCAAATCAACAATCTGAATCCGGTCAGAATACTTCCACAGGAAATGACCATCAAAAGACTATGATGGATATATATAAAACTATGAATCAGGAGCAGTTAAAATTACTCCCTTTCCTTTTTTCGAGATATTCGCCAAGTCAGCTTGAAAATATGACTGCAGGACAGTTAAGGAGTTTATGTATTGACTCACTCAATAAATTTATTGCAGATTCGGGAGCTCATTATGAAAAGGTTTTAACTATGGGATTACAGAGAAATATGTTGTTTACACCGGAAGCTATGATGCTTCTGAAAAAAGTATCAGGAGCCAAAGTCTCTCCAAAAGGCGACATGGCTGTTTTCACTTACGGAATACCATCTATCAGTGAAAACAAAACTAACAAGGATTTAGTTCTTATTTCTTTTAAGACAATGGAACGAATCAGGCTGACAGATGACTTGAATTCTAATGAATACGACCCTGTCTGGAATTCCAAGGGAGATAAAATCGCATTTATCTCAACTAAAACAGGTACTCCTCAGATTTGGACAATCAATCCTGACGGAACTAAACCAACTCAAATTACTGAAATACAGGAAGGTGTCGCAAATCTTCAATGGTCGCCCAATGATAAATGGTTCTCTTTCACATCGGAAGTAAAAGTTGATACTTCAATCATTGAAAAATACCCGGACTTGAATAAAATCAATGCGAGAGTTTATACCGAACTGCCTATAAGACATTGGGACGAATGGCGAACCGAAAAATACGAACATTTGTTTATGGTACAGGCTGACGGAACCGCTCCCTTAGACCTCATGAAGCATGAAAGATACGACTGTCCGGTAAAGCCTTTCGGTGATGTTTCGGATATATGTTGGTCCCCGGATTCAAAAGAAATCGCTTATACTTCAAAAAAAGTAAATAACTATGTGGAAACTACTAACAACGATATTTTTATAATTAATATCGCAAGCGGAGATACCCGAAATATTACCAAGGAATTGAAGGGAGCCGATAATGCTCCGCTATATTCACCGGATGGTAAATACATTGCATTTCATTCCCAGTTGCGTGAAGGTTTCGAATCCGATAAAGTGAGACTAATGCTTTACGACAGAACTTCCGGTAACATCCGAGATATATCTCAGTCTCTTGACCAATGGGTTGGTCATACAATCTGGGCTCCCGATTCCAAATCTTTATATTTTTCGGCTGAAAACGGTCCTGTTGTCCAATTGTACAATATGACACTCGATGGAAAATGGAAAGTCCTGACTGATGGATTGAATAATTATGACGGCGGCTTGGATATTACTCCCGATGGCAAATTGCTCGTTGCCGGCAGAAGAAATATGATGAAACCTACTGAACTTTATGCTGTTCCCGTTGATGGTGGACAGCCGAAGCAAATAACTTACGAAAACGATGCCCAGATGGAATTTACAAAACAGGCATTTATCACACAAAGATGGTTCAAAGCCAATGACGGGAAAAAATTCCATGCCTGGATAATTTATCCGCCTGATTTCGATTCCACAAAAAAATATCCTATGATTACATATTGTCAGGGCGGTCCGCAATCTACTATTTCGCAGTATTTCAGTCTGAGGTGGAATTTGTTCTTAATCGCTTCACACGGATATGTTATTGTTGCTCCAAACAGACGTGGCGTTCCGGGTTTCGGACAAGAATGGAATGATGCCATCAGCAAAGATTGGGGCGGCAAACCAATGGAGGATATTTTGAAAGCAACTGACGAAATGGCTAAAGAACCGTACATCAATAAAGATGCTATGGCAGCCGTTGGGGCAAGTGCCGGCGGTTATGCCACTTTCTGGCTTGAAGGTAACCACGAGAAACGGTTTAAGGCTTTTGTTGCACATGCAGGAGTTTTTGATATGGTCAGCAAATACGGCTCAACGGAAGAACTTTGGTTTCCTAACTGGGAATTCGGAGGACCTTATTGGGAAAAGAAAAATCGTTCATTTTACAAAGAAAATTCTCCTCACGAATTTGGTAATAATTGGGACACTCCTATTTTAATCACTTGCGGGGAAAAAGACTTTCGCGTGCCGTACACGCAAAGTCTTGAAGCATTTACATTAGCACAGCAAAAAAAGATTCCTTCAAAGCTGATTATTTTCCCGGAAGAAAATCATTGGATTCTTAAACCTCAGAATCAGATTTTCTGGTATCGCGAATTATTCCAATTTTTGGATACTTATTGTAAGAAGAAATAAGAAGGTTTTTTAAGTGAAGAGAACATAATTGTTCGGTCATTTAGAAATTGAGAATTGAAAATGGAGAATTGAGAATGTGTAATAGGTTGTAATATAAGGAGTTATCTTTTTCCCCCTTTGAAAAAGGGGGCAGGGGGATTTTCAACTTCAATTAATAATTAACAATTAATAATTGTAAGATTATGAGTTTGTTCGACTGAATGAAGTGTAGCATCCAGACTCTTGAAGTGAAGTGTGAACTGGAAACAATATCGAATATCGAATATCGAACAGGGAATTTCGAAGGGTTAAGAAATGTCTTTTTTTCTCTTCTCTTCCAATTGACCAATGACAACTGACTAACGACTGCAAGTTTTCCAGTAAAATACTTTTTCCTGTATTTACATTACGGTTGCCAAAGAACTTGAAGCAAATATAGGCAGCGGAAATTATATATTATAAAAATGATTTTAAACGATTTTTATAGGAAATGAGAAAAATTTTGTATGGGTCTGGGGTCTGTGGGTACTAACAAGTCATGCCTACGGTGCTATAAATTCCTGACTACGAATAATTCCCGATGCGAGAATCAGAAAAATTAAAGTGATGGTCTTTTTCATAGTTGTTTCTCCTATTTCATCACAATTAATTTGTAAGTTTTTGAGTCTCCATAACCTTGGACGGTACAAAGGTAAGTTCCAACGGGTAATTCGCTTACGGAAAAAGAAATAAATCCATTTCCTTGTATGATAAGTGAATTATTTATTTCTTTGACTATCAAACCGGTTTGATTTGATAGAACTATTCTTTCGATTGGAAAGGTTGACTTTATTGTAACCCTACCTGTTGTTGGATTGGGATAAAGTAGTTCTTCATGAGTATCTTTTTCTTGGACTGAAGTTAATAAAGGATTGTTAAAAAGAAATATCGAAGCTGGGTAGCCATAACTGAGGATAAATCTTTCATTACTTGAAATATTTAGAAATCCTCCGGCTCGATAAAGGAAATGAAATAACGGAAAAATATTTTTCAAATCAGAAGCATTAATTATCCAAAAGTGACCAATATATTCAGCTAAGTATGAGTATCCAACAAGGATGATATTTTTTTCAGTAAAGAAGTCAAAACTATTAACACATTGGTTGAAGTTGAAATTTCCTAATAATTCAATTTTTTTCATATCAAAAATGTAAACACTATCATTTGTTCCAACTCCTAAAACAGAGCCGTCTCGGTTAAATCTTGTATAGTTGATATGCGTTGGGGGGTCTCCAAACAATGTTTTGATGTAACTAAGTGTTTTTCGGTCATAAATTTGCAGAGTTTGTAGGTCTCCTATCACTATATACCTGTTGTCCGGTGAAGTGATTACAACCTGGACGTATTTATCAATTGTTAGAATCCTTTTTACTTTTAAATCCTCTGTTGAAATTTCAACAAAATTACTATCTGGAAATTGTTTACCGGATACATCCCCGCCGTAATAAACATATAATCCATCAGCAGAAATCGAAGCAATGTTGGGATTAAAGATAGAAGAACCAAATGATTTAATAGTATCAATAGGTTGATAGCTTTCTAAATCAAACTTCACCCCCTCTAACGAAAACATAAACTTACCGTCTGAACTGACAGCAACGTCGTTATACTCACGGTTTGTGTGAATCTGCTTTATTAACGCACCTGTTTTCACTTCAAAAAAGTAAAAATCAGTTTTTCCGACTACGAGAATTCTGTTGCTATCCGGCAGAAACATGATTTTTGTGACTTCATCGGGCCACATACTTCTAGTCCAGACTGTATCTCCACCGGTTGGCTCGGCAGCTTTTCCGGTTTGCCACATCCCAGCAAACACAGCCAAAAACAAGAGAAATTTCAGCAAAGTGTGCCCCCCCGAAGTAAAAGTTCTGTGTTCCGTGCTGCGTGCCGGAAGGGAAAATGACCTGAACTGCTTGAATTGAAACATGTTACACCTCTCAAATAATTTAAAATTTATTTTTTAATATTGTCAACATGACAATACTTTAAAATCATTCGGATTTC
>Ga0172370_10002026_pt1 | contig 29813 bp, 25 predicted proteins | sample LakKiv5m_FD_114538 | JGI IMG/M metagenome (GOLD analysis project Ga0172370, IMG submission 114538) | Freshwater microbial communities from Kabuno Bay, South-Kivu, Congo - kab_022012_11.5m | ecosystem: Environmental > Aquatic > Freshwater > Lake | place: Democratic Republic of the Congo...
TGAAGTTATCCCCACACACGTGGGGGTGTTCCTGATCTTTTACGGATGTTTGCAGTGTGCTAATATGTTATCCCCACACACGTGGGGGTGTTCCGGCGACGTAGTCGGACTATATGTCAAGGATGTGCCGTTATCCCCACACACGTGGGGGTGTTCCTTTGATGTGGCGGGTTGTTACACCCGCCACATTGGTTATCCCCACACACGTGGGGGTGTTCCCAGTAATACCGCACCCGACCCAAAAAACGGCTCGGTTATCCCCACACACGTGGGGGTGTTCCTGCATTCCCATCAGCCACCGAGAAGGCGGTACTGTTATCCCCACACACGTGGGGGTGTTCCTGTACGTATTGTGATCTGTGGCACTCCATAGGTCGGTTATCCCCACACACGTGGGGGTGTTCCTAGAGGACAGGCCAGAGATACAATTTGCATACGACCGTTATCCCCACACACGTGGGGGTGTTCCTAATCGTAGTGGGATTTTACATATTAGAGATTTTGTTATCCCCACACACGTGGGGGTGTTCCTGATTTTGGTTGGTCCGATGGTGAATATGGGCATGTTATCCCCACACACGTGGGGGTGTTCCTTCGATACTGATACAAAATAACGACGAGATATTTAGTTATCCCCACACACGTGGGGGTGTTCCGGCAACTTCGCACGGCAAGAGCTGTACGGCGAGTTATCCCCACACACGTGGGGGTGTTCCCAGGTATTCCATCTCGCCGCGTGCCAGCCCATCGTTATCCCCACACACGTGGGGGTGTTCCTTCGGAGTAATCATCAATATTTAAGCTCTTACTCCAGTTATCCCCACACACGTGGGGGTGTTCCCCACCTGACGGTCGTATCCGGCGTAGTGGTATCGTTATCCCCACACACGTGGGGGTGTTCCGACAGGTCAATCATTGTCCAGTTTTTCGCTGACCGTTATCCCCACACACGTGGGGGTGTTCCTTACTTTCACGGGGCGGGTGGTGGAGGTCCAGTTGTTATCCCCACACACGTGGGGGTGTTCCGAGATCGAGGCGGCTTTGTGGGCGGTTGCCTACGTTATCCCCACACACGTGGGGGTGTTCCGTATTTCCATCGCAGGCAGCAGCGGAACGCCAGGTTATCCCCACACACGTGGGGGTGTTCCTCCATTCGCTAATCTACCCAGCGAGGTTGGTGGTTGTTATCCCCACACACGTGGGGGTGTTCCGGGCTTATGCTGTTGCGAATGGAGCGGGTTACTACCGTTATCCCCACACACGTGGGGGTGTTCCCGAGACACACGCATGAGTATCGTATCCACCATAAAGTTATCCCCACACACGTGGGGGTGTTCCTATGCGTCCACGCACCACGCCGCGCTGTAAACTACGTTATCCCCACACACGTGGGGGTGTTCCTTTTTTGCCAGCGTGTGTCTTCGGATTGTGGTGTGCGTTATCCCCACACACGTGGGGGTGTTCCTGAAGGGGTTGTAAAATCTTCCATGTCCTGTGTGAGTTATCCCCACACACGTGGGGGTGTTCCGTTTATGCACAGTCGTCACAAATTTTTGATCCGCCGTTATCCCCACACACGTGGGGGTGTTCCTTCTAGGCATGATTCACCTGCCTTAGGCTTGCGTAGTTATCCCCACACACGTGGGGGTGTTCCTGATGTCAACTATATGCTGGTCTGGTATGCTGTTGATGTTATCCCCACACACGTGGGGGTGTTCCCGCTATCAACCAAAAGCGGAGGGGCGGGCGGTTAGTTATCCCCACACACGTGGGGGTGTTCCTTGAACGCACTGGCGGAATTTGAAGCCCAGCGAGACGTTATCCCCACACACGTGGGGGTGTTCCTACTTGAGGAGTGCCAGAATCACACCCCAAAACGTTATCCCCACACACGTGGGGGTGTTCCTTGCCATGCTCCCCAGCCTGTTATACCCTGCGGTAGGTTATCCCCACACACGTGGGGGTGTTCCTACTTCATCACCTCATCAGGACTATGTATGATGGAAGTTATCCCCACACACGTGGGGGTGTTCCTGGAACGTACGGCTATTTGACATTGCTACAGATACGCGTTATCACCACACACGTGGGGGTGTTCCTACAGGGAAGAATATCCTGATGATTGATGACTTTAGTTATCCCCACACACGTGGGGGTGTTCCTATCATCGTTAATATTTGTGCGTTGGTGGCAGATAGTTATCCCCACACACGTGGGGGTGTTCCATGAGTAATGAGATAGCAGTAAAGCAGGATGAAAGTGTTATCCCCACACACGTGGGGGTGTTCCTCACATCCTACCTGACCCGCAATGATGCGACTGGTGTTATCCCCACACACGTGGGGGTGTTCCTATCTTGGACGAATTCAATCTCGGGATGGCATAACAGTTATCCCCACACACGTGGGGGTGTTCCAAACAACTGCAATGGATATTTTGACGGATGCGAGAGTTATCCCCACACACGTGGGGGTGTTCCTGTACTTGTTGACGTAATCCGCATCCTGTGGGTCGTTATCCCCACACACGTGGGGGTGTTCCGTATCAACCGAGCAGCGTTACTGTCTGCCCGATGGGTTATCCCCACACACGTGGGGGTGTTCCGATTTCCACAATTCGGGCAGACGCGGTCAGCCTGGCGTTATCCCCACACACGTGGGGGTGTTCCTGTATCGAGTCGTCTATTTTATCATCCCAGAGACGTTATCCCCACACACGTGGGGGTGTTCCTATTTAAGCTCTTATCCATACGAAAGACAGTACGCCGTTATCCCCACACACGTGGGGGTGTTCCCGTTCGCTATTGGTCTAAACGGGCATATATTGATGTTATCCCCACACACGTGGGGGTGTTCCGTTATCCCTGTCCTCTCGTCATAAACCGTTCTATCGTTATCCCCACACACGTGGGGGTGTTCCTGTATGATTAATCGGCGTGAGTATGTGTCACAGGAGTTATCCCCACACACGTGGGGGTGTTCCTGTCCCATTGATCCAATGCCCGCTTTGCGGCTGCAGTTATCCCCACACACGTGGGGGTGTTCCCTATGATAGGCGAAGATAATTTACGCGAGTGCCCGGTTATCCCCACACACGTGGGGGTGTTCCTCATGGTTAAAGATTTGCGGGTTCGTTTGTGTAAGTTATCCCCACACACGTGGGGGTGTTCCTCAACACCCGCACAAACTCGAACGGCTGGGTATGTTATCCCCACACACGTGGGGGTGTTCCTCGACGCCTGGAGTGATGTCTCCAGCATTACCAGTTATCCCCACACACGTTAGGGTCTTCCTTAACATCCGGTACTGAAGCCCCCCCACTCCCCATAATCTGATAAAATAAACCCATGTTCAAACGAAACACATCCCCCGCCTCCACCCCCACCGTCCAGGCTGTCGAACGTGTCACCTCCGTGCTGGGAGCAGGTATCATTTGGCAGGGCGGTCTGACAGGCTCGGGAGGCGTGCGCATCGAAGGTACCTACGAAGGGCAGATCGAGTTGTCCGGCATGCTGGTGGTCGGTGAGACCGGCCGCGTCACCTGCCCGGACCTGCGCGCCACCACCGTCATTGTCGCCGGCTCCGTGCGCGGCAACATCACCGCCCAAAAGGTCGAGATCCGCTCCACCGGGCGCATTTGGGGTAACGTCGTCACCATCTCCTTCGCCACCGAAGAAGGCGCCTTCCTGCGCGGCCAGATCCGCATGGAAGAACAGCTCGATCTCGATCTCGAGGTCAGCCCCAAACCGGACGCCTTTTCCGAACCAAAAACCAGCTAAGACCCCATCCCCATTTTATTGAAAGAGTCTATGGATCAGATCAACCCACCCATCCCCATGTCTTCACCGGACCTGGGACCAGCCGAGCGTCAGGCTGTCCAGGATGTCCTCAATACCCCCAATCTCAGCATGGGTTCCCGCATCCTCCAGTTCGAACAAGCCATCTGCCAGCTCACCGGCAGTCGGCATGCCATCGGCATCAACTCCGGCACAGCCGGTTTGCACTTGTGCGTGCGAGCTGCCGGAATAAGCGCCGGGGATCTCGTCATCACCACCCCTTTCTCCTTTGTGGCCTCCAGCAACGTGCTCCTGTTCGAGAATGCAGTCCCGGTCTTTGTGGATGTTGACCCGCGTACCGGTAATATTGACACAAACCTGGTCGAAGCTGCCGCCCATGACCTCATGGCCGGGGGCGAAAAAGCCCGCCGCTGGCTGCCACGCAGCGGCGCCCGCGTTGATAACCCGCTCAAAGCCATCCTGCCCGTGGATGTCTTCGGGCAGCCCGCCGACCTAGACCCGATCCTGCAGGTTGCCAGCCGGTATCACCTCCCGGTCATCGAAGATTCCTGCGAAGCCCTCGGAGCTGCATACAAGGGTCGCCCGGCTGGCACCATTGGCAATTTCGGCGTGTTCGCCTTCTACCCCAACAAGCAGATCACCACCGGCGAGGGCGGGGTCGTCATCACGGATGATGCCGCTGCCGCGGATTTCATGCGTTCCCTGCGCAATCAGGGTCGCGCCGTTGGCGACACCTGGCTGCAGCACACCTACCTGGGCTACAACTACCGCCTGGACGAGATGTCCGCAGCCCTGGGGGTTGTCCAGCTCTCCCGCCTGGACGAGCTGAGCGCCAAACGCGACCGGGTTGCTGCCTGGTATACTAAACGCCTGGCTGAGATCGCTGGGATTGAAACCCAGGTTCTCGATCGATCCACAACGCGCATGTCCTGGTTCGTGTATGTCATCCGCTTCGCACCTGGCATTGACCGTGACCGCCTCGCCCAAAAGATCGGCGAACAGGGCATACCAGCCCGCCCGTACTTTGCCCCCATCCACCTTCAGCCCTACATGCGCCAGCGCTTTGGCTTCCAGCCTGGTGATTTTCCCATCACCGAAGACCTCGGCAACCGCAGCCTGGCTCTGCCTTTCTCCGGCGTCATGACCGAGTCCCAGGTCAATACGGTCTGCCGCATCATCCAGACCTCCCTTTAGCATAACCGTGAAACCTGTCAGCTATCCCCCCCTCCGCCAGCGTGGCTATTCCAGGCACATCCTCCTGATGATCCTGCTGGTCATCCTCCTGGGGGTCTGCATCTGGCAGGCATCCACCTTCAAGAGTGGCTCTGGGTTGATCCTGTGGAGCTTGGCGGGGCTGCTCTTCTTCACTCCCATTCCGTTCCTGGTCTATCGAATGTATGCCCTCAACCGCGGCAATTACCTTCTGGACCGAGAGACCCTCACCATCCGATGGGGACTGCGCCTCGAAAAGATCCCGGTCACCGATGTGGAATGGGTCCGATCCGCCTTCGACCTGACCAACCCCCTGCGCCTGCCCCCCTTCTCCATGCCCGGAGCAATCCTCGGTAACCGAATCCACCCGGATCTCGGCAAAGTCGAGTTTCTGGCAGACAATGCAGCCAAATTACTGCTGGTTGCTACCGCCAGCAAAGTATTCGCCATCTCGCCCGATGATCCGGTCGCCTTCACCCAGGATTTTCAGCGCACCGTCGAGATGGGCAGCCTGGCGCTTGTACCCTCCCAATCGGTCTACCCGTCCTTCGTCATCGGTCAAGCCTGGGATAGCCGTATGGCACGCTTTATGTGGCTGACCGGCCTGTTCCTGAACATCGGTCTGTTGGTTTGGGTCAGCCTGCTCGTTCCTGATTTAAGATCAATTCCACTGGGTTTTGTGACCACCGGCGTCCCCCGCACTGTTGTCCCAGCCGTGCAGCTCTTCCTGCTGCCGGTCATCAGCATCCTGTTCTATCTGATCTCCTGGCTTGCTGGTTTGCGCTATTTTCGCCGCCCTAACCAGCGCATACTGGCTTTCTTTACTTGGAGCTTCAGTGCCCTGTCCGCTTTGCTATTCCTCATCGCCGTCCTTTTCATGATCTCCACCCCGATCTAACCAAACCGTAGGGATTGTAGGAATTGTAGGGATTGTAGGGATTGTAGGGATTGTAGGGATTGTAGGGGCGCACACTGCCCCCGACACCTGTTGTTTTTCAGGTGGTAAGGGGGGTGCCTGCGCCCCTACTACTGCGCCCCTACTGCGCCCCTTAGTAACGTCCGCTCCCGATTTACAGCAATCCGTACACCTCCCGGGCGGAACAGCTCTTCTTGCCTCAATGTCCCAAACCAACCCAGAATTTTCCCCATTTATGCTAAAATCAGACCCTGATTGTTTTCAAAGACGATCAACATCCCTACAATTCATGGATTCGATTTAATGCCGCAAATACTATCTGGTCTTTTATTGGCGATCCTGGTTGCATTCGCCGCCTACCGTGCCCACAGCCTCACTCACAGCGGTGCGCTTGCAGCCGCCCTGGTAGGTACGATCATCTTTGGCCTGGGTGGCTGGCAGTGGGCGGTCATCCTGCTTGCTTTCTTTGTTTCATCCAGCCTTCTCTCTCGCCTGTTTTCAAAACGCAAATCCAACTTGAATGAAAAATTCGATAAAGGCAGTCAGCGTGACGCCGGTCAGGTGCTCGCAAACGGCGGCATCGCGGCTCTTTTCGCAGGCTTGCATTTCTTCCTTCCGGACGCCCTCTGGCCCTGGCTGGTTTTCTGCGCCTCGCTGGCAGCAGTCAACGCCGACACCTGGGCTACCGAGCTTGGAGTTCTTAATCCAACCTCACCACGCCTGATCACCACCGGTCAGCCTGTCGAGAAAGGCACCTCCGGTGGCATCTCTGTGCGCGGCACCCTGGCAGCCCTCGCCGGGGCAGCTCTGGTGGCTGCCTGCGCCCAGCTCGTCAAGCCAATTCCGGGTTTCCTTCTGATCTTTAGCTTAACAACCCTTGCCGGGTTTTTGGGGGCTTTGTTCGATTCCTATCTCGGCGCCACGGTTCAGGCCATTTATTCCTGCCCCACCTGCCACAAGGAAACCGAACGTCACCCCCTTCACACCTGCGGTTCTCACACGAACCTTGTCCGAGGGCTCAAGTGGCTGAATAACGATCTGGTCAATTTAGGATGCGCCTCAGCAGGCGCGCTGCTGGGTTTTGCCATCCTGTGGCTGATCCCTTGATCAAATTGTGTAGATTTCATAATAAGTATCCGAATTCGGTCACCCGGAAACGGATTTTTGTCTTATAATTCATTTGTTAAACTTAATGAAATGGGTTTATAAAAATAACCGACTATTTTCAAGGAGAAATCATGTCAAACGAAGAAGAAGATACCCTGCTTTTCCATAATCCCGCCGCCATTTCCCGCCTCGCAGTGTGGACAAATATTGTTGCCTGGATCGTCCTGGTTATATCCATCATCACCACATTTTCAAATGGCTATTATTCCCTCACCAATAACTGGTCAAGCCTGTTGGAACCGACAATTGCCTTGCCAATGAAGCTCGGTTTTGTTTCCCAGATCTTCATGGATGCCTTTACCGGTGTTGTTTATTTCCTGGTTTTGCGTGGCGTCTCCGTTGGGTTGAATATGCTTCGTGATCTATTCTACGGAAATGTGGATATGGAAGATTTCGAAGATGAGGTGGAAGTCGAAGAAGAATCTGCCAGCTAGATCCTGATTGGATCCTGACGAATTTTCATAAAAAAGATCTTCCTGCATCCTTCTCAGTGGAGGGCGGAAGATCTTTTTTGATTCTCAAAGTTTCACGAGTCTGTTCAAGCGGGATTCACGCAGAGACCCGCAGGTGAAAACTCTCCGGGGTTTTACAAACCAAATAGATGGTTCACGACGATCCGCACTCCGATCAGGATCAATACGATCCCCCCGATTATCTCCATGCGTTTCCCGAATTTTCTCCCCAACTGGTTGCCCAATCGCAACCCTACCAGGGACATCAGGCTGGTCACCACACCGATCACCACTGCCGGATACCAGATGTCCACATGGATCAGCGCCAGACTTAAACCGATTGCCAGGGCATCAATGCTGACCGCCACAGACAGCAGCACCATGTTCCAGCCGCGTGATGGGTCATTCTTATGGCTTTCTTCCTCACCGTTGGATCCGGACCAGATCATCCTCACGCCCACAAATGCCAGTAGGAGAAAAGCCACCCAGTGGTCAAAAGCTTCAATATAGCGCACGACCGTCAGCCCTGCAAACCAGCCGACCACCGGCAGCAGGAACTGAAATAGCCCGAAGTGAAATGACAATCGGAAGGTAGCCCGACGACCCTCACTCTGTCTTCCAGCTCCCACTCCCAGGCACACAGCAAATGCATCCATCGCCATGCTCAGGGAGATGAATAATATCTCTACGATATTCAATTTACGCTTTCCAGATCTTAAAATCTTTGAGGATGGATCCACCAATGAATTCGCGTATTATCGAATTATCGGGGATCAGATCGGTTTCGATCGGCTCGAACCACTCCAGAAATGCCAGAAGGCGTTTGGCTTCAATATAATCCTGTTTCCCAAATGGAACCTGGCGCAGCAAAGGTTCGGCCAGGCGCACCATGGCAGACAACTCATACACCAGTGCTGAATTGAACATCACATCCGCATTTTCCTGATATGGAAAGATGTTGCGCCCCTCTCCCCGTCCGACCGATTCCCAACGCTGAATGGTTTGTGCTGCAGAGTAACCGCGTTGGGCGGCATCCCGCACGATCCTGCGCACCAGCCTGGTATCTGTGGTCGAAACACGATTATGCCGATCCAGGTTGATCTGGGTCAGGCATGACACATAGATTCGAAAAGCCTGTTGTCCAAGCGAAGCAGGGATAAGGCGTGGGTTCAATCCGTGGATGCCTTCCAGGATGATGATCTGGTCATTGCGTAATTGCACCACATCTCCCGCTTCCTGTCGTCCTGCATTAAAGTCATAGCGGGGTAGCTGGACTTCCTTTCCAGCCACCAACTGTTTCAGATGCTCAGCCAATAATTCAAGGTTTAGCGTTTCCAGGGCTTCATAATCGTTCTGTCCATTTTCATCTTTGGGGCTTTTGTCCCGGTCCACAAAGTAATTATCCAGTTCCAATGCAAACGGTGAGATACCCAGCGCCAGTAATTGGACTGTCAAACGCCTGGAAAAGGTAGTTTTTCCGGAGGAGGATGGTCCCGAGATCAGGATCAACCGGATCTTATCCGACTGGTCGGCAATCTGCCTGGAGATGGATGCAATATTCTGCTCGTGCAGCGCTTCAGATACCAGGATCACCTCCCGCGTTCGCCCGGAACAGATTGCATCATTTAGCGCGCCAACGTTATCGATCCCAAGTCGTTCGAGCCACTCGCTATATTGACGAAATGCGGAAAGTAATTTGGGGTACTCCGGCATGGGCAGCAGTTTCGTAGGATTGCTGCGTTGTGGAAAGCGCAATGTAAAACCGCCATTCGCGTTCAGTAATTTAAACCATGCCAGGTATCCTGTGCTGGGCACCATGTACCCGTGGTGATAGTCCAGGTGACCAGCTAATTTATACAGGGTCACATAATCCTTGTGACGATGCGCCAGCAATCGCACTTTATCCGGGTAATTTTGTTCTTCAAAATATGCAACTGCTTCTTCTAGCGGATATTCCAGGCGCTCAAATGGCAGGTCTTCATCCACCAGGTCGTGCATTTTCTTTTCCAGGGCTTCCAGGTCCTCCTGGTTCAGGGGTGGACGCCCTTTAACGTGGCAGTAATAACCTCCCGAAGCTACCGAATGATCGATCAGCAGCCATGCTTCTGGAAAAAGTACCTGGAATGCCACTTCCAGTAAAAAAGTCAGTGAACGGCGGTAGACGCGCGCCCCATCTGCATCTGCCATTGTCACTGCGCTTAATTTGGATTCGATCTTGATCGGGTAGGTAAGCTCATGTAATTCCCCGTTTGTGATCGCTGCCACGCCAGGAGCAGGCAGCTTGTCAGCAACCATCTCCAGGAATTCTCCGGCAGTGCAGCCGCGCGGACCCGAAAGCACTTGCCCGTCCGGGAATTGTACTTCCACCTGTCTGCGCGGCTCGATGTTTTCGATCTTCGCTTTCTTTTTCATAGCAATGCCAGTAACCTCTCCGGTTGTTTTGAAAAATCGCTGATCGCCAGTTTGCCTTGCACCATGTCCTGTAGCGTGTTATTTAATAATCTATTGATGGGGGTGGGAATTCCTGTTCTCTCACCCGCTCTCACTACAGCCCCGTTCAGGTAATCCACTTCGATCTTTCCCCGTCCGGAGTGAAGATCGATATGGAAGGACGGCATCTTTGCGCCTCTGCCCCCTCCCACCAACTTGATCATCAATGGTTGAACGATTGGTTTTGGAAGGGTGCGGGTCGCCCATACCAACAGCCGCACAGGGACCTTCGGCAGGTCCACCGGGTGAATATCCTGGGCTGCCATTACATTCAAGGCTTCACGGAACATGCCCATCTCCAGGTCGTATAGCTCACGGTGTCTGAACACTTCTGCCGGGGTCATGTCCAGGATGGCAGCCGTGGCTCCCCCCAGCAGGTTGGTCAGCATCTTGGACCATTTCATATTGGCTGCATTCTTAAAAAGCCCTGCATTCAGGTAAGCCTCATTCATCGCCGTCACCAGTCTCTCAGCCAGTTGATTCAGCTCAGGGTCAGTCCCGATTGCGATGCCAACCCCGCGCAATCGTTCAAGAACGATATTTCCGATTCCAGGTTTTCCAACCGATGAGGTCAGGGTCCCGGTCAGGACTTTTCCTGCTCCCAGCGTTTCCGCCATTCTTGTCTCATTCTCAACACCGTTTTGCAGACACAGGATGGGTGGCATCTCATCGAGATACGGTTTCATGGTCTCCAGGGCACGCACCGTGTCAAAAGATTTCAATGCAAAAATGGCCACATCAAAGGGTCCAAGCTTTAAGGATTCTTCAAGGCTGGAGACGATATGAAACCGGGAAGGTGGCAGGTGAAATGCTTGCTGGGTATTCCGGCGCTTGTCCAGGCTTAACTGCAGGATCAAGCCCCGTCTTGTAAGTTCTTCCACAACCGCAGGTTGCTCAATAAAGACAACTTTATGCCCCGAAAGTGCCAGCGATCCACCCACATAGCTGCCGATCGCCCCTGCTCCAAAAACCAATACGGAGATTTTATCCAATTGAACAGCCTCCAAAATAATTATTCACGAATGCAGATCAGATTTCTCAATTCGTCCCGAGGGTTTCCTTAGATCAGGTCAGGTAATAACCCAAAATTTGTTTTTTCTTATCATCTCATGTTGTTTCAGGATTTTTGGGTTGAGTGGTTCATAAGAAAATGGAAATACGCTTATCAAGTTCCACACCTTTCCAATGCGCTTACTTACCGGGTTTCCAGTGGGAATGATCGTTGATGGTATCCACTTGCCAGCGGTGCTCATTTGGATAATAAACAAATGCCGCAAAACCTGTATTTGCGAATTGAAACCGGGCTCCCGAATAATTAGCCTGAGGTGTGATCCCCAGGATCGAGTACATGACCTGGTTGAGTAATCCGCCATGTGAGACCACCAGGAAGCGGCCTGGCGGACGGGAAAGTAAATTATGCAGCGCTGTACCCGCCCGCAGGTACAGTTTCCAATCACCCTCGCCAGTCTCCGCAAAAGGCTCATAGATGTTTGAAAAATCCGGTTGGGGATACTTGGTCCTGGCTTCATCGAACTTTAAACCAGCCAGGCTGCCGTTATCTCTCTCCATCCACATTGCATCCAGTTCGATCGGTGCTTTCACTTCCTCTGCAATGATCTCTGCTGTCTGCTTGGCTCGGGACAGCGGACTGGATAGCACCAGGTCGAACTCTACATTTTCATCCACCCAGCGTTCAGCCAGAGCCTTGACTTGTAAAAGTCCGGTCTTGTTCAATGGAAAATCTGACTGTCCCTGAAAATAGCCATTTGCATTTCCAACCGACTCGCCATGTCGTAAAAAAGTGATCTCGTAAATTGCATTTTTGGCTTTCATAAGACGATTATTGTACCAGAATCTACCCCCGGTTGGGTTGATAGGACCGCTGTATGAAAGGCAATTCATTATCAAATGATCATACTGAACAAATCACCATTTGCACCTGATTGGTTGGGTAGCGCGGATCTGTAAGAAGGAAATGCTCCAGGTCATCACAGCGAAACCCAACGCACCGACTTGACGATCTCTTAAACCCTCCAGGCTTAAAATTCCACGCCATGCCGATCCTTCAGGATGACCAGTGCCCGTTCGACTTCCCCCTTTTTCTGACCGGCATTCCACCCCAACCCTGCGCCAACAGCCTCCGCCATTTCTTCGATCAATGGCACGCTCAACTCACCCAGGTATGCCAGCAATGTCCGTCGCAGCAGGAGATCATCCAGGTGCAGGATCTTCTCATTTTGCACCATATATAATATCTCCCGGCGTGAGAAATTGGGCCAGGCCGTGATCGGCGCATCCTCCCCCTGTTTCATAAAGGCGATCACCTGTCTGGCTCGCGTGCCATAGCGCCGGAACAATACATCCACCTGTTTTCGGTCGATTCCGGTTGATCTTTCTAATTCATCCAGCCATTTTTGGGTCTCATTTTCTCCGTGCGGATAGTCGCGTCCACCGCTGATTGGCAGACTGGCAGTCCCCTTTTTACGGGATGATCCGAGAAATGCCAGGGTCTTATCCGTCACCTGTTCAGAGAAAGCCCGGTAGCTCGTCCATTTGCCTCCCACCAGGGAATAGACCGGTATTTCAGCCAGTCTGTCTTCCTGTATGTGGTGGTCGCGCGTGATCTGTCCGGCATTCCTGGCTTGTGTGTGCGCCAGGGGTCGCACTCCGGAGAACCTGAAAATGATCTGTGATGGATCCACCTTGATATTCGGGAACACTCGTTCAAGCATCCCAAGGAAATAATCGATCTCATCCTGCGTGCACCGTGCTTCATCCGGATTTTCTATAGTCAGGTCGGAAGTACCGATCAAAATCCTGCTCCTCAGAGGGAAGATCAACACGATCCGGCCGTCCTTGTTTTCAAAAAAGATCTCGTTGTCCCCGATCGCCTCGTGCAATTCAGGATGATTCAGCACCAGGTGTGAACCCTTTGTCCCGCCGATGTATTGTGTCCTGAGTCCCAGCGTTTGATTGGCAAGATCGATCCAGGGTCCTGTCGCATTTATGATCAAACGTGGAGAAACTTCATAAACCTCTCCGTCGATTTCATCCCTCAGCTTCACAGTCTTCCCTTCCACACCCTGCAATGAGACATAATTGAGCGCACTGGCATGCTTGCCTTCAGCTTCCCCTTCCGATACCAGTTCGAGCGCAAATCGCTCCGGAGAAACAATTGACCCGTCATAATAAGTAGCAACGTACTTGATGGCGGGATTCATTCCCGGGAATTCCGCCAGCGCTTTCTTCTTCCCAAAAAAGCGGTGGGGCGGAACAGTCTTCTGGGCGCGTGTGAATGTATCATAGAAGATCAACCCGATTTTAATGACCAGCGCTCCGCGTTCTGATGGTTTTTCCAACCACCCCAGGAATTTGAGCGGGGCATTCAATAAGCCGGAAAAGATCTTAAAGATCGGGATGACCGTAGGGAGTGGCCGCACCAGATGCGGGGCATTCTCGATCATGCGATTGCGCTCCTGCACAGCCTCCCGCACCAGGCGAAATTCCCCATTTTCAAGGTAACGGATGCCGCCATGCGCCATGTGCGAAGAAGCAGCCGAAGCCCCCGAGCAAAAATCTGCCCGATCGACCAGCAGCGTCTTCACGCCATTTAGCGCCAGATCTCGGAATGTACCGATCCCATTGATCCCGCCTCCCACGATCAACACATCCGGAGCGTTCGTTTTCAATTCTGCAAGTCTCTCTTTTCTATTCATTTGAATACCTCTTCATAATGATCATTTCGATCTGGATTATTACTTTCCAACTGGTCAATTTTTGTTACGGGAACCACCTTTGATCTGTTTTTCTATTCCCTATGCTAAATTGATATTCTCGTAAGATTCTTAATGGATGAATTTGGTTATCTGGTGGAGCCTGATAAAAGTTCTCCCGATCCCTACTCTATGTTCACACCCACGACACAAAAGATATTTGGTCTCACCTTTAAGGATACAGTATTGTACATGTAGCACAGGACATGAACAAAATACTCGTTTCCCATGCTAGATCTCATTCTTAATCTAAATTCCAGGAACTCAATTAATTTCCTTCCAAGTTCATGAATATATCAAAGTAATATTCAAATAGATGGTATCTTTAAAAGTATCGTCGCGAGTCCTTCTTTGCATAGATTAAAAATTCAGGGCGAAGCGATCTCAATATTCATAATTAAAGACACTTTGACGATGAAGATATTTCAAAACAAGAATGACCTGGATCAAAAAATCCAGCACTCCTCACATTGGAACAAGATCACTCAACCCAATCGAACGTCCGGCTCACTGCTTTCTTCCAACCTGCATAAAGCTTATCCCTGCGCCCGGGTTCCATATCCGGTTGCCATTGTTTGTCCACCACCCAATTTTTACGCAATTCCTCAAAATTTCTCCAGAAACCCACAGCCAGGCCGGCTGCATAAGCTGCACCCAGAGCTGTTGTCTCTGCCACCTTCGGGCGGATTACCGGCACATCCAGGATATCCGCCTGAAATTGCATCAGCAATTCGTTATATACCATTCCGCCATCCACCTTCAATTGAGTCAACTTGACACCGGAGTCCTGATTCATGGCATCCAGCACCTCGCGTGTCTGGTAGGCGCTCGCTTCCAGAGCAGCCCGGGCAATGTGATTGCGAGTGATGTATCGCGTCAACCCCAGGATTGCGCCGCGCGCTTCACTCCGCCAGTAGGGTGCGAACAGACCTGAGAAAGCTGGCACAAAATAAATGCCCCCGCTGTCATCCACCTCCTGCGCCAGGCTTTCAATGTCAGCCGATTTCTCGATCATCTTCAAGTTGTCCCGCAGCCATTGCACCAGTGCACCGGTGATGGCGACCGAGCCTTCCAGGGCATACACAGCTGCCTGGTCCCCGATCTTGTATCCCAGAGTGGTTAACAATCCGTTTGCGCTTATCATCGGCTCGCGCCCTGTGTTTAATAACATGAAGCAGCCGGTGCCGTATGTATTCTTGGCTTCCCCCGGTTTAAAGCAGACCTGTCCGAATAAAGCCGCTTGTTGGTCGCCCAGGTCTCCGCTTACCGGGATTCCTGCAAACAACCCCTTTGCACCAGCATAGACATCTGAGGAAGATCGGATCTCAGGTAACAGGCTGGCTGGGATCCCCATTAATTTCAGGATCTCATCAGCCCAGGTCAGTGTTCTCAGATCCATCAGCAGAGTGCGGGAGGCATTGGTCACATCGGTGATATGTGAACCTGTCAGGTTCCAGATGATCCAGGTATCCATGTTCCCGAACAGGAGTTCCCCATTTTCAGCCTTTTGACGGGCGCCTGGCACATTCTCCAACAGCCACTTGATCTTTGGTCCGGAAAAATAGGTCGCCAGTGGCAATCCGGTGCGTGCCCGCAACCGGTTCTGGCCTCCGTCTTCTGCCAGTTTGGCGCAGATCTCATCGGTCCGCGTATCCTGCCAGACGATCGCATTATGGATCGGTTTTCCACTGGCTTTCTCCCACACCACCGTAGTTTCGCGCTGATTGGTGATGCCTATGGCTGCCAGGTCTCCAGGCTGGAGTCCGCTTTTCTCCAACGCCCCCTTCATCACTTCCTGGGTTCGCTCCCAGATCTCGATCGGATCATGTTCCACCCAGCCTGGTTTCGGGTAGATCTGGCGGTGTTCCTTCTGGTCCACAGAGACGATCTTTCCGTCATGGTCAAAAATAATAAAGCGTGTGCTGGTCGTACCCTGGTCTATGGCGCCAATGTACTTGTGCATACAGACCTCCATCAAATTGAACTAACCATCCAGCCAGTCTCTGGCTCCGCTTAGATACATCCTTCCGGGCATACTTCTCTTACCTGAGGCTTGAACTTCATCCAGGACCAACAAACCATCACCCGTGGTAAGGGCTGGTTTCCCGTCAATTATTCTTCTTTTCCCCGGGCTTGAATCCCCTGCCTGGCTATGGGCAGCATGTACTTTTAATAAGGTCTCATTCATCACAAGAAAGGTGCCCGGCCAGGGGTTGAACGCTCTAACCCGTCTCGCCAGGATTTCAGCAGGCTGGTTGAGATCCAGCAGACCATCCTCTTTTTTTAGCATCGGCGCATAAGTGGATTTCTCCCCTTCCTGGGGCTGTGGCTTGATTTTTCCACTGAGGTAATCTGGCAGTGTATCCAACAGAAGGTCTCCTCCCAGGCTTGCCAGCTTTTCAAAAAGGCTGCCGCCGGTATCCTCCGGATCGATCGCAATTCTCCTCTGGCTGAGAACCGGACCGGTATCTACCCCCGCATCCAGCTTCATGATGCTGATCCCCGTTTCCGGATCATCCGCCAGGATGCATGCCTGGATTGGCGCCGCCCCGCGCCACCGCGGCAGAAGGGATGCATGTATGTTCACGCAGCCGAATGGAGCCAGATCCAGCACTTCCTGACGCAGGATCTGTCCAAATGCTGCCACAATGATCACATCCGGCTTCATGTTCGCCAACTGTTGGATCACTTCAGGCTGACGGATTTTTTCGATCTGCAGCACTGGCAACCCCAATTTCAGTGCTGTCACTTTGACAGGCGGTGCCACCAGGATTCGCCCCCGCCCTGCAGGTCTGTCTGGTTGGGTCATGACTCCCGCGACCTTAAACCTTGCCGCCAGCAATTTCAACGCTGGCACGGCAAAATCCGGAGAACCCATAAATACGATGCGTATCTTATCGGTTTTCATCATCCTGATTCTAGCACATCTCCTTGGGAGGGGTTCAATTCAAGCTATAATAGCCTCATTGAATTCGAATTTGCCAGGAGGTCAGAGTGTTAATTATCATCAGCGATTTGCACCTGGTCGATGGAACTTCAGGAACGCCGGTTTCGGCAGGGGCTTTTAAATTATTTGCTGATCGCATCAATGAATTAGCCAGCAATGCCTCCAGGCGCAGCAAGGATGTCTACCGCCCCCTGGAAGGGATAGACATCCTCCTCATGGGAGATATTCTCGATCCGCTCCATTCCACGCATTGGTTTGATGAATCCCCTGGTCACCCGGACTATGTCAGACCCTGGACGGATACCCAGACCCTCGCGTTTTCATCCAAAATTTCCCGGATCACCAACGCCATTTTACAGCGCAATGCAGACTCTCTCAAAATTCTGCGCGATCTGTCTGAAGGCCGGCTGATTGAAGTCATGCCTGCTGACAGGCATGGATCCATGGCTCGCGCTACCAAAGAACGTGTCCCCGTCCCCGTTCGCATTCATTACATGGTCGGTAACCATGATTGGTATTACCACCTGCCTGGTCCGCAATTTGACAACATCCGGGCAGAGATCATCAAAGCCATCGGGCTTTCCAATCCCATTACACCCTTTCCCCATGAACCTTACGAATCCGATACCATCCGTGACTTATTCGAATGTCATAAGGTCTATGCCCAGCACGGTGACCTTTACGATCCGTTTAACTTTGATCAAAAGTTGGGGCGGAATGCCTCCTCCCTTGGCGATGCCTTGACCATAGAAATGATCAACCGTTTCCCAGAGGAAGTTAACAACCGTATGGGCAGTTCACTCTCACCAGAACTCCTCGAAAGTCTCCATGAATTGTTCAATGTTCGCCCGGCCCTTGCCACTCCCCTTTGGATCAGTGGTCAATTGCGGCAGAATAGAGTCCCACAAAAGGAGCAAAAGAAGATCAAAGCCATCTGGGACGATTTGGGAGCGGAGTTCCTCAACCTGGATATCGTTCGGGCTGCCGATCAACGTTTCAAGTTCGATGCCGTGGACGCCATGCAGCTTCTTCTGCAGTTGACCAAAAGGACTTCGTTCAAGACCATCGATGATATCGTCATCTGGGTCCGCGAAAAATTTATGTCTGGGAACATCACCTTCGCCCATAATGCGCTCAAAGAAACCGCTTTTCTCGATCGCTCTGCACAGTTCATCGTTTATGGGCACACTCATCACCATGAGATCGTGCCCCTCGATTCTTACCCGGGCATCAAAAAAAGTCCCACCAATCAGATCTATTTCAATTCCGGTACCTGGCATACCTATTACGATCTGGCAGTCTACAAGCCCAGGGACCAAAAATTTATCTCCTATCAAGTTCTATCCTATGTTACATTTTTCAAGGATGACGAGCGCGCAGGACGACGCTTTGAAACCTGGTCAGGAGCTTTCTCGGAGTGAACATGCCCGATTTCATTTACCTCATCCATCCTCTGCGCGAAGGGTTCTTTGAAGATCCAACAGATCAAGAGAATGCTGCCATGGAAGAACATTACATTTATTTGAAAGCCGGTCTGCAGACCGGACAGGTGGTATTGGCAGGTCCATGTCTTGATGACACATTTGGTTTGGTTGTCTTTCGTGCTGAGGACGAAGCCACGGCACAATCCTTTATGATGAACGACCCTACCATTCAAAAGAATATCATGATGGCTGAATTACATCCCTTCAAGATCTCCTTGTTTTAAGACCAATGACCAGGGTCTATAATCTCTCCACCCTCCGGGCTATGGCTCTCTACGCCCAAAAGTTAAATACCCCCAACCTTCAGCCTGAACCAGATCAGGATACAATTTTTCAGATGGTGGATGATCTCGGTTGTATCCAGATCGATACCCTTCAGATGGTTCAACGTAGCCAATATCTGGTATTGTGGAGTCGCCTGGGAAGTTACGATCCGGCTGATTTTTATTCCCAAATCTATGGTCCTCGTCGCCGTCTATTTGAAGGTTGGCAGCATGCGGCTTCCATTATCCCCCTCACCGAATACCGGTATCAAAAACCGCGTCAGCGCACCTTGCAAGCAGAACCATCAGACTGGTACTACCGTTGGCTTTCCGAAAACAATAATTCTGAGTTGTTGACTCAAGTCCTGGATCGAGTTCGGGAAGAGGGTGGTTTGCGCGCCAGTGATTTCAAATATGAGGGTCCTAAACGGGGCAGCTGGTGGGATTGGAAGCCAGCCAAAATGTCCCTGGAATACCATTTTGCCTTTGGCAACCTGATGGTCTCAGACCGTCCCAATTTCCAGCGAGTCTATGACCTGACCAGCCGCGTCTTGCCGGATTGGGTCGACCAGACCGAGCCAACCCGGGACCAGCGCGATCGTTTCTGGATCGAACGTGGCGTCCGTGCTTTGGGCGTCTGCAACCCTGTCCAGGCAGCCGATTATACCTGGATGAAGCTCGGGCGTGCCCGCCCGATCATCATGGATTTGATCAAGGAGGGCATCCTGGTTGAGATCGAAGCGGAATTGATGGACGCTCAAACCGGGACCTTGTTGGTTCATCGCGAAAATCTTGCCCATCTGGAACGAGCTGCCGCGGGGGAGATCCAGCCTGATCGCACGACTTTCCTCAGCCCGTTCGACTCTCTTTTCTGGGCTCGTCAGCGCGACCGGATGTTGTGGGGCTTTCGCCAATCCCTTGAAGCGTACCTCCCATCCTCAAAACGCACCTACGGTTACTTCTGCCTCCCGATCCTTTACAAGGATCTCCTGGTGGGGCGCCTGGATCCGAAACTCGAGCGGAAGGATAACCGCCTGATCATTAAAGCCCTCTATCTCGAACCCGCTGTCCGACCCGATGATGAGCTTGTCTTCGCTGTCGCCACCAGCCTAGGTGACTTTATGAGCTTCCACAAAGCCACAGACCTGACCATCGATCGGTCCGAACCGCCCGAATTCAAGAAGAAGCTGCTGGCAGCACTTTGAGAATTATTATCAGATCAACAAGATTCATTAAAATGGACAGGGACAGGGTAAAATTATTATGGGAGAAGATTTCATCCTCAAGCTGATAACGATGCTTACGAAATGAGCTTCCACCTTTTCCTTTATTGGTAAGAACAAATATGGACTTTGAATTCAGGAGACATTTATGAAGAATATCCGCATCATTTCATTTTTATTTGCTCTGTTCCTAATAACGGTTGCCTGTGGTCTGCCTCAGGGCACTCCCACAGCCACCTCCAACGCCCCGGCAACCGACCTTCCCCAACCCACCCTGCCTCCTGAGCCGGTCGTTAATTTCCCTTCAACAGTTGGTGAAATAGCCTATGTTTCGTTCGATTCGGACGTCTCAAAGATCATCGTTATGAATGCCGATGGTTCTGACCAGGTTAGCTTGACCGAAAATTATGGCGAGTATAGTTATCCTTCCTGGTCTCCTGATGGAAACCGTTTGGCAATGCGCATCGATTATCCCTCCGGCTCTGGGATTGCCACAATGGATGTCCAGGGTTCCGGTCTCACCATAGCAGGCTCCCAGCCTATTGCCATTACCAGTGTATTTAGCGACGCCCCCGATTGGTCACCGGATGGAAACCAGTTGGTCTTCATGTCCTCAGGGTCATCCGGGGGGTGGGCGTTGGAGCGATATGAGATCGCTTCTGGAATCTTAAACCAGATTCCTTCCATACCCATCTGGTTAAGAGACCCCAAGTGGTCACCAGACGGGCAAAAGATCCTGTTTAGCTTGGACGTCGATAACAACGGAAATTCAGATATATATGTAGCTAACATAGATGGGACCGGGTTGACCCAATTAACCAACAATGATTTTTACGAAGGCAGCCCAAATTGGTCACCAGATGGGCAAAAGATCGTCTTTACCGCAAAAGCCGTAGATAACCAGGACCTGTACATAATGAATCTGGACGGTTCCAGCCTGACTCAACTTACGAATGATCCCGCTGATGAATTTGATGCCGCCTGGTCTCCGGATGGGACTCGCATCGCCTTTACCTCCACCCGGAATGATAGCAATTACAGTAACAATTATGAGATCTATGTCATCAACATCGATGGCAGCTCTGAAATGCGTTTAACCTACAACAATGTCAATGATCGCTGGCCCGATTGGCGTCCCGGATCTTCAGCCACAGGCCAGCAAGCCTGCCAATCCCAGGCTGCTTTTTCAGCGGATATCACCATTCCGACTGGGACTCGTTTCATCACACCCACCAGCTTCACCAAGGTCTGGCGCATTGAAAATACCGGGCAATGCACTTTTACTCCAAATGCCTTCCGTTTGCGCTTTGTAGGTGGTGACCTCATGTCCGCTCCTGCTGCCATTTATATGCCTGGTGCGATCACACCTGGGTCCAGCGTGGATATTTCCGCTCAATTCACATCCCCGACAGATCCAGGGATTTATTCCAGCAACTGGCAGTTACTGGATGCATCCGGTATTCCTGTTCCGGATTCCAGTGGCAATCCAATGGCACTCACGGTTAATATTGAAGTCATGGCAGGAACTACCGATATTCTGCCCGCCCCTCTTTTCTTCCTGCGGGGAGAGCAAGGCGCTCAACAGATCTGGCGCCTGGACAGGGATGGGTTTACACTCACGCAGCTTACCCAGGAATCCACCGGAGTATCAAATTTCGAAGTCGCTCCTCAGGCTGACCGCCTTGCCTACGAAAGCGATCACCAGTTGATATTGCTCGATCCGCTCTCCAACAACCGCCAGGTCCTGGTCGCTGGCGATGAGAACAATAGTCCCTATCGTCCTGTCTTTTCCAATGATGGGGTCTACCTGGCTTATGGCTTGGGTGGCATCCACACCTATGATCTCACCACTGGCGAGGACAGGCTGGTCATAGCCAGCAATGATGTAATGAATCCTTCCGAACGCCGCATTTACTTTCCAGCATCATGGTCACCGGATGGGTCAAAATTGGCGGTGACCATCGGGTATTGGGAATGGGGTGGGGATGGCATCGTTTCCATAACCGATGGCAGCCTTCTATCCGAATTTGACTTTTCCGATTCAAGCGCCTGGAGTATTGACAGCCAGACATTTTTCACAGCCAATGCCACCGAACCCGGTATGATGTCTTCCACTCCCGGATTGTTCAGCATTTCGGCTGTTTCCGGTGCCGCTCAACAGACGCTCATCTCCAATTCATTCATCTGGTGGCCTTATCAGGCAGCAGATGGTCGCCTGATCTTCTTCCAAGGCACCCCGAACCCGACCAGCCCCACTCAATATGATATTTCCCTGATGGGTCCCTCCCCGGATGCGGTCGGACAATGGCAGGTTTTACGTGAAAATATCCTGCATCTTACCGCAGCCGGCTTCCCCGAAGCAATCTGGTCTCCGGATGGCAACTACATTGTCACCCGCTTGTTCCACCTTCCCGGCAAGACCAGCGAAGTAGTGATGCTGGGTCTGCAGGATACGCCCATGCTCTACCTGATGCAGGATGGCACCAACCTGCGCTTTGGTAAATAAATGAATTTCTGGACCCAGGGTTTTACTGGAAGATTTGCTTACATTTCAATGATCCCACGGATTGGTTCTCGATCCGCTCGGCTTTCCTGTAAAACCTTTGGAGTTCCACGTTTGGATCTTTGGTGAAAAATATAAGAGAGAGGAGAAAATATGCAGATCTTGGAATCGGGTATCGGCGAATTGATCCAACCTTACGACATGGACGAGTTCCGTGAATGGAACCGTACCCGCAAAAGCCGCAAGCTGATCGACAAACGCATGAGCGAACATGAAGCTGTCAGTAAATTTATCTATGACGGCTGTTACATCGGCACCGAATTGTATGGCACGGTCCGCGCTCCCATGAGCCTGGCTCGCGAGGTTGTCCGTCAGAACAAAAAAGATCTGCGTGTTTGCGGTCAGGGCGTCCTCGAGCTGGATCTCTGGCTGGCAGCTGGTCTGATTAAGAAGCTGGATATTACCTACATCGGATTGGAAGTCTATGGCATTCCCCCCAGTCTTAGGCGCGCCGTTGAATCCGGGCAGGTGGAGAGTTGTGTAGAATGGTCCAATGCTTCCATCACCTGGCGCATGAAAGCTGCCGCCATGGGTGTGCCCTTTCTGCCGGCTCGCTCCATGCTCGGCACCGATATGCTCAAGTATAGTGCCGCCAAAGTGGTTGAGGATCCATTCACAGGTACCAGGGTAGCCCTGCTGCCTGCCCTCATCCTGGATGTGGGCATCATCCACGTTCAGCGCGCCGATATGTACGGCAACTGCCAGATCGAAGGCATCACCGGGTTCGCCCTCGAAATGTCGCGTGCCTGCAAACGGCTCATCATCTCTGCTGAGAAGATCGTGCCCACCGAAGAGATCCGCAAATATCCGGATCGCACGGTCATCCCTTATTTCCTGGTCGATGCAGTCGTACACGCCCCCTTCGGTTCATTCCCCGGTGAGATGGCATATATGTACGGACGGGACGAGCCTGCCATCAAAGAATGGGTCGATATGAGCAGCACAGCCGAAGGCGCTAAAACATATCTGGATAAATATGTCTATGGACTCAAGGACCATGCTGAATACCTCAACCTGATCGGGACTGAGCGTCTCGAACAGGCTGTTGCCACCCGTGAGAGGAGGCAAGCATGACCGAAAATTCCTACACCAAGACCGAATTGATGATCTGTGTCGCTGCCCGCTTGTTCGAGGATGGCACCACCTGCTTCATCGGCACTGGCATCCCCATGCTGGCTGCCATGCTGGCAGTCAAGACCACTGCCCCCAATCTGGTGCCGGTTTTTGAGTTCGGTGGCACCGGAGCCATCCTCGAAGAGCTGCCGCGCGCTGTCGGTGAAGCCCGCACCTTCCACAAGGGTATTTCCGCTGCAGGGATCTGCGATACCATGGAGACCGCCCAGCGCGGCTTCATCGATACCGGCTTTCTCGGTGGAGCCCAGATCGACCCTTACGGTAACCTCAATAGTGTTGTCATTGGCGATCACGACCACCCCAAAGTGCGCCTACCTGGCAGCGGTGGTGGCAACGATGTCGGCAGCTTTTGCTGGCAGACCATCGCCATCATGCAGCATGATGCCCGTCGCTTTATCAACAAAGTGGATTTCCTCACCACGCCCGGATTCCTGACCGGTCCGGGTGCGCGCGAAGCCGCCGGATTGCCACCAGGCACCGGTCCTGCTTATGTGGTTTCCACCCTCGCGCTAATGGACTTCGATTCGGACTCCTGCCGCATGCGCCTTAAAGCCCTCTATCCCGGTGTCACAGTGGAAGAAGTGCTTGCCAGCACCGGTTTCGAACTGCTCATGCCTGCCAGTCTGGAGGCAATCCCGGCTCCCAGCGCGGAGGAGTTGCGTCTCTTGCGTGAAGAGATCGATCCGCTCAAGTTCTATATCTGACCTGTGGCGCGGCCCACGCCGCCCCCTTTCATGAACTTTCAAGTAAAAATGCCCGTACTTTCAAACCCAATCGCCACCGGACGCACTGCCCGGGTTTTTGCCTGGCAGGAAGACCAGGTCATCAAAGTATTTCATGACTGGGTCCCTGATGACTGGGTCACCCACGAACTTCAGATCGCCCGCCTCGTCCACTCCACCGGCCTGGATGTGCCCGCTGTGATCGGCGGGATCGTTGAAGTGGATGGACTTCGTGGCATCTGCTATCAGCGCCTGGAAGGCGACTCTATGCTGGAGCACATCGCAGCCCACCCCTTCACCCTGTTCACCCGGGCTGGTTTACTTGGGGAATTGCATGCAGAAATGCACACCCGGTATGGGATCGGATTACCATCCCAGCGCGAAAAACTGTATTATAAGATCACAAATGCCGACCCCCTTCCAAATCGCCTGAAAGATGCTGCCCTGCTTGCCCTTGAGAAATTGCCAGAAGGTGACCGCGTCTGTCATGGAGATTTCCATCCCGGCAATATCCTGATAACCCCGCGTGGTCCGGTCACCATAGACTGGACGGATGCTGCCTGTGGCGATCCGCTCTCGGATGTTGCCCGAACGTTTGTACTTCTTCTTAATGCGCAATTGCCTCTTAACACCCTTTTTGGTTGGCTGCTGAAACTAAGCCGTAAGAGCATGCTTAACAATTACACACATGAATATTTCCGGGTTTCTCAATTGGACCGGTTCCATCTCAAAGCCTGGATACCGGTCGTGGCTGCAGCCCGCCTGAACGAGCAAATTCCGGAAGAAAATGAACGCTTGTTGAACATCGTCCGGAATGGCTTCAAAAAAAATTTATAAGTCCTCGGGTAGGTTGGGTTGAGCGATCCTGGTTCCCACAAATCCATCAACCGACAGAGCGAAACCCAACAAAAACCAGATTCGAAGTTCTCTCTCCCGCCTCGCCCAAATTTGAGCGCTTCCATTGTATAATCATGTCATGATTTCTCAATTCACCGGGAACTTAACATGAAGCTGAAAATCCTTGTCGTTGACGACGAACCAATCACTCGCAAAATGGTCACCACGATCCTCGAGAAGAATGGATTCTCCGCTGCATCTGCTGAGAACGGCAGGGATTGCCTGCGCCAGTTGCCATCCATCAAGCCCGATCTCATCCTCCTGGATGTCATGATGCCTGAGATGGATGGTTATGAGACCTGTCATGAGATCCGCTCGAATCCAGAAACAGCCATTCTTCCCATCATCATGCTCACCGCCCTCGATTCGATCGAGCAAAAAGTGAAAGGGTTTGAGACAGGGGCGGATGATTACATTCCAAAACCTTTCAATACCGAAGAATTATTGGCCCACATCCATGCCTTGCTTCGTATTGTAAAACCTGTCACATCAAATAAGGCTGAAAAGTTCATATCAACCACCCTGGCAGTATTTTCCCTGCGGGGCGGCTCAGGCGTCACCAGCATATCCGTGAACCTTGCCGCCGGGTTGGCTCAAATATGGGATGTGGATGTCGCCCTGGTAGATATGGTCCCGATAGCCGGTCAAAGTGCTTTGTTCCTCAACCAGACGCTCAAGACCACCTGGAGCGATCTTGCCCGTAAAAATATGGTCGATATCGATGATCAGGCAATAATGCCGGTCATGCTGCCACATTCCAGCCGGGTCTTCACCCTGGCATCTCCGCTGAAACCCGAAGATGGTGAACTTATCACTTCTCAAAGAACAGAAAAGGTGATCTCCACTCTCACCGGACAATTTCCCTTCATTGTGCTCGATCTACCTCACACCTTGAGCGATACCACCCTCTCCTGCCTGGATCAAGCCGATACGATCATCCTGGTCCTACAGCCCGAAATTGCCTCCATCCGGGCTGGCAAGATGGCCCTCGATATCTTTGATGCCCTTGATTACACGGACAAGCGCTTTTTCTTTATCTTGAATTGGACCTTCCCCCGTCTCGGGTTGGGGCTCGAAGATATTGAACGCTTTACCAGGCATAAAATGGATTTGATCCTCCCCTATGCCCCGGATGAATTTATCACCGGGCTTAATTACGGCAAGCCTCCAGTCCTCGCAGCCCCCGACAAACCCCTCGGCGCTATTTTTGAAGACCTCGCCTTCACATTAAGTCCGGAAAGCATGCGCAAATTAACACCAAAAGTTTCCACACCAGCCTGGAGAAGGATTAACGAGCGAAGGCATTCAAAAAAATGATCACTCTTCTAAAAGATAAACACATCCTTCTGGGGGTCACCGGTTCCATAGCCGCCTACAAAGCTGCCGACCTGGCCTCAAAATTGACCCAAGCCGGGGCGCTGGTCGACGTCATTCTGACACCCGCTGCCGAGAAGTTTGTTTCCTCGCTAACTTTTCAATCCGTCACCAGCCGTAAAGCCTACACCGAAACTGATCTCTGGGGCGGTCAGGCTCACATCCTGCACGTCGGCCTGGGACATACTTCTGACCTGTTTGTGGTTGCCCCCTGCACTGCCAACTCCCTCGCTAAAATGACCCATGGCCTGGCGGATAACCTTTTGACGATAACTGCCCTCGCAGCCACATGCCCGATCCTGGTCGCTCCAGCCATGGACGTGGGCATGTATTCCCACCCGTCCACCCGCGACAACGTCCGCATCCTTGCCTCGCGCGGCGTTACTTTCGCCGGACCTACCGAAGGTCGCATGGCCTCCGGGTTGACCGGAAAGGGTCGCATGCTCGAACCCGCCGATCTTATGGGTCACATTCGCCTGGTGCTCGCCAGGATAGGTCGCCTGGTTGGCAAACGTATCACCGTTACTGCGGGGGGCACTCAGGAACCCATCGATCCGGTCCGCTTCATTTCCAATCGCTCCTCCGGCAAACAGGGCTATGCCCTCGCCCAGGCAGCCTTGGATGCCGGGGCACATGTCACCCTGATCAGTGCCCCCACCGGGTTGATCCCCCCTATCGGAGTGGATTTCATTCAAGTTAATACAGCTCATGAAATGCTGGCGGCTGTCCTATCTGCTTCGCAGGATTGCCACGCCCTTCTCATGGCTGCTGCTGTCGCAGATTTTCGTCCCAGCCTGTTTGCTTCTCAAAAAATAAAGAAACGGGATGGCATTCCATCCATCGATCTTGAACCCACCGAAGATATTTTGGGGATCCTTGCCAGCCCAGGGTCCGCCAACCCCAGACCGAAGGTCATTGTAGGTTTTGCTGCCGAAAGTCGGGATCTATTGGAGAACGCTGCCGAGAAATTAAAGACCAAGAAATTGGATCTGATCGCGGCCAATGACATCTCTTCTCCCGATGCTGGGTTCGAGGTGGATACCAACCGCATCACCCTGTTGCGCCCGGATGGAAACGCAGAAGTTTTGCCACTCCTTGGCAAAGATGAAGTATCCGAGATCATCCTGGATCGTGTCGCAGATCTACTGGAGAAGAGTTGACAAGAATATTGGTAATCTCGGATGTTCACGCCAACCTGACCGCCTTGGAATCTGTCCTGGCGGATGCCGGACAAGTGGATGAAACCTGGTGCCTGGGAGATGTGGTTGGCTACGGCCCTGATCCAAATGAATGTATTGACCTGATTCGCAGCTTGCCAGGGCTTACCTACCTCTTGGGCAACCATGATCTGGCTGCCATGGGCGATATGGTTTTGGAAACGTTTAATAGGGATGCCAGCCGGTCACTCCTCTGGCAGAGGGAAACCCTCACAAAAGAAAGCATATCGTTCCTGCAGGAAGGTCCCAGGGAATTGCAGGTTCATGATCAGGTATCGCTGGCGCACGGCAGCCCACGTGATCCCATCTGGGAGTATGTCCTCAACACCATGGTCGCAATGAATAACCTGGCTCATTTCCAGACCCACTGGTGCTTTGTCGGACACTCACATTTTCAAGCCATCTTTCAATACAACACGGATAATAATGAAGTCACCATCGAGGTCCCAACCGCCAACCAGGTTTATCATATGAAAGATCGTGCCATCCTAAATCCAGGGTCGGTCGGTCAGCCGCGTGACCGTGACATCCGTGCCGCCTATGCCATTTTCGATCCCGAAGCCAACACCTGGCAGCCCGGTCGCGTTAGCTATGATTATCAGGCAGTTCAGGAACGCATCCTTGCAGCCGGACTGCCATCCCGCCACGCAGAAAGGCTTGCCGGAGGCTGGTAAAGATCCCCCTGTAGTTTGGGAACAAATGCCTCTCCCTGGGCGTCATGGATGTAACACCATCAGATTATCTCCAAGGAGGAGACCAGATGAAAAATCGCATTATCTTTATTCTTTTGATAGCCACCCTTGCTTTATCTGCGTGTGGCACCAGGGCAGCCACTTCCGATCAGTATTTGTCTTACCCGGAATCACCCGTGGCGGGAGGCGTCGCGCCCCAACCTGCTGTCGAGGAGGCCATGGCACCCTCTGCTGATATGAGCGCCAATACAGTCAAGACAGAATACAGCAACACCCAGGTCCAGGAACGACTCGTCATTCAGAACGCGGACCTTTCCATCGTCGTGGCTGATCCACAGGTCAAAATGACCGCCATCAGCGCAATGGCAAAGGAGCTGGGTGGCTTTGTCGTTTCTTCCAATATGTACCAGAGCTATCTCGCCAATGGAGAACCCGTCCCCGAAGGGTCCATCGTCATCCGCGTCCCTGCCGAAAAATTGGACAGTGCCCTCAACCAGATCAAAGCCGATGCCGTTGAAGTGCGCAATGAGAACCGCAGCGGTCAGGATGTCACCCAGGATTATATCGACCTGAACTCTCAATTAAAATCCATGCAGGCTGCCGCCGATCAGCTTACCAGGATCATGCAGAGCGCCGAAAAGACCGAAGATGTCCTCAATGTCTTCACCCAGCTCCAGTCATATAACCAGCAGATCGAGGTCCTCAAGGGTCAGATCCAATATTACGAGCAGGCCTCCGCTCTCTCCGCCATAAGCATCACCCTCATCGCTGAAGAGACCATTCAACCCATCGAGATCGGTGGCTGGAAACCCCAGGGTGTCGCCCGGGACGCCATCCAGAGCCTCATCCGCTTCTGGCAGGGATTCGTGGACTTCATGATCAACTTCTTCCTGCTGGCCCTGCCGGTCATCATCACCATCTTCATCCCCTTCTACCTGCTCTTCCTGCTCCTGCGGGCTATCGTTCGCCGCATCCGCCACAAAAAGACCCCCAAAGCCGCCGAATAGCGCCACCGGACGGCTGAACACGAAATCAACCCCTCAGGGACGGCCCCCCGCCGTCCCTTTTTTTATTTTGAATATGTAAGGACAGACCTTCGCGTAGCACCCCTGACCCTGGTATTTTAAGGGGATAAGGGGGCGTATCTATCCCCTGCGTGTCTGCCCAATCCCGTCCTGCCGAGCAGAGCAAAGCATCTCACAATTTTAGATGTAGGGCGGATTTCCATATCCGCCAATTTACTTGCCGCAGATCCCGCAAGCAGCAAGCAGAACTTTTTTCCACACCTGAGGTATGTTTGACCACAGACAACGGATGATCGTTGAAACCATTAACCACAAAGGCGCAAAACCGCAAAGGAAAATGCCGTAGGGGCGCAGTGCCTGCGCCCGACGTTAGGGGCACAGTGCCCGCGTCCGATAGTAGGGGCGCAGTGCCCACGTCGTTAGTAGAGGCGCAGTGCCCACGTCGATGGTAGGGGCACAGTGCCCA
>Ga0172370_10002027_pt1 | contig 29801 bp, 31 predicted proteins | sample LakKiv5m_FD_114538 | JGI IMG/M metagenome (GOLD analysis project Ga0172370, IMG submission 114538) | Freshwater microbial communities from Kabuno Bay, South-Kivu, Congo - kab_022012_11.5m | ecosystem: Environmental > Aquatic > Freshwater > Lake | place: Democratic Republic of the Congo...
GGCGGACAACGATGCCGGCCTGGTCTTCCGCCGGCAACAGGACGGCGAGCTCTGGGTCGCCAACCTCTTCCGGCTGTACGCGGACTTGCTCGACGATCCGCGCCGCGGCCGGGAGCAGGCCGACAACCTGCGACGTGAGGTGATCGGCTTCTGAGCCCGCGGGACCACCGCACGGAGTACGACGAAGCGACCACCGCGCGCTGCGAACGGGTGCTCCTCACCCTGCTCGGCGACCTCGGTCCTTGGCGCGAACGCATCTACCTCGCCGGCGGCTTGGCGCCGCGGTATCTGGTGGGGGCGCTGCCTGAAGGTGCGCGGCCTCACGTCGGCACCACCGACGTCGACCTGGTCATCGGCCTCGCCCTGGGCGACGAGGCTCCGGAGACCTACCGCACTCTCCAGAACAACCTGGAGAAGGCGCACTTCCATCAGGGCGAGCCGAGCTTCCGCTGGTCGCGAGATGTCGATGGCACGAAGGTGCTGGTCGAGTTCCTCTGCGAGACCGACGCGGTGGGTCCAGGCCGCATCTTCAAGCCCAGGGGCGAGCATGCAGGATCGAAGGTCGGCGCCTTCAATGTACGCGGGGCGCAGCTCGTGCCTCTCGACTTCGTCGAGCGCGAGATCGAGGGCGAGCGACTCGACGACGGCGGTCGGTCACGCGTTGCGGTGCGTGTTGCCAACCTGCTTCCCTACGCGGTCCTCAAGGTCCTGGCGTTCCAGGACCGGCACGAGAACAAGGATGCCTACGACCTCGTGTTCACCCTCCTTCACTACGGGGCGGGGCCGCGCGAGGCTGGAGAGAGGGCATCGGCGAGTCCAGTCGTCGAACATCCGCAGGTTCGTGAGGCGCTGGCGCTCATGGAGGAGCGGTTCAGCGATATCGCACAGGACGGACCCTGTTCGTACGCGACCTTCCTCGCTCTGCCCGGTAACGATCAAGAGGCGGCCAGACTCCGCATGCAAGCGGTGGTGACGGTGGAGGAGTTCCTCGTGGGTCTGCGGGGGCCACAACGTCGCTGATTCCGCCCCGCACCTCACCGCATTCCTCGAGCGTGCGGGCGTGCGCGTGACGAGTTACGAGCAGGCGCGGGAGGTGATCAGGGAGGCGGCGGCGGAGCTCGGCGTCCCCGCCGCCCAGCTCGACCACAGCATCTGGACGTACATGAGCAAGGCGGTTCCGAACAGAGGAGCGTCATGAGGACCACGATCGCCGTCAGGGGCACCGACGGAACACCCGTCTTGTGGAAGCCGACGACCCTGGACCAGATTGGCAAGCACGAGGCTGATCTGGAGGCCGCGCTCTCCGAGACGCCCGAGCTTCTCTGCCTCGAGACCAAGCGCACCGGCATCTATGCCCCGCTTGCGGTCTTCAATCAGCTGGCGCTGCCCACGCCGATGGGTCGAGAGATCTACCCGGACATCACTCTCCTTACCGCGAGCGGTGACGTGGTCATCGTCGAGGTCAAGCTGTTCGCCAACCCGGAGATCAGGAATCGCAGCGTCATCGCCCAGATCATCGACTACGTGTCCTCCATCTCGGCGCTCGACGAGGATCGGATGGCGAAGCTCTTCAACGGCGGCAGGGACGCTGAGTGGGCCGCGCTCGTGCGTCGGCACTTCCCGCATGAGGAGGATGTCGACGGGCTGGCGGCGGAGCTGCTGGCCAATGCCGCCGCCGGCGACGTCCACATCGTCCTCGCCTGTGACAAGGCGCCGAAGGGCGCCTACGACCTGGCGAGGAGCGTGTCCGCGCAGTCGCACCTCGGCTTCTCGCTCGACGTACTCGAGGTCACGCCATATGTGCCGGCCGCCGGGCATGTCGACACCATCATGTTCGTGCCAAACGTGCGACTCTCGACCGAGATAGTGGCGCGCACCGCCGTGAGCGTGCAGGTAGACACGGGCGCGCAGCAGTCAGTGGTCAACGTCAAGACCACCAGCGTCGAGGAGATCGAGGAGGACCTCGCGGCAGCTGGGCAGGGCGCAGCGCGCCGCAGCAAGGGCCGCATGTGGACCGACCAGGAGATCGAGGACGTCTTCATGAGCAGTGACGACCCGACCGTCCGCGACCTCTTCCTCTTCGCCAAGGCGGAGGGGTTCAAGGGCCGCATCCAGTCGGACGGCCCGAAGGTCTCGCCGGCGTTCGGCTTTTACCTGCGCGTGCGGCGTCCGAACGGCACCGAGGGCGGTTCCCAGGTCTTCAACTGCACCGACGACGGCGGGAACGCGATCTGGGTGTACTTCAACAACTGGCCGGCCGCTGCCGTGTCCGCCGAAGACCTCGAAGCGTTCAAGGCCGATCTGCGCGTCCTGCTCGGCCCGGCGGTCAACGTCGACGTGAAGGACGTGAAGATCGAGCTGCCGCTTCTTGCCGACAAGCTGGACGGCTTCAAGGAGGTCATCCGGAAGCTGCAGGCGAGAATCCAGCAGGGGCCAGCGTCCGGATCGTGACGCGACCCAGCCCTCAACGTCCGAGCCCGGATGGCGGATCCAGGGCCGCCGGCTTCTTCAAGCAACTGGTAGCTTGGCCGCTCGCCGTTTTCATCGTGGTCTTCGAGGTCTTCGGCACGATGATCATGTTTCTCGTCATCATCGGGCTGGTCGTGCTGGCGGGGTGGTTGCTGATGACGCTGACCTGAGCGGGAGTGTCCGCCTCCCGCGCGACTCGACCCGGCGCGCGCAGAAGCAGATGGCCGACAGCAAGTCGTCTTTGGACGGCGATGTGCAGCCTCAGGCTGGGGGAGGCACCCGGGGTGACGCGACCCCGACTGGCCCGGGCGCTCTAACGAGCGGTCTCCTCCTCGGCCGTGGCGGCGGCCGACGACACGTGCTGCGCAGAGAGGCCCACATCGAGCTGCATCCCCAGCGCGAAAGCGAGCTTGGACATGGTCCGGAGGGTGAAGTTGGCGTTTCCGCTGAGCACCCGTGTGATGTAGGCCTGAGAGGTCCCCAGCCGCCGGGCGAGCTCGGAGCGCGTCACGCCCTGCTCCTGCATTGTCACGTACAGGGCCTCGGTGAAGCCGAGGATAGCGCCCTCCTCCCAGAACTCGGGCATCCGCTCCGCCTCTTCGAAGAGCTCCTTGAACGATAGCTCGCTCATCCGTCCTCCAGGATGTGGATGGCGTTGCGCCGCTTGTCGTTGAGATAACGCCAGCGGGCCCGGGCGGCACGCTCCACGGCCACGCTGAGGCCGCGCTGTTTGGGCTTGCTCATGGCCTCGCTGCACGCCACGACCTGGCCTTCGTCGAAGAAGTAGAGGACGCGGAGCCCGCCCGGAGTCTTGAGCTCGTAGATGTCGTGGGCGAGGGCACGCGAGCGGCGCACGTTTCGGGGTGGCCCAGCTTCCGCGACCCGGGTAAAGGCGCGCATCAGGCGAGCGTATTCCCGCGGATCGTCTCGGCTCAGTCGGTCGGCGAAATCGAGCACGTCGCAGCGCTCCCTGCCTTCGCAGATGGCGAGCACCGTCCAGGCGCCACGGATGACCACTCTCAGGTGCATGTTAACTTATCGCTTAAGTCGCGGCGGGGCAAGTCGGCATGACCGAGGACGGTAGCAGCCGCTGGCCTCGGCGGGCAGGTTGACGAGGGTTGACGTTCGCTGCCGTGCCTTCCCGCCCGAATCGCCTGCACGCTGTCCGTCCCGGGCGGGAGATAGTCTGCTGTGATCCTGTCGGCACCCTGGGGGACGCTACGCTCCACTACGACCCAATGGACGGACCAGGCGACCTCGCCCGGCGAGCCGTCCTGCTGGCCTGGTCCTTCCGCATCAAGCCCGACATCGTGGTGACCATGGGCCCGGACCGCGCCGTCGTCTTCGAGGCCAAGTGGGATTCGCGGGAGGACACGTACCGGTGCGCGCCCATCGATCTCACCCGCGGGCAGATGCAGCTGCAGAGGGACCTGTTCACGCGGCTCCTCGGCCTGGCGCCGGACCGCGTCCATTCGGTATTGCTGGCGAGGCGTCCCGGGCGGCGGCATGCAGCAGCAGCAGCCGCCGCCGCTCCCGTTTCCGCGGCGCCTGTCGTCACCTGGCCGCAGGCGTTCGGCTGCTTCGCGGGTGCGTCGTCGCCCGCGGTCCGGGCGGTGCTGCCGGATGCCGCGATCACGGGCTGAGTCGCGGGATGCAGCGCGGAGCGCGGAGGGTAACCGCGACCCCGTCGAGCTGCGGCTCTTCCGATCGATTGTCATCCTTGTGCCGCGAACCGGCTGCCGCTACGGTCGACTGGAGTCTTCCTTTTCCACGATGAGCAGTCCCAGCTACAAGTCGCTCAACGCTCTCATGCGGCACATGCGCAGCAGTGCCGGCATCGACGTGCGCAGCTCCGCTCACAAGCGGGCGCTCGCGCACATGGGCTACTTCCACGGCTACAAGGGCTACCGTTTCGGCGGTTCGCCTTCCAGACGAATCTCATATGCCGGGTTCGACGACCTGTCGGCCGTCGTGAGCTTCGACGGCGGCCTGAAGGCACTCTCCTATCCCCTGCTGATGAAGCTCGAGATGACGATGAAGAACCTCGCGCTGGTCGAGCTCTTGGAGGCCGCCGACTCCTCTGTTCTGAACGACGTCTACGACCGGCTGATGCCCGGCACCAGGAAGAACGGCCGGCAGGGCAAGCTCGAAGTCATCCATGCCGGCAATCAGGTGCTGCTTGAGCGGCACAGGCGCGGCGATCGGATCGTCACTCACTATTACGACGCTCCCGGTGAGGTCGTGCCGCTCTGGGCGCTGTTCGAGGTCATCACGCTCGGCCACTTCGGCCGCCTGCTCGAGCAGCTGTCGTCTGACGCACTGGTGCGCATCGCGGACAGTTGGGGCGTCCGGAGAGGCGATGCTGATCTCGTGCCGCACCTGGTGTTCGCCATCACCGACCTGCGCAACGCGGTGGCCCACAACGGGGTCGTGTTCGACACGCGCTTTGCGAACGCCACGATCCGCAAGAAGGTCGCAGGGATGCTCGCCCGCGAGATGGGGTTCGAACCCGCGCTGCGTCTCGGCTTCGACACGATCACCGACTACCTGGTGTTGGTCGTGTACCTGTCGGCCGGTCTCGGCTTCCCCAAGCGGGAGGTCTACCGCGCGACTACATCGTACGTCTCCCTGACCGATGAGCTGAGGAGCCGCGTGCCCGCGCGCGTGTTCGACATGATCGTCCACACCGACAATCGCGCCAAAGTGAGACGCCTCGAGGCATGGGTGCGAGCCATGTAGACGTCGCGGCTGCCGCTGGATACGCTGTGGGGGAATCGCGGTGCACCCCCGAGGGGGCCACCTGAGACGGCCGGAGGCTTCCGGCCGTCTCCCTTTTTGGGGCTTGTCGGGCCGGCGGGTGATCGCTCGTGGGCCTCGCGCAGGGGCCGGGCTCCTCAGACGCTTTCTCGCAACAACGTCGGCGCGCAGGGTACGGCGACTCCGGCCCCCTGACGCGCCGGACGCAAGTTCTCGGCGCCGGCTGCCGAACTAGTACTGCTAGAGACCTCCTTGAGCTGCCGCGCCTGGACGACGCATCGCCTTCCGCGACCCGTCCTTCGGCATGGCCTGGTCGGAAGGGTGGGTGGGCAGCCGTGCGCATGATTCCGCCGATCTTCGATCCCGAGACGTCCAGCGGTGGGGAGAAGTACGTGTACGAGCGGCTGGCCGCCGACGAGGCGCATCCGGACTGGGTCGTCCTCCACTCCCAGGACATCCCTCTTCACCGGCGTCAGATGGAGGGCGAGGCCGACTTCATCGTCGTCGCCCCCGGTCTCGGTGTGCTGGTGCTGGAGGTCAAGGGGTGTCACGAGCTCGACATCCGGGACGGTCTCTGGTTCTACGGCGGCGACACGCAGGGGAAGCCTCGCAGCCCCTTCCGCCAGGCGTCGGAGGCCATGCACAGCGTCCGGGACACCATCTGGAGGCAGCGGACCCAGCTCAGGAACGTCCTGTTCTGGTCGGCGGTCTGCTTTCCGTACATCTCGTTCGACCGGCAGCCTGACGGATGGGCGCCCTGGCAGATCATCGACCAGTCTCATCTCGGCGGAGCCACGCTTGGAGAGTGCATCGAGGCCGTTCTGGAGCAGGCGCGCCTGCGCGCCGCGGACCTCGGCAAGTCCTGGTTCTTCGAGGCTGAGGCCGCTGGAGAGCCGACGCTCGAGCAGCGGGACGAGATCGTCCGCATCCTGCGGCCCGACAGGGAGGTGTGCGGCAGCCCGCAGGCGCGGGCCAGGTGCATCGACGCCGACATCCGTCAGTTCACGGAGCAGCAGTTCGGCGCCCTGGACAAGATGCACGGCAACCGGCGGGTGGTCTTCGACGGTCCCGCCGGCACCGGGAAGACCGTGCTCGCGCTCGAGGCCGCGCGGCGCGGCCACGCTGCCGGCCGCCGCGTCCTCCTGATGTGCTTCAACCGGCCGCTGGCCGAGTGGCTCCGCGAGCAGGCGGCCGGGGTAGTCGAGACCACGACCATCTCCGACTACATGGTCCGGGTCGCCCGGATCCCTTCCGGCTCGCCGTTGTTCGCCGAGGACGACTTCTGGGAGGCGACGCTGCCGCAGCGAGCGTGCGACGCGCTGCTGGAGGTGCCCGGCGACCACGACGAGCTCGTCATCGACGAGGCGCAAGACGTCCTTCGCGAGCAGTTCTTCGATGTGCTGGACCTGAGCCTGAAGGGCGGCATGAGGAAGGGACGGTGGCGGCTGTTCGGCGATTTCGCCCATCAGGCGATCTACGATGATTCGGTCGACCTGGATGCCTTCCGCGAGCGCGAGGACGACGCCTGCACCGTCTACCGGCTGGACGAGAACTGCCGCAACTCGCCGGCGATCGCGGCGCTGGCCTGTGCCGGCGGGGGCATCGCCCACGCCTACGCGAAGGTGCTGCGCACCGACGACGACGACGGCAGCGCTCCTCGGGTGAGGCACTACGCCACCGCGGAAGAGCAGTCGGCGCTGCTCCGGGACTCCCTCGAGGAGCTTGCCGACGCCGGATTCAGGGGGCCGAGCGTCGCGATACTCAGCACCAGGGGCGACGCCCACTGCATCGCATCGACCCTCAGCGACCAGCCCTGGTGCGACCGCGTCGTGCCGCTGGTGCACGAAGGTCCCCGCGGACCGGTGCCCGACCTTCGCTCCGGCAAGACCCGCTACGCGAGCATCCACCGGTTCAAGGGTCTCGAGACTCGCGCCGTGGTGCTCACCGACTTCGAGACGCTGGAGAAGGCGCGCGACCGCGACCTCTTCTACATCGGCGCCACGCGCGCGACGCAGCGGCTGGTGGTCCTTGCCCACGAGCGGCTGCGGGGGCGGCTCCAGACGGCTGTCGGCGACTGTCGGCCGCGCTGAGCTTCGCGACCGGCGGCCTCCGGCGCAGGCCGAACAGCCTCGTCAGACGCTGGTGACGGTCACCTTGCTGGCGCCGCCCGAGAAGCGGATCTCGTAGCGGTCGGCGGCCTCGGCGAATCCCGACGAGGCCAGCACGTTGCGGCCGCCGATGGCGCCGAGGCGCTGCTCGTCGAACTGCAGCTGGCTGGCGCCACCGGTGACCTCGGCGCGAGCCGCCGTACCCCTGGGGCGGCGAAGCGTGACCTTGCTGGCGCCGCCCGACACCCGCACCGGCACGGTGCCCACCGGCGCCGGCAGCGTGATCTCGATGTCGCTCGCGCCGCCGGCGACCTCGAGACTGGTGAGACGCAGGGCCGTGAGGTCGGCGACGAGCTTCCACAGGCCGCCGCGCAGCGAGATGTCCCAGGGCACGGCCGTGGAGAGCGTGAAGTCCGCCGACTGCGCGCGCCAGTCGAAGGGGCGGAAGCGGCGGCGCTGCTGCGCGGTCACGGTCCCGCCGCTCACGGTGATCTCGGGCACCGGGCCCTCGAAGGTCGCCCGGTACAGATCGACGAGCTCGGGGTCGCCGCGCAGCGCGACCTTGGCGGCGCCCTTGGTGAACTCGAGGCGCCCCGCGGTGGCGCCGCTTAGCGGCGCCGAGCTCTGTGCCGGCTTGTCCTTGCCGCCGCGCTGGAACGCGAGCTCCACCTTGATGCCGCGCTCGCGAGGCGGGGCGCCGGGCGCGCCCTCCGCCGTGAGCGCGGCGATCTGCGCCTCGTACACGCTGCGCGCGCCGCGCAGGTAGTCGCGGATCACAGTGAGCTCCTCCGCGGCGCGCCCCTCGAGCAGGCTCCGCGTCGCCAGCTCCACTTCGCCCTGGATGCGCGCCCCGATCTCGCGCGTCGCGACGGTGGACACCACGAGCACGCGGCGCCTGTCCGCGGGGTCGGGCACGCGGTTGGCGTAGCCGCCCTTCTCCAGCCGGTCGAGCACCGTGGTGATCGCTCCCGGCGTGAGACCGCTCTCCTCGGCGAGCTCGCCGGCGGTCACGCGACCGCGCCGGTAGAGGATGACGAGGCAGCGGAGGTCGGTGCGGTTGAGGCCGAACTGCAGAGCCACGGCCTCGTCAAGCTGGTCGCCGGCGCGGCGCAGCTCGTCGAGCTCGACGCCGACCTCGTCGACGAGGCCGGCGCTGTCTGTCTGCTGCTTGCTCATCACTACCTCCTGGCAGGACGCGATCACGCCGGCAAGGCCCGTGGCCGCGACGTGGCGCCGGCGGACGGCGGTTCGTTCGTTGCAACGATGATACCACAACCAGATTATTTGACAATCTAATTATCAGCGCTACACTCACATCCGTTGGACGGTCATCGACACGGCGCCTGCCGGGATGGGCGGCTCCGAGCGGGAGGAAGGACGGTACCGATGGACGATGCGATTGAAGCCCGGGGGCTGGTGAAGACCTACCGTGGCGGGGTGCGCGCCCTGGACGGCGTGAGCCTCGCCGCCGAGACGGGGTCGGTGTTCGGCCTTCTGGGGCCGAACGGCGCCGGCAAGTCGACGGCGGTCAAGATCCTCACCACCCTCTCGCGGCCGGACTCGGGTGAGGCCTTCGTGGCCGGGCACGACGTGCTCCGGCACCCGGCCCGGGTCCGCCTCGCGATCGGCTGCGTGGCCCAGAAGTCCGGGCTGGACCTGGAGGCCACCGGCCGCGAGAACCTCATCCTGCAGGGCCGGGTGTACGGGATGCGCGGCTCCGTGCTGCGCTCGCGGGCGCAGGAGCTCCTCGAGCGCTTCGGCCTCTCGGAGGCGGCCGGCCGGACCGTGAAGACCTACTCCGGCGGCATGCAGCGCAAGCTGGACGTCGCCGTCGGCCTGATGCACCGGCCGCAGGTCCTCTTTCTCGACGAGCCGACGACGGGCCTGGACCCGGAGGCGCGCGTGGACATGTGGTCCGAGATCGCGCGCCTCGCCGGGGACGAGGGCCTCACCATCCTCATGACGACGCACTACCTCGAGGAGGCCGACAGGCTGGCCCGGCGCCTCGCCATCGTCGACCGCGGCACGGTGGTCGCCGAGGGCACGCCGGACGAGCTCAAGGGCGAGCTGCGCGGCGACGCCATCGTGGTCGAGCTCGAGGAGCAGGTGCTGGACGGCGAGGTCCGCCGCGCGCTCGAGAAGGTGCCCGAGCTGTACGATGTCGCCGTGGAGGCCCGCACGCTGCGCGCGCGGGCCGACAGCGGCGCCCGCGCCGTGCCCGCCGTGCTCGCCGCCCTGGAGGCGGAGAGCGTCAAGGTCGCCTCCGTGACCGTCTCGCGGCCCTCGCTGGACGACGTGTACCTGCGGCACGCCGGCCGCGCCTTCAGCACCGCGGACCAGGAGGTCCGGGAACCATGACCCACCTGATCACCGACACCCTGTTCATGACCCACCGGCACTTCCGCAACCTGTTGCGGCAGCCTGCCTGGGTCCTCATCTCGCTCGTCCAGCCGGTGGTGTGGCTGCTCCTGTACGGCGCCCTGTTCCGCAAGATCGTCGAGATCCCCGGGTTCGGCGCCGGCAGCTACATCGACTTCCTCACCCCGGGCATCGTCGTCATGACGTGCCTGTTCAGCGCCGGCTGGAGCGGCATGGACCTCATCGAGGACATCGACCGCGGCGTGATCGACAGGTTCCTGGTGAGCCCGGCGAGCCGGAGCTCGCTCATCGCCGGGCGCCTCGTCCAGGGAGCCCTCGTCGGCATCATCCAGTCGGTCATCATCGTCGTGCTCGGCCTGATCGTCGGCGCCGAGTACCCCGGCGGCGTCGCCGGCATCGCGGCGCTCACCGTCTGCGCCGTGCTGCTGGGCACCGGCGTCGGCGCCCTGAGCAATGCGATCGGCGTGCTCTCCCGTCGCGTCGAGACGATGGTCGCCGTCAGCAACTTCGTACTGCTGCCGCTCACGTTCCTGAGCTCGGTGTTCATGGCCAGGGCGCTCATGCCCGGCTGGATGCAGAGCGTCGCCACCTACAACCCCGTCGAGTGGGCGGTCACGGCCGGCCGGTCGGGGCTGGCCGCGAGCGCCGACTGGGGTCTCGTGATGGGCCGGATGGGCTGGCTCGCGGTCTTCACGCTGGTCTGCACCTGGCTCGCGACCGCCGCCTTCCGCGTGTACCAGAAGTCGATCTGAGACGCCGACACGGCGACGACGGCCGCCGCCGGTGAGATACTGGCGGCGGCGGCCGTCGTCCACACACCGGGGGGCTTCGTGAAACGCATCCTGCCGCGGCACCTCAAGGCCGATGTGGTCTGGGCGGGCCTGATGGCCCTCTACCAGGTCGACAAGCGCGTCCTCCTCCCCCGGCGCCGCCACGCGACGACGACCCCCGACCGGTTCCCCCGCTGCGCGACCACACGAGGGTCCATGGTCCCTATGCGCGACGGCGTGCTCCTCTCGACGAACATCTACCGCCCGGCGGGCGACGACGGCCGGGCGCACGACGCACCCCTCCCGACGATCCTCATCCGGCTCCCGTACGGCAAGGACGACCCGTACGCGGCGATGCCGGCGCACGGCCGGTACTGGGCGCGCAAGGGCTACGTGTGCGTCATCCAGGACGTGCGCGGCAAGTTCGCCAGCGAGGGTGAGTGGCAGCCGGTGCTGAACGAGGCCGACGACGGCTACGACACCATCGACTGGATCGCGGCGCAGCCGTGGAGCGACGGTCAGGTGGGCATGATCGGCGAGTCCTACTTCGCGCTCACGCAGTGGGCCGCGGCGAGCCGGTACCACACCGCCCTGCGCTGTCTCGCCCCGGGCTGCATGGGCGTCGACCTCTACCGGCTGATGTACGAAGGCGGGGCGCTGGCGCTCGACACCACCGGCACCTGGGTCTGCGACCAGATGCACCGCCGTTCCATCAACTACCTGCGCTTCGACCCCTGGGTGCTGCCGCTCAAGGACTACCCGGCGCGGGCCGGCTACCCCAGCGCCCTGTTCGACCAGGCCATCGAGCATCCCGACCGCGACGAGACGTGGGCGGCCTACGACCTCACCGGGATCTTCGAGACACTGGACATCCCCGTCTTCCACTGGACCGGCTGGTTCGATTGCTTCCTGTCGGCCTCGCTCGAGACCTGGCAGGCCGTCCAGTCCCGCAACATGTACGACACGGTCCGCGAGAACCAGTGGCTCTGCATCGGACCGGCGGATCACGAGCTGACGACCGAGACGACGGGTTCGGCCGGACGACACCGGCTCGCCGGGCAGGGGATCACCAACGACCGCATCCTCGCCTTCTTCGACCACTGGCTGCGTCACGAGAGCGCCGGCTTCGGCCGCACACCACGTGTGCGCTGCTACGTGGTCGGGGCCGACCGCTGGCGCGAAGGCGACCGTTGGCCGCTCCCCGGGACGCGGTTCACCCACTACTACCTGCACGCCGGCGGCGACGGGTCCGGCGGGCCGGACGACGGGCCCGGGCCGCGGAACGGCCGCCCGGGCCTGCTCTCGACGGAGCCTCCCGGAGACGAGCCGCCGGACGAGTACACCTACAACCCGGCACGGCCCGTCGACTACTGGGTCGGCAAGCCGGTGTGGTCGGCCGCCGGCACACTCGCCGACCGGCGGCAGCTCGTCGCGCGACCGGACGTGCTGGGCTACGTCACGCCGCCGCTGGCAAGACCCCTCGAGCTCGTCGGCCCACTCGCCGCGACGCTGTACGTCTCGACCTCCGCGCCGGACACCGACTTCACGGTGGCCCTCGTGGACATCTGGCCGGACGGCTACGCCCAGCTCGTGCAGGAGGGTGTCCGCCGGGTGCGCTACCGGGACGGCGACGGCGACCGCGCCGGGCCGCCTGCGGCGCCCGGCGCGGTCTACGAGCTCCAGATCGACATGGCGGCGACAGGCTACGAGTTCGCCGCCGGCCACCGCGTCGGCGTGGAGGTCTCAAGCAGCGCGTTCGACCGCTGGGACCGCAACCTCAACACCGGGCATCCGGTCGGCCGGGACGCCGAGACGGCGCTCGCCCACCAGACCCTGCACCACGACGGCGAGCGGCCGAGTCACCTCACGCTGCCGCTCGCCCCGGACGACCCTCAGAGCGCCGGGTAGACCCCGACCTCGGCGATGCGGTTGACGCGCCCGCGGGTCGTGCCGGAGCACTCGACCCGGACCCAGCGCGCCTCCTTCGGCGAGAAGCTCAGCGTCTCGTAGCCGGCCGTCTCACCGCTCGTCATCGTCTGGCGGGCGAGGCGCCAGCGCCTGCCGTCGGTGGAGACCAGGATCCGAAGCACGGCGGCACGGTCGTCGCCGCGGTAGAGGGCGACGCGGACCGCCCCGACCTCCCGGGTGGCGTCCAGGCGAACATCCAGCGACCTCCTGCCTCGCGACACCCAGTCCGTGGCGAGGTTCCCGTCGACGGCCGCCGCGGCCGTGCCCGTGGACGCGCGCGCGCGGACCACCGCGACCGGCGCCGCATCGGGCGCGAAGCGCCGCAGGCGCAGAAGCGCCTCGAGGAAGAAGGCATCGCCGTAGGCGAGGCCGCGGTCCACGATACCCATGTGCCATGAGTACGTGCCGTGGAGCAAGACCGCGGGGTTGGTCTCGTAGGAGGTGTAGGCGCCGCTCATCAGTGTCGTGAGCGTCTGGCGGGCGGCCTCTTCATAGCGCGCCCGACAGCTCGCGTCCGGGTCCACGAGCGCCAGGTCCAGCAGCCCCGATGCGGCGATGGCCGCGGACGACGAATCACGCGGCGCCAGCGGGATGTCGGGCGCCCCGAAATCCCAGTAGGGCACCATGTCCGCCGGCAGGTGGTCGAGGTACCAGTCACTCACGGCGCGGGCGGCGATCAGGAACTCCTCGTCGCCGGTCTCCCGATACGCGGCGGCGAAGCCGAGCACGGCCCACGCCTGGCTGCGCGCCCAGGTGGAATCGACGGAGTAGGCCGAGCCGCCCGCCCGGCGCAGGATCGCGCCGGTCTCCGAGTCGTAGAAGACCATGTGCCAGGTGCTGCCGTCCGGTCGGATGAAGTCACGGGCGATCGTCAGCGCGTGCCTGCGGGCGATCTCGGCGTACTCCGGTCGCCCGCCGTTCTTCACCGCCCACCAGAGGAACTGCGACTTCATGAGGCTGTCGGTGATCACGTTGAAGTCGTCGTCGGGGCGGGACAGCATCGCGCCGACCACCGGATCGTAGCGCTGGGCCATGTGCGCGGCGGCCAGGAGGGCCGTCGCGCGCATCTTCTTGTCGCCGGTGAGCCGGTACCCGCGGGCGAAGGAGGGATAGAACAGCGCGCCGAGGTTCACCGAGAGTGGGGAGACCTTCGCCGCGCCGATGGAGGACTGGCGTTTCGCCGCCCTGTCGCGCCACCAGGTCGAGCCGCTCAGCTGGTACCCCGACCAGAGACCGCCCGGGACGAAGCCGGCGGCCCAGCCCGTCGGGCCCGTGTAGTGCCACATGTCCTCGACCGTGTAGTAGGCGAACTGCCGGGCCCGCGTCCGCGACTCGGTGGCGGCAAGACGCTGGCGCGCGTGCTGGTCGGCCGCTCGCACGCGCTGGTCGAAGCTCGTTGCGACGGCCGCGCGGGCGGGAGCGGCGAGAGCGCCGCCGAGGCCCGCGGCCAGCGCTACCGCAGCGAACGTGACGATGATACGTACTCTCATGCCCGGGCCTGCTCCTGTCGTAGGGGACTCTTGCAGAGAACGATCGACCGGCGCCGAAACCTACTGTCCCGCATGCACACGGGGCAGGTCAACCCGGGCGCCGACCCTTCCCCGGGCGCTCCGGCCCGAGTAGACTTGCGGGCGTCGGGCCGGGCCGGCGGGAGCGCCGCCCGGCTTCACCACGGACCACCATCGGAGGTCTCATGCGAGTGCTCGTGGTAGGCGGAGGCGGCCGGGAGCACGCCCTCGTCGATTCCTTCGCCCGGTCCCCGCTCGCCGAGCGGATCTTCTGCGCCCCCGGCAACGCCGGCACGGCGTCCGCGGCCGACAACATCCCCATCTCCGCCGACGACCTCCCGGCGCTCCTCGACTTCGCCAGCCGCGAACAGGTCGATCTCACGGTCATCGGCCCCGAGGCCCCGCTGGTCGCCGGGCTCACCGACCTCTTCGAGGAACACGGTCTCGCCGTCTTCGGGCCCAATCGGGTCGCGGCGCAGCTCGAGGGAAGCAAGGCCTTCGCGAAGGAGATCATGCACGAGGGCGGCGTCGCGACCGGCGCCTACACCCGGCACGAGACGCTGAGGTCCGCACTCGTCGACATCGAATCCCGGGACGACTACCCGATCGTGGTCAAGGCCGACGGTCTCGCCGCCGGCAAGGGCGTCCTCATCTGCCCGGACAGGGAGACGGCTCGCGCCGCCGTGGAGAGCTGCTTCGTCCGGCGCGAGTTCGGCGACGCCGGCGACGTGCTCATCACCGAGGAGTACCTGACCGGCTCGGAGGTCTCCCTGCTCGTGCTCTGTGACGGCGGGGACGCGGTCCCTCTCGCGCCGGCGCAGGACTACAAACGCATCTTCGCCGGCGACACCGGCCCCAACACCGGGGGCATGGGCAGCTACTGCCCGGTGCCGGGGTTCGAGCACGCGGCCATCGACGCCGCGATGGACCGCGTCGTGGAACCGGTGGTGGCCGCGCTGCGCAAACGGGACATCACGTACCGCGGCGTGCTCTACGCCGGCCTGATCGTGACCGAGGCCGGCGTCAAGGTCCTCGAGTTCAACTGCCGCTTCGGCGACCCGGAGACCCAGGCGGTGCTGCCGCGGCTCGACTCCGACCTGCTCGAGCTCTGCGCCGCCGCCTCCGCCGGCGAGCTCGCCGGCGTCAAGGCCGTCTGGAAGCCGCAGGACTGCGTAACGGTCGTCATGGCCTCGGCGGGGTACCCGGCGAGCAGTCACAAGGGCGACGTGATCGCCGGGCTGGACGAGGCCGCAGCGCTCGACGACGTGACCGTGTACCACGCCGGCACCGCGCTGGACGACGGCGACGTCGTCACCGCCGGCGGCCGCGTGCTGGCGGTGAGCGCGCTCGGCGACGGCTTCGCCGCCGCGAGGGAGCGCGCCTACGAAGCCGTCGCGAGGATCCGCTTCGACGGCATGCAGACCCGCCCCGACATCGCCGAGCGTGCCATCAAGGCACGCGCCGGCGAACTGGACCTGTTCCCGGCCGGCTTCGGCCACGCGTAAGGAGCAAGAGATGAACGTCAGAGGAACCCTGCCCGGAAAACGCGTCTCCGTCGTCGTGCTGAGCGCACTCGCGCTCTGTCTCGTCCTCCTCGGGGGCGCCCTCGCAGGCTGCGGCGGCGATTCCTCGTCCTCTGCGGACGACGGTGCGGCGGAGAGCCCCTTCGTCGGCAACTGGGAGGGAGTCGACGCCGTGTTCGACATCACGTGGGCGGAGGACGAGGGACGCTCGTACAGCATCTCGTCGGGAGGGAGCGGCGGCGGCCTCGAGGTGACCCAGGCAGACCAGGGGCTCACCGTGACGCTCGTCGGCACGAGCGGGACGCGCAGCGACGCTCTGCCCGCCACGGAGGCCGGCGACACGCTCAGCTTCGACATCCCCATCAGCGAGGAGATGCCGACCCCCACGACCCTGACGTCCACCGGCGCCGGCACCGCGAAGCTCGCCTTCGACGGCTCGGACACCACCTGGGACTTCCAGAAGACCGACGAGATCACGCAGGAGAAGTAGGATCGCGGCGCGGTCATCAAAGGAGATGTGACGTGGAAGAGACAAGGACCGAGGTCGAGACCATCTTGCAGGGGATCGAGATGGACCCCGTGCTGGTCGGCATCGTCATGGGCAGCGAGAGCGACCGCGAGGTGATGGAGAAGGCCACCGCCGAGCTCGACGAGCGCAAGATCAAGTACGAGATCAGCGTCCTCTCCGCGCACCGCGACCCGGACAAGGTCTCGCACTACGCGAAGACGGCCCAGAGTCGCGGGCTCAAGGTGCTCATCGGCGGGGCCGGCAAGGCGGCGGCCCTCCCCGGCGTGCTCGCCGCGTACACCAACCTGCCGGTCATCGGCGTGCCCATCAAGACCAGCGACCTCGGCGGCCTGGACTCCCTGCTCAGCATCGTGCAGATGCCGCCCGGCGTGCCGGTCGCCTGCGTCGCCATCAACGGCGCCCGCAACGCGGCCATCCTCGCCGCGAAGATCCTTGAGGTCTGAGGCGCGCCGCGACGGCGTCGCGAGCCCTTCGGAGGCGTCGCCCGCTTCACGCCTCCCTACCCTGCACGCACCGTCTCCGGTGTAGCATGGTTGCCCGGCGGTGCGCGGCTCCAGGTCGCCGCCATCGCGCAACGATACTGAAGGACGACGTGCCCAAGGACCACAAGCCGCCGAGCCCGAAGACGATCTCGACCTTCGTCTACCTCGCGGTGCTCGTCCTCGCCGTCGTCCTCGCGTACGTGGCCGTCCGGTCGCTGTTCGGCTGACCGCCGGCCCGGAAAGGACGGACGATCATGGAGAAGCAGGTGTTCGCGGCCGCCGACGGCCCCCCGGCCGTCGGTCCGTATTCGCTCGCCGTCGGCGTGGGCGACCTCGTCTTCGTCTCAGGCCACATCGCACTCGACCCGGACGGCAGGATCCACGGCTACACGCCGAAGGACCAGACGCGAAAGGCCCTCGAGAACCTGCGCGGCACCCTAGGGGCCGCCGGCCTCACGATGGCCGACGTCGTCAAGACGACCGTCTTCGTCAAGGACATGGATGAGTTCGCGGCCATCAACGAGGTGTACGCGGAGTTCTTCACCGAGCCGTACCCGGCGCGCTCCACCGTCGAGGTGGCGCGCCTGCCCAGAGACCTGCACGTCGAGATCGAGGCGGTCGCGTACCGCGGCTGACGTCCGGCCCGCCGCGACCCGTCGCGACCGGCCGGTCTGAAGACCGGGTCAGCGGCGATTCTGCCGCTCGATCTCGCGCTGGATCTCGTCCTCGGAGATGGCGCGGTCCTCGTGCCCGTACGCCTCCCAGGCGTGGAAGGCGAGACCGACGCCCCAGCCGCCCAGCGTCCACCCGGGCCAGAAGTAGCCGGCGCCGCTCACGTACCAGATGCCCACCAGAAAGATGTTGACGATGCAGTAGGCGACGACGTGCCCCCAGAAGTCCCTCTTCCTCTTGATCGATTTGATCGCCTGCTGGCGGAGCTCCTCGTCGGTCGCCATCGCGCTCTCCTCCCGGGTTCGGCCTGTCGCGGGTCTGCGGGGTAAGTCTACCTCGCCGCGAAAGACCTCTGCCCCGGAGGCGGGGTCGTGTGAGAGAATCGGCGCGAGAGACGAGGGGGCGGGCCGGCGGACGCAGCCGGGCCGGCCCGTACCGCCGGCGGCCAGCGGAGGACACACCATGATCGAGCGCTACACGCTCCCCGAGATGGGTGCCATCTGGACCGACGAGGCCCGGATGCAGGCCTGGCTCGATGTCGAGATCGCCGCCGTGAAGGCCTGGCACCAGCTCGGCAAGGTGCCGGCCGCCGCCGTCGCGGAGATCGAAGCCAAGGCGGCCTTCGACGTGGCAAGGGTCAACGAGATCGAAGCGACCACCAACCACGACGTCATCGCCTTCCTCACGAACGTGGCCGAGTACGTGGGCGACGCCGGCAAGTACATCCACTACGGCATGACCAGCAGCGACATGCTGGACACGGCGCTGGCGCTTCAGATCAGGCGGGCCGGCCTGCTGCTCGAGCGCGACCTCGTCGCGCTGGGCGAGGTCCTCAAGCGGCGCGCCTTCGAGTTCCGCGACACGGTCCAGGTGGGGCGCACCCACGGCATCCACGCCGAGCCGATCACCTTCGGGATGAAGCTCGGCATGTGGGCCTTCGAGGTGAGCCGCGACCTGAAGCGCATGCGCATGGTCACCGTCAATGCAGCGGTCGGCAAGATCAGCGGCGCCGTCGGCGCCTACAACAACATCGACCCGCGCGTCGAGGACCTGGTCTGCGAGGAGCTCGGCCTCGGCAGGGAGCCCATCAGCAACCAGGTCGTCCAGCGCGATCGCCACGCCGCCTTCCTCAGCGCGATCGCCATCATCGGCTCCGGCATCGAGAAGTTCGCGACCGAGGTGCGCCACCTGCAGCGCAGCGAGGTGCGCGAGGCGGAGGAGGCCTTCGGCAAGGGCCAGAAGGGGTCCTCGGCGATGCCGCACAAGCGCAACCCGATCCTCAGCGAGCGGATGGCCGGCTGCGCCCGCGTACTCCGCGGCAACGCGGTCGTCGGCATGGAGAACATGGCGCTGTGGCACGAACGCGACATCAGCCACAGCTCCGCCGAGCGCATCGTGCTGCCCGACTCGTGCATCCTGCTCGACTACATGCTCCAGAAGTTCACGAAGCTCATCGAGGGTCTCGTCGTCGATGAGGACCGCATGCTGGCCAATCTGGGCCAGAGCTACCGCCTCGTCTTCAGCGGGGCGGTCCTGCTGGCCCTGGTCGACAAGGGAATGCTGCGCGACGACGCCTACCGTGTCGTCCAGGACTCGGCGATGCGCGCCTGGCGCGAAGGGATCGACTTCGGGACCCTCGTCAAGCAGAACGACGAGGCCATGGCCGTGATGAGCCCGGCGGAGGTCGACGCCGCCATGGACCCGGCCCAGTACACGGCGGGGCGTGACGTGATCTTCGCCCGCCTGGCCAAGCTGGAGTTCTGAACGGCGAGGGTCAAGGTCCGGCGACGGCCGGCCGAGACCCGTACCGGATGGTGAGCGCGCCGGCCGGACAGGCCGGCGTCGAGGAGGACTGATGACGGACTGCCCGAGCTGCGGCGCCCCGCTCAAGGACGGCGACTGGACCTGCGGACGCTGCGGAGCGCCCGTTGCCGGCGCCACGAGGTCCGCCCAGGGGAGCGCCGGGCCGGGCGGCGTGCCGGACCCCTACGGCTACGCGCCAGGATACGAGCCACGACCGGCGGCGCCCGCCGCGCCGGTCAAGAAGGGAGCGTCCGGTACCCTGCTCCTCGTCGTCATTCTCGCCGTCGTCGCGCTGGCGGCGATCATCGCCGTGTGGTTCTTCGTCGTCCGCGGCGCCGCGACGACCAGCGGTGAGGAGTTTCTCGGGTCCTGGACCTCGACCGGCGGCGGCATCGGCACCGTCGTCGTGGCACGACCCGGCGACGACTTCAAGGTGACGCTCACCGGTGAGCAGGCCGCGCAGAAGGTCACCGTCCCCGCGCATCTCGACGGTGACGAGCTCGTCATCACCGTCGACGACTTCGCGACGCTCGCCGGCGAGGCGGACGCCGACCGCTTCAAGGACACGCTCAAGGCGCTCGCCGGCGACTTCCGCATCATCTTCTCCAGCCTCGGCCCGGCGCGCCTGCAGATGAGGATCGAGGGGACGACCGCCTCGGTGGACGAGGCCCAGAGCACGGTGACGCTGGAGAAGGCCACACCGTGAGCGCCCCGAGCCGCATCAGACCCGCGACGCGCGGCGACCTCCCGGAGATCGTCGACCTCCTCGTGGCCTGCGACATCGCCGAGGTGGGCGAACCGGACACCACGCTCGAGGACCTCGAGAACGACTGGGACTCGTCCGGGTTCGAGCCGGGGAGAGACGCCTGGGTCGCCGAGGACGCCCGCGGCGAGATCGTCGGCTACGGCTACGCCGGCGACCAGCACCGGACCGGCGAGCTGGAGGCCGACCTCTGGGTGCACCCCGCACACACCGAGCCGGGCCTCGCCGACCGGCTTCTCGCCATGGCCGAACGCCGCGCCGCCGAGATCGCGGTGGGGCGCGGCTACTCCGACCCGTCGCTCGGCGTCTACTGCATCTCCGCCGGTCGCACCAAGCGCGACCTGTTGCGCAGGCATGCATACGTGCTCACCCGGACCGTCGTCCGCATGACCGCCGATCTGTCGGCCGGCCTCCCGGAGCTGCCGGTCCCCGGCGGGATGGACATCCGGCCGTTCCGTCCCGGCGTCGACGAACGCACGATGTACGAGACCATGAACGAGGCGTTCGAAGATCACTTCCAGCAGAGCGAAGAGCCTTTCGACGCCTGGAAGACGCGGCTGCTGGGACACGCGCAGTTCGACCCCGGCCTCTGGTGGCTGGCCTGGGACGGCGACCGCGCGGCCGGCGCGATCATCGCCTACGACTTCGGTGATCTCGGCTGGGTCAAGGGACTCGGCGTCCGCAGACCCTGGCGCCGCCGCGGTCTCGGCGGCGCCATGCTCGCGCACGCTTTCGCCGAGTTCGCGCGACGCGGACAGATGCGCGTCGACCTCGGCGTGGACGCTGAGGGCGAGACGCGACCGCTGCACGTCTACGAACGCGCCGGTATGCGTCCGAGCTCGTCACACGAGCTGTACGTGAAGAAGCTCGCCGGTTGAGCCCCCCGGGCCGCAAGCCACGCGCCATCAGGCCGGCACGCCCCGGCCTCGACGTCGGCATCCGCGTGCCCGGCTCGAAGAGCGTCACCAACAGGGCGCTCCTGCTGGCGGCGCTGGCCGCCGGGGAGTCGCGTCTGCGCGGGGCTCTCGCGGCCGACGACACCCTCGCCTTCGCCGACGGGCTCCGCAGCCTGGGGATCGGCGTGGACACCGCCTCGCCGGACTGGCGTATCGACGGCGCCGGCGGACGCATCCCGGCGCGCGACGCCGACGTGTTCTGCGCCGAGGCCGGCACGGTGGCGCGCTTCCTGCTGGCAGCGGCGGCGGCCGGTGACGGTGTCTACCGGTTCGACGGAGCGCCGCAACTGCGACGGCGACCCTTGGAGACGCTGGTCGAGGCGCTGCGCGCTCAGGGCGCCGGGACGGAGCCGGCGGATGCCGGATCGCTGCCGCTCACGCTACTGGCTCGCGGCCTCGACGGGGGCCGCCTGCACCTGCCCGGCGACACGTCGAGCCAGTTCCTCTCGGCGCTCCTCATGGCGGCGCCCCTCGGCCGCGCCCCGCTGGAGGTCACCGTGGACGGTCTCGTCAGCCGGCCCTACGTCGACATGACGCTGACGATGATGCGGCAGTTCGGCGTCGCCGCCGAGGCGGAGGACCACCGCGGCTTCGTCGTGCGGCCCGGCGTGTACCGGGCACGCGAGTACGACGTCGAGCCGGATGCTTCCACAGCGTCGTACTTCTTCGCGGCCGCCGCGACCGGCGGGCGGCTCCGGGTGCCGGGGCTCCACCGCGGACGCTGCCTGCAGGGCGATCTCCGCTTTCTCGGCGTCCTGGAGGCGATGGGTTGCTCGGTCACCGACGACGACGAGGGTGTCCGGGTGGCCGGCCCGGCTTCGCTGGCCGGCCTCACCGTCGACATGTCGGACATCTCCGACACCTTCATGACGCTGGCGGCCATCGCCCCGCTGGCCACGTCTCCGGTCACCATCACCGGCATCGGCAACGTCCGCCTCAAGGAGTCTGACCGCATCGCCGCCGTCGAGGACAACCTGCGCCGCCTCGGCGTCCGCACCGAATCCGGCCCGGATCACCTGCGCGTCCATCCCGGAAGGCCCGCGGGCGGGCATGTCGACCCGCACGGTGACCATCGCGTCGCCATGTCGTTCGCCGTGCTCGGCCTGCGCGTCCCCGGTATCGTGATCGACGACCCGGATTGCGTGAGCAAGACCTGCCCATCGTTCTTCGAGCTTTGGAAGTCACTCGAACAGGGAAGTGCCTGAACTGGGCAAATAGTGCAAGGGAGCGCGAGCATGGACGAGGATACGACCAACAGGATGCCCGACGACAGCGACGAGACGAGAGTCGCTCCGCCGGCCGCCGACGACGCCACGCAGGTGATGCGCGGCGAGGCGACCGATGCCACCCGGGTGATGCCGGCGGCGGGAGGTGCTCCGCCTCCGCCGCCACCCGTACGGCCGACTCTGCTCATGACCCACCAGAAGAGCCCGAGCTCGGGTTCGGGCATGCCCTGGTGGGTCTGGCTCGTGGTCGTCCTCGTCATCGTGGCCGCCGTGGCCGCCGTCTGGTTCTTCTACCTGCGGCCCACGGACGCGGCCACCGGCGACGAGTTCATCGGCAACTGGGCGCCCGAGGCGATGACCGGTGGAGGCCTCGTCATCAAGACGAGCGGCGAGCAGTTCAAGATCACGCAGTACGACGACGAGCTCAAGGCGGTCGGCTCGACCGTCGCCGACCTCGTCGACGACACGCTCGAGATCTCCGTTCAGGCGTCGGATCTCGGCATCACCGGCGCGACCGGCAAGGTCGACGGGACGCTGACGCACGAGACGTCGGGCGACCGGCTGAAGCTCCAGTTCTCGTCCGGATCGCTCAAGAGCGAGGTGATCGTCTTCGTGCGCGTCGACGTGCTGCTGCCGGCCACCCCGGAGCCCACACCGACGCCGACGCCCAGCCCCACGCCGACGCTCAGCCCGTCGCCGACGGCCAGCCCGACCACGACCGGCTCGCCCTCACCGTCGGCCGACCAGCAGGTGATCGACGGGATCGCCAAGATCCAGATCGGCATCGTGACCTGGGCGACGAACAACAACAACCTCTACCCCGCTCCCCAGGACGTCGTGAGCGGCGGCGGCATCTCCGAGTACGTGGACCCGTGGCCGACGAACCCGTTCACGAGCGGGCCGATGTCGCCGGGCACCGGTCCCGGCGGGTATGTCTACGAGCAACTGAACGGCGGACAGGGCTACAAGCTGACCGGATATCTCAGCAGCGGCCTCACGTACTCGGTCCCCTGAGTCGCGGGCCCGCCGGCGTCCGGCGCCGGGCGACCCGCGACCGCACGACGTCCCGATCCGGCCCCGCCCGGTGGTGCGCACCAAGGCGCACCACCGGGCGGGGCTGTACAATCTCGCCGCAGGACACGCGGACGGACGCGGCCGACGGATCGGCATCCCGCTCGCGTCCAATCATGCAGAGAGCCCACGGACACTGGTCCAGGGCAGAAGTTCGGGGCGAGTGACGTACGACCCGGCAGAGCGCGAAGTCGATGAACAGACCATGGCCGCCGCCCGGCGGGGCGACAGTGAGGCGTTCGTGAGGATGCTCAAGCACTACGACAGCCGCCTGCGCGCACTCGCGTTCCGCATGCTGCGCGACCCCACGCTCATGGACGACGCTCTCCAGGACGCATCGATCAAGGCGTACCAGGCTCTTCGCGGATTCCGCGGCGACTGCGAGCCGGGCACGTGGCTGTACCGGATCACGTACACGACATGCCTGGACTACCTGCGCCGCGAACGACGCTTCCAGCTCCTCACGGCACAGGATGCCCTGCCCGACGCCTTCTGCGACGACCCCTGCGATATCGTCACCCGCTGGGCAGACCTCGAGGACGCGCTCGACCGGCTTCCGGTGGAGCAGCGCGTCCTCGTCGTGCTCGTGCACCAGTACGGCTACGACTACCGCAGCGCCGCGGAAGTCGTCGGCATCCCCGAGGGGACCGTGTCCTCACGCCTCGCGGCCGCCCGGTCCAAGCTGCGCCGGCTCTTGTGCGAACCCGTATACGCGCGAGAGCAGACGTCATGAGCACCTGGGACCAGGACCTGGGCCGGGAGTTGCGCGAGTCACCGGTCCCGGCACACGCGCCGGATCACTTCGAACGCGTACGCGAACGCCTGAGGGATGCCGGAGCGGACGATGACGGACCGGCGTCATCGAGCCGTCCGGCCTCGGTGCCGGCTCGGCGCGCGGTCCCCGCACACCGCCCTGCCCGCCCGCGCACGCGGCACCGCATGCGTCTGGCGGCCGCGACGGCCGTCGCCGCGGCGGTCGTGGCGGCGGTCGCGGTCAGCTGGACCGGGATACCCGGTCTCGGCGGGTCGACGCCCGCCCCCGCCACCGCCGAGACGGTGCTCGCCCGCGTCCAACATGCGCTGACCAGTCTGCGCAGCATCCGCGGCGACGTCGTCGAATACGGCACCGTCCGCGGACGGCCGTACGAGCGTCGCGTCGGCTCCTTCACGTTCACGTCGCGCGGGGACTACCGGATCGTGCAGCGAAGCGACAGCGGCGATGACGTCGCCTACACCTACGACGCCGAGGCCCGCGTCGCGCGTCGCTACGTCTACCGCGACGGCGAGATGCTCTATTCCGAGATCGCGCGGGACCTGCCGGACCCGGGGCCCTTCTTCAGCCCGTGGATGGGAGTCCAGCAGGTCCTCGATCGCAGCGTCGCCGCCTATGCGCGCGCCGTCATCGCCGAGCTCGATCCGGACGTCCCGGTCAGGCCGGCAACCTGTGAGGGACGCACGGCCTGGTCGATCACCGTCCCCGAGCCTCTGTCCGGCGGCGGCTGCAACGGCTCGGCGCGCATCGTCGTCGACGTCGAGTCCGGGTACCCGCTCGCGGTCGAGCACTGGAGCGCGGACGGCGATGTCGGCGGCACGCGGGTCGAGAACATCGAGATCGGCGGGGACGTGCCGCGCAGCGCGTTCTCCCTGCCGAGCCAGGGCGAGCACAAGCTGTTCCCGGTGAGCGAGCGGTTTCGCCGGATGAGCCTGAGGGAGGCGGCGACACTCGGCGAGCGTCTGGCCACCCAGGCGTCGCCGGCCACGCCGCGGCGCGCGGCGCAGGCCGCCCCGGCGTTCACGCCGCTCCAGACGTCCTGGGTACCCGAGGGCTACGAACTCAGCGGGGTGACCGGAGCCGTGAACGCGTCCTTCATGGGCGCTGCCGCTCCGGTCGGGCGCGGGGAAGTCGGATCCTTGACCGTGGTCCTCACGTATCAGCGTGGCTTCGACCGCTTCTGCATCGTCAGCCGCTGGCGCAGAGACGGCGCCCAGGGATCGGGCGACCCGTTCGACGAGACCTCGGTCACCCTCGCCGAGTCCGCGGAGGTCCCGGTCACCTACGGAAGCCTGCGCGGCGAGATCGCCGAGATCGTGCTCGGCCTGCCCGACTGGCCGCACCTCAACGTCAGCACGGGCGAGGGCGACCGCGTCACGGTGAGTGTGGCGGGAGACCTCACGCGCGACGAACTCATGCGCATCGCCGACTCCCTCGCCCCCATCGCCGAGTAGGCGTCATGAGGACGGTCCGCGTCAGGGAGTTCGGTGACCCCGAGGTGATGATGCTCGAGGAGGCCACCGACCCCCAGCCGGTCGAGGGAGAGGTCCTGATCCGCGTCCAGGCGGCCGGCGTCAACCCTGTCGACGCGTACGTGCGGGCGGGCCTCTATCGCGACCTGCCCGCCCTTCCCTACACCCCCGGCTCCGACGCGGCCGGCGTCCGCGCGGATACCGGAGAGCGCGTCTACCTCTCCGGTTCGCTCAGCGGCACCTACGCGGACCTCGCCCTTTGTCGCGCCCCCGACGTCCACCCGCTGCCCGACGAAGTCTCCTTCGCCCAAGGCGCCGCTCTCGGCGTGCCGTACGTCACCGCGCACCGGGCACTCTTCCAGCGCGCCGCCGCGATCTCGGGAGAGCGCGTCCTGGTGCACGGCGCGAGCGGAGGCGTCGGCCTCGCGGTCGTGCAGTCGGCTCTCGCCGCCGGCCTCGAGGTGATCGGCACGGCCGGCAGCGAGGCCGGCAGCGAACTCGTGGCGGCACAGGGGGCCGTGCGCGTGCTGGACCACCGCGACCCGGCGCATCTCGACATGGCGGCGAAGCTCACCGGGAGAGGGGGCTTCGACATCGTCGTCGAGTTCCTCGCCAACAGGAACCTGGGGGACGATCTCAAGGTGCTCGCCGCCGGTGGCCGCGTCGTTGTCGTCGGCAGCCGCGGGACGGTCGAGGTCGACCCCCGTGACCTCATGGACACCGACGGGGCCGTCCTCGGCATGCGTCTTCCGAACGCGCGAGCCGACGAGATCGCCGCTGCGCACGCCGCCATCGGCGCCGGGCTGCGGCAGGGCTGGCTGCGGCCCGTGGTCGGCCGCGAGCTCCCGCTCGCGGAGGCTCCGCGGGCTCATCACCTGGTCATGGAGCGCCCCGCACTCGGCAAGCTCGTCCTGGTGCCGTGACCGGGGCGGCCGGCCGATGCAGCGGACCCCCTTGATAGGATACGTCCACACCCCCGCAAGGAGCTCGACATGACCGACTACCGCGCCCGCAGCATGTGGCTCGACGGCGTTCCCGGCGAACTCACCCCGCGTCCTTCGCTCCCCGGCCCCACGGACGTCGACGTCGCCATCGTCGGCGCCGGCTTCACCGGTCTCTGGACCGCCTACTACCTCAAGAAGGCCGATCCGCACCTCCGTATCGCCGTGCTCGAGCGCGAGATCGCGGGGTTCGGCGCGTCGGGGCGCAACGGCGGCTGGTGCCACACCACGTTCCCGGGTTCGCGCGAGGCGGCCGCCAGGACGCACGGCCGTCAGCCGGTGATCGACCAGCAGCGCGCCCTCCACGCGACGGTGCCGGAGATCGCCCGCGTCGTCACCGAGGAGGGCATCAAGGCGCGCTTCCACATCGGTGGCCAGCTCGACCTGGCCACCAGCCCCGTGCAGCTGCTGCGCGCCCGCGAGGCCGTGGACTACGAACGCTCCTGGGGCTTCGGGGAGGACGACTACGCACTGCTCGGCGCCGCCGAGATGCGCCGGCGCCTCAAGGTGGCCGGGTGCCTCGGCGGCGGCTACACGCCGCACGGCGCCGCCGTCGACCCGGCCCGGCTGGCTCGCGGCCTCGCCGACGTCGTCGAGAAGCTGGGGGTGCCCATCTACGAACGCACCCCCGTCACCCGCCTGGAGCCGCGTCTCGCGGTGACGCCGTTCGGGGACGTGCGCGCCGACGTCGTCGTCCGCGCCACCGAGGCTTTCACTCCGGAGCTGCCGGGGTACGAGCGCCATGTGGTGCCGATCTACTCCCTGATGATCGGCACAGAGCCCCTCCCGGACGCGTTCTGGGACGAGGTCGGCTGGGGCGGCCACGAGGTCTTCGGCGACTTCCGCCACCTCATCTTCTATGCGATGCACACCGATGACGGGCGCATCGCCATCGGCGGACGAGGGGCGCCGTACCACTACGGTTCCCGCCTGAGCGAGGCGTTCGAGCGCGTCCCCGACGTGCAGGAGCGCCTGCGCACGCTGCTCGGGGAGCTCTTCCCGGGCATCGGCGACGTCAGGGTGACCCACCGCTGGGGCGGCGCGATCGCGGCGTCACGCGACTGGTACACATCCGTGGGTCTCGACCGGGAGAGCGGCATCGCGTGGGCCGGCGCGTACGTGGGCGACGGCGTCGCAACGACCAACTTGGCCGGCCGCACCCTGCGAGACCTCATCCTGGAGCACGAGACGGGGCTCACGGGGCTTCCGTGGGTCGGCCATCGCGCGAAGCAGTGGGAGCCGGAACCCCTGCGATGGCTGGCCGTCAACGCCGCGCTGTCGGCCATGGCCAGCGCCGACGACGTGGAGGCGCGCACCGGCCGCCCGAGCAAGCGCGGCGGCTTCGTGAAAAGGCTGATCGGCGCCTGAGACTCCGTCCATCCGGCGCCTCCCCCGCGCCCCGGCGCGGAGCCGGCGGACCCGCTACTCGAGCAAGTCCGCGGGAGCGCTCGAATCCTCGGGCACCGGCACGTAGGCCGGCGGCGGTACCGCCGAGGCGCTCGGCGTCGGCGACGGGCTCGGCGACGGCGACGGGCTCGGCGTCGGCTTCGGCACGCGGAAGCACGACGGCGCCTTGCGGACGATGTAGCGGATGAGGCGCCGGGAGTTGTCGGCTGTGAGGTGAGCGCCGTCGTAGAAGCCGTCGGGCCTGCCCCCGAACGTCCTGATGTCCAGGCAGTTGAGCACCCGGAAGTCGTAGTGCTTCTGGAGCTTGCCGAGGTAGGTGCGCAGCCAGCGCTGCTTGGCTCCCCAGCCGGCGTCCATGAACGCCTTGAGCACCCTCGGGTGATACGGCATGATCACGATCACCGGCTTGATGTGGTTCTTGTTCAGCAGCCGGAGCGTGCGCGTGAAGTACGCCATCGCCCGGGTGTGACGAGGGACCTTGCCGTTGCCCGCCGTGGCCAGCATGTCGGGGTCCAGGTACTGCGTGAGCGCCTCGTTGAGACTCAGGCCTTCCTTGCGCTTGGTGTCGTAGCCGTTCCACCACAGCATGCCGTCGTACCCGTAACGACGACCCGAGAGGGCGTTGCGCTCCGGCTCACGCATGGCCTTCTTCAGCTTGGCCTGGATGAGCGCCGGGGGGAAGGCCTGCGACAACCGCTCGTCGACGATGAGCCCGGGCGCCATCGGCACGTCGGCCAGCGTGGTGGCCTGCATGCACCAGATCACCGTCGCCGGCTTGTCGGGGTGTGTGTCGATGAGCCAGTCGGTGACGGCCCACGCGTCCTCCGGGCGCCCGTTGTGGAAGGCGAAGTTGAAGGCGGGCAGGCCCGTCTTGCGCCTGATCGTCGTCGGATCCATGCGGAGGCCGCGAGACCCGCCGTAGACGACGACCCGGGGGACCTGTGACATCTCCTCACAGACGTCGAGCTTGAAGCTGCGGTCCCAGCCGCGGCTGCGGTAGCTCCTCAGCTTCCAGGTCGGCGTGGAATCGTCGCCGCTGGCGGCGACCGGCAGAGCGATCCCTATCAGGACCGCGGCGCCGAGCGCCACGAGCACGAGCCTTGTGCGCCAGCCGGCGAAGATGTTCCCCACGTCGTGGACCCCCTTCCGAGGGCTAGACTACCAACCACGACGAGCCGGCTCAATCTGGGCCACGCGCGGGAACACATCACCGCGCCGCCCCCTGCGAACCCCGCCCCGACTCAGGGCGCCGTGTACGTCGACCCGTCGGAGAGATGGACCGCGAGGGTGAAGTCGGTGCCCGACCCGGGCGTGTAGACGTAGTCTCCCACGCCGTCACCTTCCTTCATCGGCTGATTGGTGAAGGGATTCACGGGCCAGGGCGTGACGAAGGCGCCCAGCGCCGCCTGCGAGGCGTCTGCCGGCACCTGACCGGTCGAGGCGATCGTCGCCTGGACGCCGGTCTTGATCATCATCAGCTGGGCCTTGACGGCGGCGTCCTTGGCCTGGTCGATCTGCCCGGTGGTCTTCTCCACCGCCTCTTCCTGGCAACCGCAGCCGACGACCGACCCCGCCAGGGCCAGCGCCAGCAGTACGACGACCATGACGCCTGCGACGCGTTTCATGATCATGCCTCCACGACTCGGACCCGGCCGCACACGGCGACCCCTGCGGCCGCCCGCTCCGGCCGGCCTGGCACCTCTATCGACAGCTTTCGGCGCCGGCTGGAGCGCTCCTGTCGCCGGCTTCCTCCGGCCCGCCACCCGGAAGGCCGTCAGCAGACGACACCTCACGACGCGCCGCCCCCACGAAGCCGCGGCCTACGATCCCGCCAGCTCCCGGAAGCGCTCCACCGAGTTGATCGGCACGCCGAGCAGCTCGGCGATGCGGAACTTGGCGGTCATGGCGTTCGGCTCGCCGGGGTGCAGGTTGGAGTGGTCGAGGATCCGCCCCAGGCCCTTCTCGCCGCGGATCTGCTCCATCGCGTAGCTGTCGCTGAGGTCGCGGACCGTGCACCCGAGCTTGTCCGCGACGTACCGCTTGGCCTCCGGCAAACGCATCCCGCGGGCCATCTGCATGCGCGCGACCAGATCTCCGGCCGTGCGCATCCCGCCCATGCCCGCGGCGAGCGCGTGGGTGACGTCCATGCCTCTGGAGTCACCCGA
>Ga0172370_10002028_pt1 | contig 29789 bp, 26 predicted proteins | sample LakKiv5m_FD_114538 | JGI IMG/M metagenome (GOLD analysis project Ga0172370, IMG submission 114538) | Freshwater microbial communities from Kabuno Bay, South-Kivu, Congo - kab_022012_11.5m | ecosystem: Environmental > Aquatic > Freshwater > Lake | place: Democratic Republic of the Congo...
GACAAATCGTCCTCATAGGGCAAGTCGGCCGGCAAAGCAACCGTGCGTCGCAAGACGTTGAACATTTCCGCCACAAAAGCGTCGGTCGGTTGATGATAACTTAAATTTTCCTCAATTTCACTGGCGGCCATGCCCAAAAGCCAGTTGGTCACGAGCGACCTGGCCTGATTTTCATCGTTCAGACCGCGCAGGGGCTGATGCAGAAATTCCCCGCTGGTCACAATGCGATGAATGGCGCGTTTTTTTAAAAACAAATAGCGGTTCAAAATAGCGGCCAAATCGATAATTTTGCTTTCCGGCAAAGCGCCATTATTAAGATAGCCGGCGCGTATCAGTTCCACCAATAAATTTTGCGCCAAACGAGCCGGATCTTCGTCCTTTTGACCGGTTAACGGACCCTCAATCACCAACTGCCTCTTCAAAATACGCAAAATAGCGCTTTTGCGCAATAAATATTCTTCGCGATAGTCAACCGAGTTGCGAATCTTTTCATAATAAAAAGCCATCTTGGAAATTAATTCCGAGACGTGAATTTTCGGGACGTCATCCGCTTCATTGTTTGGCTTGGCCAAATACAAAGTGCGCAACAACCGTTTGGCGCCAAGCGTTAAAGTCAACGGTTTACCGCTTGCCGCTCCTGATAGTTCATTAAAAATCGGGCTGGGCATATGGTTAATGACTGACTGATGCTAATATTATTTTAACCCTTAAACAAACCTTAGTCAAACTTAAAACTGTTAATTTTTAACTTAAAATTAGGCAAATAAAAAAACCTTAAAGATCATTGAAATTCAAATTATTCGCCAACAGGTGCCGTTGTTGATCAACTTGCCCGGCAGCTGGAAACCGGCGGCTTTGGCATGGCCGCCGCCTCCCAAATGGCAACACAAACGAGCCACATCCACTTGCGGCTGACAAGCGCGCCAGCTGCCTCTGATCACACCATCGCCTTCTTTCAATAAAACCACCGCCTTCACCTCGGTTAAACGCGATAAAAAACCCGGCAATTCTTCCAGGGCCGTTTCCGATTCGGAAACGGCAGCCAATTCCTCGCGCGTCAAAATGGTCCAGGCCACACCGTAACGGCGATTAACTTTAAGTCGCGACAAAGCCAACCCCCACAGCCGCGTGGCGGCCAAATCGGCTTGGTGGCGAGCGGTCTTAATTAGTTTGGGCCAGTTGGCGCCAAGCTTTAACAAATCGGCGGCCAAGGCCAGAGATTGATTGGAAGTGGCGGTGTAAAAAAAATTACCGGTGTCGGTCATGAGGCCCAACAGAATGGCGTTAGCCAAATCGGGATCGATCACCTGGCCATGTCGCTTTAACCAGTAATAGAGGATCTCGGTCGTGGAAGCGGCCTTGGGAATTCTCAAAGCATAATCGGTTGCGGACGAGTCCGGTTCATGGTGGTCGATTTCCACTATCGTTTGGCTGGATTGGCCCCGACTAAACGCTTTTTCCAAGCGGCAACGCGACAAATTGGCGCAGTCAACGGTTATCACTAAATCAAAATTGGCCAAATCAAGTTGCGCTTCATCGTGAACTGCTTCGGCAATGCCGGGCAACCATCGCAATTTTTCAGCGAATCGGTCAAAACAAAAAATCGTCACCTCTTTGCCCCAAAGCCGCAAGACCTGAAACATAACGCTTGCTGAAGCGGCGGCGTCTCCGTCTGGATGGTAATGAGTCGCCACTAAAATTTTATTGGCCGCGCGCGCCAATTCATAGATACGCCGCGAGGCCCAAGTTACATCAGACATAAGCTAAGCATTGTAAGACAATTTTTCCCAAAAAACAAGAACCGGACGTTTTTTTGTTTTCCCTTGGCGGTTTTCAATCAATTTACAAGAAACAATAATTTCAAATTTTTAAATTATGTCGTTAAAAATTGTTTATCAATTAAAATTCATAAATTATTAAAAACCCTCCCGATCAAGGAGGGTTTTTATTCGCCGTCTTCAATTGCCTTAAAGACACTTTCCAGTTCGCCGGCGCGTTTGGGCCTTTCATCAATCAGCCAAATCAGTCGCGGCATGACGCGCCAGTCCAACTCCTTGGAAAGGCGTGTTCTGATTTTGGAGCTGGCGGCGCGCGCCGCCTCAAGCGCCGTGCCGAAAAATTTTTCCGGTAAAACAGACAAGCCGATTTTAGCCCGCTCCAAATTCGGACTCAAATCAACAAAACCGACCGTCAACAAGACGCCGGGTAAAACCACTTCCTGATTGATGATGTCGGCCAAATGCCGATATAATAATTCTTGAGCCGAAGCTAAACTGGACACGGTTTTAAATTTATGGATTTTTAAAAAATGATTTTAATTTACATGCTTATAAATTTTCTCTTCCTGATAAAAATGCAGCCAGTCGCCGACTTTAATCACCGGCCGGCCGACGTATTTCAAACCGCATTCGGCGCCGGTTTCGGCCCGATCAACCTCTTCCTTGCCGATTTTCACGAGATCTATTCGTCCCGCTTCCAACAAACCATGATCGCGCCAGACCTCAATCAAAGCGGCCGGCTTAACCAGTCCCTCGGTTATTTTGCAGCCGATAATCTGTTCGTTTTTGTCAGTGCGAAAAATCGCCAACACTCTGGCTTGTCCGATGTCAACCCGCTTGATCTCGGGTTTAACCAACTCCTGAATTTTGGATTTCAAATCGGCGATCAATTCGTAAATAATTTTATACAATTTGATGTTAATATTTTTAACCCGGGCCAAATCGACGGCGGCCGGCGCGGCCTTGACATTAAAACCGATCAGAGTCGCCTGCGTGCCCTCGGCCCGTTCAACATCGCCTTCGCTGATATTGCCGAGACCTTTGGCCACAATGGCGATTCGGACTCCCTGGGTGTCAATTTTGGACAGTGAACCCTCAATGGCTTCCAAACTGCCCAGAGTGTCGCCCTTTAACAAAATGGCGATTTGCTCAGATAGCGTTTCATTGTCTTCCGCGGTCGCGTTTAAAGATTCGCCGCTAACCACCGGCCGCAAATTTTTCACCTTGACTTTCAACCCGGAGCCCACTTCAATAATATCGCCGACTGACGGAGCGTTTTTAAAACCGATTACTTTGGCCGGCGTGGACGGCGCGGCTTCGGCGATGGACTGACCCAAGTAATTTTTCAAAGCCCTGACTTTGCCATAGTTGATACCACCCGAAGTCAGTTCGTCGCCCAGACGCAAAGTGCCGTTTTGCACCAACAACGTGGCGATGACACCCTCGCCCTTGTCAACACGGGATTCCACCACCGTGCCAATGGCCTTGGCGGCCGGATTGGCTTTAAGACTGCCTTCCGCCAAGTCAGCCACCAGAAGCACCGTATCCAAAAGATCGTTAATGCCCGCGCCTTCCTTGGCCGAAACCGGCAGACAAACAACTTTGCCGCCCCAATCTTCAGGCACCAGATTTAACTGGTTAGCCAATTCTTGTTTGGTCTTTTCCACATTGGCTTCCGGCTTGTCAATTTTGTTAATGGCCACGACAAAGGGCAATTTGGCCGCTTCAATAATGCGGTAGGCCTCTACGGTTTGCGGTTTGACGCCGTCGTCGGCCGCCACCACCAAAATGGCAATGTCAGCCACTTTGGCGCCGCGATTGCGCATGGCGGTAAAGGCCTCATGGCCGGGAGTATCGATAAAACTAATTAAACGACCCTGACGTTCAACCTGATAAGCGCCGATGTGTTGAGTAATGCCGCCGGCTTCGGTGGCCACGACGTTGGTGGCGCGAATGGCATCCAAAAGCTTGGTTTTGCCGTGATCGACATGACCCATAACCACCACCACCGGCGGTCTGGTTTGTAGCGCTTCATCGGCCTCCCGAGACAAGACGGCCCTGATCTTGGCCGACTGGTCTTCGCCGCCCCCCTCATCTTCGCCCAAACTCACCTCCACCCCCAAATCAGCGCCCACGATATTAGCCGTTTCAAAGTCTATTTTTTCATTCAGGGAAGTAAAAATACCGTTTTTCATCAACTCGGACAAAAGTTTGTTAACCGGAATTTCCGCCAGACGCGAAAAATCGCGCACGCTGACGAACGCGGGAATACTGATCCGTCGTTTTGGTTGTTCCGTTGCGCTTGCCGCGCTTTCCTCGCGCCGCTTGACTTCGGCTTCGCGCTCCCAGCGACGTTTATGAACCGGCCACTCGCGCATAATGCGCTTAGCGGTCTGATTGTCTATTTTGATGGCCTTCCAACCGATGTCATAACCCATTTCCGGCAACTTTTGTTTAAGGAAATCAGGGGTGACCTTAAGAATTCTGGCCAATTCGGTAACGTTCATCTGATTCAGTTTATCATTTTAAAACAATTTTCAATTGATAATTTTCAATTTTTCAAGATCTTAGTGAATTTTTTAAAAACTATAAACTCTTAAAAACTTGTGGAAATGATTACAAAACTGTTTTGTAATCATCTTATTATAAGATATAAGCTAAAATAAATCTGGTAAAAAGTCAAATAATCAACATAGCATCGCCATAACTGTAAAAACGGTAACGGTGTTTAATCGCTTCTTGATAGGCCCGACGAATCAACGGCCGGCCAGCCAAAGCGCTAACCAGCATCAACAAACTGGATTCGGGCAGATGAAAATTAGTGATCAAAGCATCAATGATTTTAAACTTAAAAGGCGGGTAAATAAACAAATCGATCCAGGCGCCCAGTCGCTTGGGCCGGACAGGGTCCAAAATTTGATCGGCGAAAAATTCCAAAGTTCTGGTTGAGGTGGTGCCGACCGCCACCACCCGACCGCCCGATGCCTTGGCGCGCCGGATAGCCGTGGCGGCGGCGGGCGATATTTCCGCCCACTCGCTGTGCAATTTATGCTGACGAAAATTATCCGTCTTCACCGGCAAAAAAGTTCCGAGACCGACCTGTAAAGTCACCTCCGCGATTTTGACGCCTCGTTGACGCAATTGTTGCAAAAGCGACGGTGTGAAATGCAAACCGGCCGTCGGCGCCGCCACGCTGCCTGACGCGTCGCCCTTGGCGTAAACCGTTTGATAGCGCCGTTTGTCATTGGCGACCGACAAACCGGCTCGTTGTCTGGACGCTTCAATATAAGGCGGCAAAGGCACCCGACCGATTTTTTCCACTTCCCTCATCAGAGCCGCGCCGCTTAAATTAAAACGTACCGTTCTGACGCCGTCATCCTCTGAAGGCAAAACCGTGGCCGTAAGTCTGGTGCTAAAAATAATTTTAACGCCGACCGGCGCCCGGCCCTTAATCAGACATTCCCAAACGTCGGCCACGCGAGTCGGCTTGTTTAACAAAACTTCCACCGCGCCGCCGGTTTTGTCTTTGTGACCAGAGAGACGAGCTGGAATAACGCGAGAATTATTCAAAACCAGACAATCACCCGGACGCAAATACCTGACAATGTCAAAAAAATGACGATGCTCCAAAACCGCGCCGTCCCGGCGCGTCACCAATAAACGCGACCGATCGCGCCGCCAACTGGGCCGCGTGGCGATCAGCTCCGGCGGCAAATAATAATTGAAATCTTGCAACTTTAACATAAATAAAAAAACAACCACCGGGTTATTAAGTCCAAACCGAGACGTCGGGTTTATTTAATTGAATGAATTAAAACACCGCATGTCCAAAACCAAAATACTATATACTTTTAATACCATGGATTATCTTTTCAATAAATGTCTGATAGTCGTCAACCGGCGTCTAAAATTTTTTCATTTCCGCTTATTTGACGATTGCTAAGCGCTTCTTCGGTCATAAAATCAACCACCCATTCTGGGGTAAAAACAACGCCATTTTCCTTTTTGCTGATTATATTCATAGCTGCCTGTATTATATCGTATTTCCGCGCAAAATAAAAAACTTTTTCTCTCCGCACTTTTTCATCTCCGCCCATCGTGTTTTAATGGTCGCGCGCCTTTCGTCATAGCGCGGCCAACGACCCAAGCCAACCTCAAAACAGGCGTCGAACATCGGACGCAACCCGCCCCAGATGCTCACGGGCGGCCGGCGTGGCCAGGCGGCCGCGCGGCGAGCGATCAAGAAACCCGAGACGCATCAAATATGGTTCGCAGACTTCTTCAATGGTGGCGATATCCTCGCCGGTGGCCGCGGCCAAAGCTGACAAACCGACCGGTCCGCCGTTAAACTTGTCAATCAACAGGGTTAAAATTTTTCTATCCAGTTCATCCAAACCCAAACTGTCCACGGCCAGAAGTTCCAGGGCTTCGCGGCAGGCCTCCGCGGTTACGCCGTCATGACCTTTAACCTGGCAATAGTCGCGCACCCGTTTTAAAAGACGGTTAGCCAGACGCGGCGTGCGCCGGCTGCGTCGTCCGATTTCCACCGCGGCCGCCGTTTCCAGTTTAATATCCAGCAAACGGGCGTTGCGAGTGACGATTTCTTCCAAATCCTTCGGCTCGTAAAAATCCAGATGATAAATCATGCCGAAACGATCGCGCAACGGCGCCGATAATAAACTGACGCGGGTGGTGGCGCCGATAATGGTAAAACGCGGCAAATCCAGGCGCAAGGTTCTGGCCGAGGGACCCTTGCCGATGACGATATCCAAGGCGTAATCTTCCATGGCCGGATATAATATTTCTTCAATGGTTTTATTCAGCCGGTGAATCTCGTCAATAAACAAAATGTCGCCGGCCTGCAAATTGGTCAAAATGGCGGCCAAGTCGCCGGCCTTGTCAATGACCGGACCCGAAGTCACCCTCAAACCAACGCCCAGTTCTTTGGCCACGATATGCGCCAAAGTGGTTTTACCCAGGCCGGGCGGACCGTAAAACAACAAATGCTCAATGGCTTCGCCGCGGCCGCGGGCGGCCTCAAGTAAAATATTCAAATTGGCCTTGAGTTGATCTTGACCGATATAATCGGACAAAGTTTGCGGACGTAAAGTCAAATCCAGACCCTGGTCTTCGGCAGCGGCCTGAGGCGCGGTTAGTGCGTTCATAATTAAAAATAAAAAATCAAATACAACACGGCCAAAATCACATACTCCGCGATCAAAAATTTCCAGCTGGACCAGGTGAAACCGGAATAATGCCAATCGGAAATAGGCCAAAAAATTTTAGTGGGAAAAGATTTGGCGCTGTGCGTGAAAATATCAATCAGGATATGGGCAGCCCAGCCCAGCCAGGCAATGGCCAACAGCTTGAAACCCAGAAACCAAATAACAACAAAAACCGCCGACCACAAAACCAGGCTGTGCGTCAGACGATAAATGCGAAACACCGCCGGCGGGATAAAGCCGTGAGGAATTTTTTTAAAAAACAAGACCTTCTTAAAAAATTCCAAACGCATGACCGCGCTAAAACTGACCAGATCCGGCGCCACGCCGAAAACAATAGCCCACCATCGCTCGGTCGTCGGCAGCTCCTGAAAAATCAAATTGTTAATCAGGGCGTGAGAGATTATGTCCATATATTTTTATTATAAATCATTTGTCTAAAAAGCCAAATCGGATCCGGCGGCCGGCTCTTGACTAAAAACTTTAGCCATGATAAGGTAATCTTCCCTGATAATCGTCGCCTTACTGCCCGTTTGTTAGCCAATTGCCCCCCAGGTAGCCTCCCTCCTTGTCTATCTGAAAGGCAACCAACTGACAATGGGCGGTAAAGCGCCGATTATCAGAAATCCTGACCGCGGTCAGGATTTTTTTATGTCTTGCCGTTGCTTTTTGTCCGGCAAAGCCGTAAAATAGAGGCAGAGAATATGGCCAAAAAAACCGAAAAATTATTAATCTTTGACGGCAACGCCATTGTTCATCGCAGTTTTCACGCCCTGCCGCCGACCATGACCACCGGTCAGGGTGAAGTGGTCAACGCCGTTTACGGCTTTACCTCTTTTTTGCTTAAAGCCGTCAAAGAATTCCAGCCGACCCACGCGGCCGTGACTTTTGATTTGGCCGGACAGACTTTTCGCCATGAGCGTTTTCAAAAATACAAAGCCCACCGCGTCAAAGCCCCTCAAGAATTATATGATCAACTCGAACGGGTCAAGGAAGTGGTTCAAGCCCTGGGTTTGCCGATTTATGAAGCCCGCGGTTTTGAAGCCGATGACTGCATTGGCACCATTGTTCACGAAGTCAGTGGCCGCCTGCCGATTGTCATTGTCACCGGCGACTTGGACACCCTGCAATTGATTGATGAAAAAACCAAGGTCTATACCATGAGCCACGGCCTCTCGGAGAGCTTGCTGTATGACGCGGCGGCCGTGCGAGCGCGTTTCGGCTTTGGTCCGGAGGCACAAATAGACTATAAAGCCCTGCGCGGCGATCCCTCCGACAATATCCCGGGCGTTCAAGGCATAGGGGAAAAAACCGCCACCGCTCTAATTAAAACTTTCGGGGGTCTGGAAAAATTATACCAAGCTCTGACCGACAAAAAACCGTCGGATAAGCTCAATACGATCAGCCCCCGCATTCAGGAATTGTTGCGACGACATCATGAAGAAGCGCTGATGAGTCGTGATCTCGCCACCATTCGCCTGGACGCGCCCATAAAATTCAATCTGTCGGGAGCGCGCCTCGGACAACTGAACCAGGAAAACGCGCGCCGCCTGTTTGATGAATTGGAATTCAAATCGCTCATCGCCCGCTTGGCGGATTGGCCGGGCGTGGATAAAAAAAATTGGGCCGAGGAAAAATTTGACCGCAACCGCTCCAAATTACGCTATGAACTGGTGAATAGCGAAACCCGCTTTAAAAAATTTTTAACCGAACTGCGCCGCCAACACGCCGTGGCCGTGGACACGGAAACCGACGGCCTGGATGAACTGACCGCCGGCCTTTTGGGTGTTAGTTTTTGCTGGCAAAGCGGACACGGCTTTTTTGTGCCGATTCGCCTGATTCATCACGACAAACAATTGACTCACGGCCGGCAAAGCCAGATGTTCGCCGGCGGCGGAGAAGAACGCGACCGTCGCTGGCTCAACGCCCTTAAACCGACCTTGGAAAACTTCAGCGTTAAAAAATACGGTCATAATTTAAAATTTGATTTTAAAATTCTCCGAGCCCATGGCGTCAATTTGGCCGGCCTGAATTTTGACACCATGATCGCGAGTTACCTGATCAACCCCGACAACCGCCAGCACAACCTGGACGCCCTGACTTTGACGGAATTGGGCTGGGAAAAAATTTCCAAAAACGATCTTTTGGGCAGCGGACGCCAACGCCTGGATTTTGCCGATGTGCCTCTGGATAAGTTGACGCTTTACTCCTGCGAAGACGTGGACGCGGTTTGGCGTCTGGTTAAGCCGCTGACCACCAAACTGCGTCAGGAAAAATTAAGCAAATTATTCGCCGATCTGGAAATGCCCCTGTTGCCGGTTTTGGCGCGCATGGAAGAAGCCGGCATCGCCATTGATAAAAATTATTTTGCCGCTTTGGGCAAAAAATTGCGAATCGCGCTTGAACGACTGGAGAACAAAATTTATCATCTCTCAAGGGAACCCTTCAATATCAATTCCGTGCAACAGCTGCGACACGTTTTGTTTGACAAATTAAAAATAGACACCGCCGGCGTAACCAAAACCAAAACCGGTTTGTCCACCAACGCCGCGGTTTTGGAAAAATTAAAGGACCGCCATCCCGTTATCAAAGCTATTTTGGAATATCGAGAATTAAACAAGCTGGACAACACCTATGTCGAAGCCCTGCCCAAATTGATCAACCCTCTGACCGGCAGACTGCACACCAGCTTTAATCAAACCGTGGCCGCCACCGGACGTTTGTCGTCAACCGAACCCAACCTGCAAAACATTCCGGTCAAAACCGACTGGGGACGTCAAATCCGCAAGGGTTTTCGCGCGCGCGCTGGTTATACTTTGTTGTCCCTGGACTATTCGCAGATAGAGCTGCGTCTGGCAGCCCATTTCTCCGGCGACCCCGCCATGATCAAGGCCTTTCACGACAATCAGGATATTCATCGCGCCACCGCCGCGGCCATCAATCATGTCAGTCAAAGCGAAGTTACGCCGGCCATGCGTTCGGCGGCCAAAGCCATCAACTTTGGACTGCTGTACGGCCAGGGTCCGCGCGGCTTGTCGGAAACGGCCGGTATTCCCCATGACGAAGCTAAACACTTTATCGCCAGCTACTTCCAATCTTTCAGCCATATCCGTCGTTATCTTGATGACTCCATTCACCGCGCCCGCCGCGACGGCTTTGTGCAAACCATTTTAGGACGACGCCGCTACTTGGCCGACATCAATTCCCATGTCACCCTGCTGCAAAAAGCCGCGGAACGAGTGGCGATCAACGCGCCTTTGCAAGGCACGGCCGCCGACATTATCAAACTGGCCATGATCAAAATTGACGATCTCATCGCCGACAAATTTGCCGATCGCGTTAAACTGCTTTTGCAGGTGCATGATGAATTGGTTTTTGAGGTGGCCGATTCCAGTCTGCGTTCAGCCGCCAAAGACCTGCGCGACATCATGGAAAAAGTCGTCCGGTTAAAAGTGCCGCTCGTGGCCGAAGCGCGAATCGGACACAACTGGGAAGATTTGAAGCCGCTATGACTCTAAAAAATTTATCCGGTAAAAATATCGCTTTTCTCGGATTCGGCGCGGAAAATGAAGCGCTGATTAAATTTTTGCTGGCCCAAAAAATCACCTGTCGGCTGACCGTTCATGATCAGCGTTCAGCCAAAGAGCTGGGAGACAAGTTTACCAAGCTTCAACGCCGCGGCCATGTGCAATGGCGCCTAAAAACCGATTTTATCACCGGCCTCTCGGATTATGATTGGTTATTTCGTTCGCCCGGCTGGCCACGGCATTGTCCGCATTTGCAAAAGGCCCGCCGCGACAACAGCAACCTTCGCGTCGAAAGTCCCATGAATTTATTTTTGGCGCTCTCGCCCTCCCGCCACCAAATCGGCGTAACCGGCACCAAGGGCAAAGGCACCACCGCCTCGCTCATCGCCGCCGTTTTGCGAACCGCCGGCAAAAAAGTTTTTCTGGGCGGCAATATCGGCACTCCGCCTTTTTCCTTTATCCATAAACTGACAAAGAACAGTTGGGTGGTATTGGAGTTATCCAGTTTTCAGCTGGAAGACCTGGAGGCCGCTCTGCCCTACGCCGTCATCACCAATTTATCGCCCGAACACTTAGCGCCGGCCGATCCTCTTAATCCCAATTATCATCGTTCACTTTCAGAATACTACCACGCCAAATTCAATATTTTTCGTCTTTCACCGCGCGGCTCATATTTGGTGGCGAACGCCCGTTTACGCCGACGGCTTTCCGGCCAAGTGCCGGCCGCCAGAAAAGTCGTTTATTTTTCCTCAAGTGACCTGCAGTCGCGTTTGCCGGGCGCGCATAATAAAGAAAATGTGGCCGCGGCCGTGGCTCTGGGGCAAATTTTAAAAATTTCCAATAAAACAATGGCAAAGGCCGTGAAACATTTTCGCGGCTTACCGCATCGTCTGCAACCAATTCGCAAGTTCAGGGGCGTTAGGTATTACGACGACAGTTTTGCCACCACGCCCGAAGCCGCCATCACCGCTCTTAACGCCTTCGCCGCGCCCGTCATCCTGATTGCCGGCGGCGCCGACAAGGGTTCCGACTTTAAACGATTTGCCAAGGCCATCAAAGAAAAAACGCGAGCGGTTTGCCTTTTGGACGGTCAAGCCACGCCGCGTCTCCAACAAGCCCTCCTGCAAGAAGGGTATGTCCCAAGCAAAATAAAACACTTTCACGATATGTCCTCGGCCGTTCAAGCCGCGGCCCGCGCGGCCGTGCCCGGCGATATCGCGCTCTTAGCCACCGGCTGCGCTAGCTTCGGTCTGTTTAAAAACTACAAACAGCGGGGGGAGCTGTTTCAACAGGCGGTAAGAGGATTGTAAGATCATCTAAACAACAAACAGCAAACAATAAATCGCCTCATGGTTTATTGTTTGTTTTTTAATGACAAGGTTTAAATTTCCAATATCCAATTGAAACTAAATTACAAAATAAAAATGTCAGGCATCCTTGGTTTGACATTTGGTTTTTTGGCCCTGATTTGAAATTGGCAATTGGGATTTAGAAATTAAAAACACTCCCCATAAACAACCGCTTTAAAAAATTTATTGTTTATTATCTGTCATTTGTGGTTTTACAATTTCAGCCGGCTGGCAAAATAATCCGTCGGCGCCCAATCATCGGTTAAAACGCGCGCCTTGGACGCCGCGCCCGAATAACGATGACTTAATTGCTCGGCCACCAACGGATCAGCCGGCCGCCAGTCCGGCCTGACCTTGGATTTCAAAGCCACCAGCATGATGTTTTGCGTTACGGTTTCGTTTTGCGGCGCATTAACCGGTAGTAAAAAAACCTGGGGAAAAACCCGGGCGTAAGTGGCGGATAAAGAATCGGTCAACAGACTGCCGGCGCCGGACAAACTCGCCACCAGGTTAATTATCACCACCCCGTCGGCCGCTAAACTGTCATATTCCCGACGCGCCGCTTCCAGCGTCGACAGTTGCCAGGGCAAACTGTAAGAAGCGCTAAAAGCGTCCACTAAAATAGCATCGTAAATTTCCGTGTTTTGATTTAAAAACACCCGTCCGTCCGCCTGCTTGATAATCAAACGCGGATCGGATTCCAGTTTAAAATAACGCCGCGCCAAATCGGTGACACGCGGGTCGATTTCCGCCACGGTCAACTCGGCCCGCGGCCATTTTTTTAAAAAAAATTGCGGATAAGAATAAGCCGCGCCGCCGATCATCAAAACGCGATTAAAGCCGGGATTAAAATAGCCGGCCAAATCATAATACTTGGTGTAATCAAAAATCAAATCGTCGCCGTCCAAAAAACGCGCCGAGCTGAAACCGCTGTCCAAACGCAACAAACGCACCGGACGATGGGATTTTTGCTCAACCGTGTCATAAATCCAGACCCGACTTTCCATGGTGTCGCTGTCCACCAACCCGGCCGGAGCGCGACCCCAATTTTCATAAACGCCAAAAACCAAAATAAAAGCGCCGAGCAGAGTCAACCACTGCCTTATCCGCGGCCGCTTAGCAATGGTCAGCCAAAAAGCCGCTAACCACACCGCCGCCGCCAGGCCGGCTAAAATTTTCATGGTGCCAAAAGTCGGCACCAGCCAAAAACCGGCGCCGAACGTTCCCAGGAGACTGCCCACGGTTGACCAAGCCGATAAACCGCCGATAACCCGACCGCTGGCCGCCACATTATCAATTCGCAGTCGGGCGGCGTAAGGCGTAACCATGCCCAAAGCCACACTGGCCGGCGCCAACAACAAAACCGCTGCCGTAACAGCGCGCCAACCAAGTGGCCAACTGGCGGCTGACAGCCAGCTCAAAACCGGACGCGCCGCCAATAAAGCCAACAACAAGCAACCGCCAGCCAGCCACAAAACAACGGCCAAGGCGTGTTGGCTGACGCGCCGGTCGGCCAAACGGCCGCCCCAGGCATAACCAATCGCCAAACTGGCCAAAATCACGCCGATAATGCTGGTCCAGGTGATAAGCGATGATCCCAAATAGGGAGCCAAAAGCCGCGACCCCAAAATTTCAAAAACCATAACCACGGCGCCGGATACCAATGTCGCTGCCTCCAAGCGCCTATTGTTTAAAATACGCCAAATTTTAATAAAAAAATTTTTCATAATATTAGCCAAAAATAGACATAATTACTTCTTCCCTATTGACATTTTTCTTAAAATATGATATAATTATATAATCAGCTGAGGGTTTATCTTTAACAATTCGGAAAGGAGGGGGACCTGCTTTTTAATCAATAACCGGCCGCGGCTGGTTACTGACTATAATCTTGGTCTGGGGGACGATTTAGTGCCGTTATCAGCCGAATCGTTCACGATTCATTTCCGAATTGATAAAGATAAACGATTCACCTATCAATTCATACCCCTCAAAATAAAACCGAGTTGAATCAACCCGGTTTTATTTTTTACCAGACAAACCAAGCAACCGCCTTAACCAACCGGTTATTTTTTATTGATGTATTTCCACAAAGCGCCGACACCGAGAATCAACAAAATAATCGTCAACACATAAACGATCCAGGACAGGAACAAAGCTCCGCCTCCGCCGGCGCCCATCATATAGGCATAATTCATCATAATACCACCCCCGTTCTATTCAATCATTAAAATAATCGCCAAACCATTTGGGCCGAAAAAGACGAATTTCAATCAAAACGGCTTTGCAACTATCTCGCTATTTTGTTATTATAACATCAATCTTTAAAAAATTAAAACTCATGAAACAACAGTTTGAAAATTTGGTCGGCCGCGGCCGCCAACTCAAAAAAGATTTGCGTCCCCAGGTCATTTCCTATGTTACCGCCGCCTTGGCGCTGGTGGCCGGCCTGGCCTGGAACGAAGCCGTCAAATCATTGATTGACTACTTCTGGCCCTTTTCCGGCAACGGCCCGCTGGTCAAACTGGCCTACGCCGTCATCACCACCATCCTGGTTGTCATTGTCGGCCGCTACCTAGCCAAACGCGAACAGGCATTATCTTGATCGCCGCGCAAAAACAGCCGTTCTCGCGGCTGTTTTTAATTAAATTTACTTGGTGGACCGTGCCGGATTCGAACCGGCGACCTCCGCGTTGCAAACGCGGCGCTCTACCAACTAAGCTAACGGCCCGACAAGTCAGCTTAAATCAACCGCTATACCTGGTCAAGGGCGAAGCCAGCCAGGCGATGAAGCCGCCAATCAGACCGACCGTAATCATAAAACCGATGATAATCACGACCATGCCAACCAATTTATAACCCAAACGCGAACCGCCGGAAGTGGCCAGGTGATTTTCAAAAAAAGGCAGGCGGCCGAAATTATTCAAAAAGGAATCGGTTTTCAAAACAAACAAAAAACCGACGGCCATGGTCGCAAGACCAAAAAATATTCTTAAAATCATAATTTAGTAATCACCATGCCGGCCCGCGAGCCGGAATCCGATTATTCATTTCTCCATTGCCGGCCCGATGAAAGGGTGGAAATGGGGGGATTAATATAAATAACTAAAAGGATTGTAACGCCTGCCGTAAACCATAACCTCAAAGTGCAGATGCGGACCGGTGGAATTGCCGGTGGAACCGACAAAACCGATATTCTGACCCTTGGCCACCTGATCGCCGACCCGCGTAGCGAATTTTGACAAGTGAGCGTAACGGGTTTTCAAGCCGCCGCCGTGGTCAATGATAATATAATAACCATAACCTCCGGCATTCCAGGTGGCTTCGGTTACCGTGCCGGCCGCCGCCGCATAGATGGGTGTGCCGGTTTTATTGGCAATATCCAAACCATTATGACGCCAGGAATAATATTGGGTAATGGTGCCGCGCACCGGCCAGTTCATCTTGGAACCGGCCACCGGCTCGGCCGACGCGCCCTGACCGGTGATAATCGCGGCCAAACTGCGTGATTGGCGACTGACCGAAGCCACACCGCTTGCGGCGGCGGCTTTGTTCGCGCCCGGAATAATCAGTTGCTGACCGATTTTAATCTGGTTGGCGTTGGCCAAATCGTTAGCCGACATGATGTCGGATGTGGTGACGCCGTACTGTTTGGCGATGCTGGCTAAATTTTCACCGCGCGCCACCGCGTGACGAACGCCGGATGTCGGCAAAATGCGCAATTTGTCGCCCGGCTTAATATAACTTTTGGCCGTCAGGTTATTTTCCCACAAAATCGTGTTGACGCTGATGCCGAAGTAGCGAGCGATGCCGCCGATGGTATCGCCGGCCTTAACCGCGTATTCAACAACGCCGCTACGACTCGGAGCTTGGACGGAACCGGGAACGGCGGCCACCTGATCGCTGATATCGCTCATATCATAGTCAATGGCCAGAAGCGGACGCAAGAATGTGTTTTCCGACCAATAATCGGCGGCGGGACGAGCCGACAACAGATAGTCGCTTGGGCCGACTTCGATCAGTTCTTCGGCTTGCACAAATTCATCGCTCACGATTTTGGCCAGCAAAGTTTTGCCAACCACCTCTTCCGATGACAAATTGTCTTCCGTCTTTAAAAAATTATTATACAAACCGCTGATCACCAAAACGATGAACAAAAAATGAATTAATTTTTTATTTATCAAAATGGCGGTCAAACGCCGATGACGCTTGAAACGAGACAAACCGAATTTTTTAAACAACAACAGATAAAGTCGATACAAAGGCACAACCGACTGGTAGTAAAAAAAACGCAAGACGACTCTCAGGGTTTTGATCGGCAAACGAAAGATGGCGACAATAAAAGACTTGAGCAGGCCCAAGACTTTTAACAAAAACCAGAGACAGTGTAGCAAAATTTTAATTAGTTTGCGCACAATTAAGACCTTATGCTTAAAGCAAAATCACTATTCAAAATACCACCGAAAAGAACGCAAGTCAATGCGGGACAGGGGTCTTATTTGGCTCTTTTTGTTTTACCTAAGCCCTTTATTTTACGGCTGGCAACCGTCTTATTTTCAGTCACGCCGGCTAAATGAGGTCGCAATTGTCGCCACAACCCGGTCACGGCCTTCACGGCAACGCCGGGTACGGCCAAAGCCAGATGAAGCTGGCGCCATAAGCCGCTGAAGTCTTCAATCCGCTCTCTGACGGAACGCGCCGCTTGATGCAGTTGTCGCACCGCGGCCAAGACATGATACAACAACAAACTGGCAAAAACGGTCAGCCACAAAACGCACACGGCCAAAGCCAGATAAAAAATCGCCTGGCTATGATCTAACAAGAACATATTAAAAAAATTACAAGTATCGATCTATCGCCTCGCCGACTTTGGCGTCCTCGGACAAAAGCAGAATACCGCTATGATCGCGGCCGCGTCCCAGTTCGTCGGCGGCGCACAGCATACCGGCCGACCGTTGGCCGCGAATCACCGCTTCTTTAATCTCCAAGCCGTTTGGCAATTTGGCGCCAACCGCGGCCAAGGGCGCTTTGTCCCCGACTTTAATATTCCAGGCGCCGCAAACCACCGACAGTTTATCCGAACCGTTATCAACCTCCACCAACTGCAATTTATCGGCGTTGGGATGCGGTCTTAAAGCCGTAATGCGCGCCACCACCACCCCTGGGTATGCGGTTTTCCCAACCGACCGGCGCCCAAAAAATTTTTTTAACCAATTGAACATATTATTTTTCTGTTTCACCCAAACTTAATAAAAAAAATTCCAAAACCGTGAAGCCGGCCACCAGCAAAATCACGTTCAACCAGCTGAACAGACGGTTAGCCAGTAAAAACAAGGCCACCACCACCACAAAAGCCGCCAAAACGGCCTGGCGAAAAGAAATTAAAACCGTCTGTCTGGCCAGACGCTGTTTTAAAATCACGAAACGGATAACAAAACCGATGATGGCCGCCAGACCGCTGACCAATAAAAACAAGGAGGCATAAAACAAAGCCAGACCGGGCCAATTGGTGGCCAAAGGATTGATAACGCTGACGATCACCATGACCACGGCGGCCGCTATAAAAGTGGCGAAAGTCATGGCGATCAAATAGGAACGTAAACTCATAGCCCAAACATTATAGCATAAATTTTAACTCTTGTTGATTTGACAAATTTGCCGTGATTAATTATATTGATAAGGGTTTTCTTAACAACTTGTGCGTATTCATTAAAAATGGAGCTGTCGTGAAAAAAAAGATTGAAGAAATATTTTACAACCTGCCGAGTTGGACGGAATTCGTCCACCTTGTCAAAGCCGATCAAATAAAGGCAGGTGACGTCATCGTCAATGAAGTGGACGATGTTTTGATCGCTGACCCTGACACAGCCAGCGCCACCAGATGCCAGGCGTATTTCGTGGATGACGTGCGGCATCAGGGGTCCGCAAATACTATTGCTATATATTGCCGGCAAAACAACAAATTAGTTGTGGTCGACAATAAATACCTGCACAAAGTCACCAAAAGACATTGGTGGCGTCGTCAACCGGTTTCGTCTTTCGACGGACCGATAAAAAAATTTTTCAGTAGCTTCGTTTTTTGCCCGCAGGCAAAAACGACTAAGTTAATAATGGTTAAAGACCACCTGGTCTTTATCATTACGGATACAAAAAAAGTGATCAAAATTCAAACAGACTTGGTAAAGCAAAAAAACTAAAAAACAGCTAAAAACGCGAGGCGAACAATTCGCCTCTTTTTTTATGTTTCCTTTAATCCCCTCCTCCTTGACAGGGGAGCCGGGAGGGTGTTAAACCGCGCGAAAATCGCACCAGGGAGCGCTATCGCAATAGCGGCAAGTGTGCGGTTCCGGACGGGGCGTAAAATCAAAACTTTCGATGGCTTTGATGGTGGCGATGATCCAATCGCGAATTTTATCCAAATCCTCCGGTTTGGCTGTAAAAGACACCCTACCGCCGGTTTTTAAATACTCGTAGGTCAGACGACTGACACGCCAGTCGGTCAGCTGTTCCAAAGCCAGTTGATAGAACAACAGTTGCCGCTTATCATCAAAAGTTGGTTTGAGTTTGGGCTCGCCGGTTTTGTAATCAATGATGGCCACCGTGCCGTCGGGCAGTTGGTCCACGCGATCAATGACACAATCCAGGGCGTAATTGTCCAGTTTGGGATATAACTTTTTTTCCAAAAACACCAAACGCGGCGTGGCGTCGGCGGCCAGCCGTTCCTGGAAAATCTTCAAAGAGGTCAAGCCCTGCCGACGATAGGCCTCCGCTTCCTCACGGTTGGCATAACCGTAATCCTGCCAAACCTCATCATAAATTTTTTTCAGGACCGGCCAGTTCAAATCTGAAACCGCGGATTGATTCAGACCAAACAAATCGGCTTGCCCCGACAAAAGCGGCGTTAAAAAACGATTGAGCGCGACGTGCATCACCCGCCCGAAAACCATGGCCGCTTTGGGCGGCGTCGGGATTTTTAACAAGTGCAGATGTTTATACGCCCAGGGGCAACGATCAAAAGATTCCAGCTGGGAAAAAGAAAAACGTTTGGGCAACGCCAAGCGCGGCGCTGCCGTTGGGACGACTTCGTTCTGGCGCGATAATTCTCGCGCCAATTCATTGCGCGGGACGGAACTGGTCATGGTTTCGGCCGTCAAACCGGCTTCGTTGACAAATTTTGACGGTTTTTTCAAAGTGGCGCCGCCGTGATCTAGGGCGCCGCTGATAACCAACTGACGCCTAGCTCTGGTCATAGCCACGTAAAACAAACGCCGCTCCTCTTCCACGTGGGCATCGCTTTCTGGCAAGCTTTCTTTAACCAGGGCGTCGGGCAGAGGAATAGTTTCACCGCGATTGATAGTCGGGAATTTTTTGTCCACGACATCCGCCACCGCCACGCCGTCGAATTCCAGGCCCTTGGCCGTGTGCACGGTCATAATCTTGACAGTGTCCGCATCTTCGCGGCTCAAACTCAAACTGCCGGTATCGCCGGCCTCAAGCTCCCAATCCAAAAGTTCCAAAAATTCAGACAGCAGACCGCTCGGGTTGGTTTCTTCAAATTTTTTTATCTTTTGCAAAAATTGATTCAGATAATCAAATTCTTCGGTGTCGGCCTCGGTTAAAAACGGCAAAAAAACATCCTGCGCGATTTTAACAAAAAGCTGACTGACCCCAAAATCTTTGGCTAATTCGCTATGGCACTTAATCAAGGCCAAAAGTTTGGCGATATTGGCCTTGGCTTCAGCCGAAACGCCGGGAATAGCCGCGGCGTGAGTCAGCGCCTCAAACAAAGACCACAGTTTGGTCCGGCCGAAACGCAAAATATTCACCAAATCCAAATGATTAACGCGCGCGAGCGGCAAATTCAAAACCCGAAACAAGGCGCCGGATTCATGATAGTTGTCCAGCAGCCGGCAGTAAGCCAAGCTGTCCAGGATAATCGGTTTGTAATAAAGTCCGCGCCAGGAAACAAACTGAGCCGGCACGCCGCGTCGTTTCAGTTCGTTTAAGAAACGATCGGCCGTGGCGTTGGCCCTGACCAAAATCGCCAAATCCGACCAGTTGGTTTCGCCCTCGTGCCAGCTCTCTATCAGATCCGCCACGCCCGCGGTTTCCGCGGCCAAATCCGGCCAAACCAAACAACGCGCCTGACCGTCCGACGATTGAGATATCAAACGCTTGCTAATATGAAGTTTGACTTCCAAAGTATTGGGATCGTTATGCTTGATCAAATCGTAAGCGCGATCCAAAATCGGTTGGCCGGAGCGATAATTGTCGGTTAAAACCACCACCGGGGCCGTCGGGTAATCGTCTTTAAACTGCATGATATTTGATAAGGCCGCGCCTCTGAATTTAAAAATACTTTGATTGTCATCGCCCACCGCCAACAGGTTGTTTTGGGGAGCGGCCAGTAGTTTTAAAAGTTGATACTGCGAATAGTTGGTATCCTGAAATTCATCCACCATGACATAAGCGAACTTGTTTTGATAAGATTTTAAAATTTGCGGCCGTTCGCGCAAAAGTTTCAGGGCGTAAACGATCAAGTCGCCGAAATCCAAAAATTTATTTTCCAACAAGAGTTGATTGTATAAATGATAAGCGTCGGCCAGCTCTTTGACGCGGCTGGTATCCAATTTGCCGCGAGCGTCCAAACTGTCTGCCGTTTTCCGGCCGGGCGCCCCGGACAGCATGGCATCCTGATTTTGTTCCAATTCGCCGGCGTAACGCAAATAATCATCGGCGCCGATGTTTTCGTCTTTCAGTCGGGAAAAGTGTTTCAATAAATCGCCGATGAATTTATCAGGGTTGCCCAAGGGGCGATAATAGTCCAGAACGAATTCCGACAAATGCTTTTTGACAAAAATCCACTGCGCCGTCTGGTCCAAAATTTTAAAATCAATCGGCAGGCCGATATCCAAACCGCGATCGCGCAACAGCCGCTCGGCCAAACCGTGAAAAGTGCTGATCCATAAATCAACATAGCCGTAAGGCAATAATTTGTCGGCGCGCTCAACCAGTTCTCCGGCGCCTTTTTCCGTAAAAGTCACCAAAAGAATTTTGTCGGGCGCTACACCCTGATCAATCAAGTAAGACAGGCGATTGATCAGCACCGTGGTCTTGCCGGTACCGGCGCCGGCCACGATTAAAAGAGGGCCATTATCATGGATAACGGCCTGTCTTTGCGCTTGATTCAATTGGTCAAAATTAGACATATCGGGACTGTCGCCAAATAACCGATTGGCGCTATTTTTTCAAATTCAGGTAAATTTTTCCAAAATTTTTTTCGCCAATATAACCATATTTCCTCAAAAATTTTTGAAAAAATTTTCTCAAAATTTGAAAAATGAATATACAAATATTTTTGGCGACAGCCCCCTATCAATAACCGAAAAATTCCTCCAAAATAAAATGATCCCGGGCAATGCCCAGTCTATCAAAGTTGTTGGCCATTGCCAAGACCATAGACGGCGGGCCGGCCACGAGATAGATGACATTCTTGTAATCGGCTATATACTCCTTAATAAATTCATGATCAATGGGCCGTTTTTCGCCGGGCCAATATTCATCATCGGTCATGGTGGTAATCAAACGAAAATTCGGCAAAGTTTCGGTCATTTTTTCCAGCTCGTCCAGATAAGCGCTGGCGGCGCGATTGCGATTGGAATAAAGCAAGGTAAACTGCTGGCCGGTACCGATTTCCTCAGTATAAGCCAGCATGCTCATGAACGGCGCGATGCCCATACCGCCGGCAATCAATGTCACCGGCCGCTCGGTTGATTCCGGCAAAACCATATGGCCGCCCACACCGCCCACCTCCACCAGCTCGCCCAAATTCATGCCAAACAAATATTGCTTGAAGGCGCTGGAAGAATAACGGGTGGCGATGGAAAAGGTCGTGACAGAGGTTGGCGAACTGGCCAGACAAAAATAACGCACATTGCCCTCAGCCGATTCGGTTCTGACTTTGGCCAATGTGATGCTTAAAAATTGTCCGGGCAAAAAATGTAACTCCCCGGACTCCAATTCAAAATCGAACTGAGCCGTGTCTTTGGCTAATTTAATTTTACTCAACAACTTGGCGTTTAACATAAAAAACTCAAATTACCTGCTGTCAGTATAGCACTGCGAACGAAAATTTCAATTTTTTTCTGTCGCCGGCGAAATTTTTGTGCTATAATTATTTTTATGTCAAACCTAAAAAAATTTTACTGCCTGGCCGCGGATATGGGTTATGGCCACCAACGCGCCGCCAATCCCCTGGCCGCTCATGCCAAAGGCGGGGTGATTAATGTCAACAATTACCCGGGCATCGGCCGCAAGGAAAAAGAAATGTGGCAAAATCAACGCGGTTGGTATGAATGGGTGTCTTTTTTTAAAAAAACACCGATTCTGGGCAAGCCGGTTTTTGGCGCCATGGACCGCATGCAGGAAATTCCTCCGCTTTATCCGCTGCGCGATTTAAGCGCCAGCACTTGGCAGCAACAATTTTTTTTCAGCAAAGTTAAACGCGGTCTGGGCCGACAACTGATTGAAAAATTAAGTCGCCATCCCCTGCCTCTGCTGACAACTTTTTTCGTGCCGGTTTATTTTGCCGAATACTATAATTATCCCGGACAGGTCTTTTGTCTGACCTGCGACGCCGATTTAAACCGCGCCTGGGCGCCGATTCAACCGAACTTAAGCCGCGTTATTTATCTGGCCACCACCTACCAGGTTCAGCAGCGTTTGATCAGTTACGGCGTGGCGCCGTCGCGTATCATTCTCACTGGTTTTCCTCTGCCACCCGCCAATATCGGCGGCGAAGACCGGCCCCTTTTAAAAACCGATCTGGCGGCCCGTCTGGCGCGTCTGGATCCTGATAATCGTTGGCTGAAACGTCATCAACCAATGGTTAATTGGGAACTGGGGCAGGCCGTTCACCTCCAACCGCGCGCCCTCACCCTGACTTTCGCCGTTGGCGGAGCCGGCGCTCAACGCGAACTGGCAGCTGAATTTTTGCCATCGCTAAAACCATTGATTAAACAGAAAAAAATCAAAATAAATTTGGTGGCCGGCGCTCGCCCGGATGTCAGGGATTATTTCCTTGATCTCTTGAAACAATTGCGTTTATCGCGTTTCGCGACGGTCAAAGTCATTTTTCAACCGGACAAAAATTCTTATTTCCGAGATTTCAACCACGCTCTGCGTTCAACCGATATTCTCCTCACCAAGCCCTCGGAATTATCTTTTTACGCCGGGTTGGGTTTGCCGATCATCATGACCGAACCGGTGGGGTCGCAGGAAACTTACAATCACGACTGGCTGACGGCTTTGGGGGCCGCTCACGACACTCTGCCCCTTCCCTACATGGCCGAATGGCTGGACGACTGGCTGCATGACGGTCGTCTGGCGCGAGCCGCCTGGCAGGGCTACAGCGAAACCGACAACCTGGCTTGCTACACCATTCCCAAAATTATAAATAAATACAATTTATGAGCACCTGGCTTATCATCGTCATCTTGGCCTATTTTATTTTGGCTCTGGTCAATTTGGCCGATAAATTCATTATTGATAACATTATAAAAAGCAGTCGCGCCTATACCTTTTTGGTGGGCCTGGCAGGCGGCTTGGTCTGGTTGGCCGCTCCGTGGTATTTGGCCTGGCCTGACTGGACTTTGTTTTGGTCAGATCTCTTGATCGGCGCGCTCTTTCCCGTCGGCCTCTTGCTTTTATACCGGTCGCTCAAAATTGGCGAGGCCTCGCGCGTTATCGTGGTGGCTGGCGCGGCCGTGCCGATTTTCAGTTTTGGCTTATCCATCGCCATCCTGCATGAAACTTTCAGCGTCAAACAGTTGACGGCCCTGGGGCTGCTGATTTTAGGCACGGTGGTGATTGCCTGGTTGCCGCCTAAACACAAATTCCTGGCTCATATTTTATCCAATCTGGGCTGGTCCATCAATCACGGCTATCAAGCCGTGCTAACGGCTTTGGGCGCGGCCGCGATTTTCGCCCTGTTTTTTGTCGGCAGCAAAGTTCTTTTCTTAACCCAGCCCTTTACCAGCGCTTTTATCTGGATTCGTCTGGGCAGCGTAGTGGCGGTGTTAAGCTTTTTACTGTTCAAAAGCTGGCGGCGGGAAATTTTTAAAAATTTTAAAAAACTTCATGGCAACAACGCCAAATTATTCGCCGCCAATCAGTTGTTCGCCGCCACCGGCTTTACCTTGCAAAATTACGCCGTGGCCATCGGTTCGGTGGCGCTGGTTAACGCTTTGCAGGCGGTGCAATACGCCCTGCTGATTATTTTCGCGGCCATCCTGACTTTATTCTATCCGCGCCTGATCAAGGAAAAAATTACTTCCATGGTCATCGCGCAAAAAATCGCCGCCGTGGCCCTGATTGCCGGCGGACTTTATCTTTTGTTGTAAACCCATGACCAAAAAACGTCATTTTTTTCATGCCTGGGTCTGGCCGATTATCCTGGCTTTTATTGTTGCCGGCTGGCTGGTTTGGATTTTTAAACTCGCGCCCAACTTGCCGGCCGCCATCACCCTTGAAGCCAAACCGAATTTCTGGGGCGTCACTTATTCCAAACGCTTCGCTTCTTTTTTAGATTTGAATTGGCGCGACACTTATCTGGCCATTATTGATGACTTGGGCGTTAAAAATATCCGCCTGCCGCTTTACTGGCAGGATTTGGAACCGACCGAAGGCGCCTATGATTTTAGCGACTACGACTGGATGATTAAGGAAGGCGCTAAACGAAAAGTTCATTTTATTTTGGCCGTTGGCCGGCGTCTGCCGCGTTGGCCGGAGTGTCACACGCCGGATTGGAGCGGCAAATATCCGGAAGAAGTGATCAGACAAAAATTAACCAAATTGCTGGCCACCGTCGTTGAACACTACCGCTATCAATCAAACGTGGTGGCCTGGCAGGTGGAAAACGAACCGCTTTTGGATTCCTTCGGTCTTTGCCCGCCGTCCGATGTCAATTGGCTGAAAGAAGAAATTGACTTGGTCAGAAAACTTGACGACTCCCGACCGGTAGTGGTCACCGCTTCCGGCGAATTGAGCAGTTGGCAAACCGAATCGGGTCTGGCCGACGTTTTGGGCACCACCCTTTATCGCGTGGTGTGGGGTCCCTTGACCGGTTATGTGCGCTGGCCCATACCGGCCTGGTTTTATACGGCCAAACTGGCCAGCATTTCCCGCCTGACCACTCAAGCCATCATCGCCGAGCTGCAAGCCGAACCCTGGGCGCCTAATTCTTCGCTGGACAATTTGCCGACCAGCGAATCCGACAAATCTTTCACTTTGCAACAATTTCGCGGCAATCTGCAATACGCCATCAACACCGATTTTTCCCAGGCCTATCTCTGGGGCGTGGAATGGTGGTATTTGGAAAAAACTCGCGGTCGAGGCGAGTTTTGGGCGGAAGCTAAAAAATTGAAGTGGTAAGTTTTTCCTGTCATGCCCGCTCAGACGGGAATCAGAGGCCGTTTTAAGCGTTGCTTTCCAAGCCCTTGGTGCCGGTTTTCGGCTTGGCGCCAGACAAGGGCAGGGTGAAATAAAAAATCGTGCCTTTGTTTTCTTCGGAAGTAAAACCGATTTTACCGCCAAAGGCCTCCACCACCGCCTTGGCCACATACAGCCCCAAGCCGGTGCCCTCCACTTTCATGGACTTGACATTATCAGCCCTAAACAATTTCTTGAAAATGCTGGGCTGTTGACTCTTGGGAATGCCATAGCCGTTGTCCTGGACCGCCACATAAACCGTTCGGCGGTCTTGTTGTCTGATGGTAATATCGATCACGCCGGCTTCTCGCGAATATTTGACGGCATTGGACAGCAGATTTTGCAAAACGATGCGAATCAAATTCAAGTCCAAATTTATTTTAGGAAAAACCGCGTCGTAACGCTTGCGGACGGAGAGTCCCTTGGCCTTGATGCCGAATTGCAGCTCGGTGAGCAACGTGTCGGTCTCTTTTTTCAAATCCACCGGCTCGGGGCTGATGGACAGGGTTCCCATGTCAATACGCGACACGTTCAAAAGGCCGTTGATCAATTTAATCATGCGGTTGTTGCCCTCGCGGATTTCTTTTAAGAAATCTTTTTGCTGATTGTTCAGTTGGCCGGCGGTTTCATCCAGCAACATTTCCGAATACCAATTCACGGCCGACAAAGGAGTTTTTAACTGGTGCGAAGCCAAAGACACGAATTCGGTTTTGGCCTTATCCACTTCTTTTTCCTGGGTCATATCCCTGAAAACCACGATACAGCCCGCGACTTCGCCGCGCTGACCCCGAAGCGGCGCGGCGCTCACGGCCAAAGGTATTTTGTCGCCGGAAACGGTCATAAGATAAACATCCCGACTGTCTAATTTAATATCGTTATACTGAAAAACATGTTTGATGAAACCGTCGTTGCGTTTGGGTTCCTCGTCGGCCGTGACAAAACGCAAAACCTGGGCGTAATCCCGATTTAAAACCTGACCGGCCGCCAGGCCACTGATGGCTTCGGCCGCCTTGTTGAAAAACACCACTTTGTTGGAAGGACTGATTACCAGCAAACCCTCGCCCATGGCGGCGGTGATATTTTTCAAACGCTCGCCGGCCGCCAACAACTTTTTCTGGCTGTCGTTGATGAAAATAATCAGGAAAAACATGGCCAGAGCCACGGTCAAAGAGAAGACTATTTTAATGATAAAGTCGTTGGTCAGCAAGGCCACGGCGTCGTCCCGATGATAGGCCACCAGATAAGCCACCTGAGCGCCTTTGATGTTGGTGATGGGAACGAAAGTCGCTAAATAGTTCAAGTTGCCCGAACCCACGGTTTTGGTGAAAAGATCGCCGCGCGACATCGGCTGATAGACCTCGTTTTTTATTTTGGTGTTGATGGCCGAAACCTGATCCGGGAAAACATTATCCACGCGTTTGATGTTATCGTTTTCCTGTTCGTAAAAATAATCTCGATTCAGGTCGCTTAAAAAATAATTGCGCGACTCGTCGGCAAAAACCTGATCGGCCAAAATATTTTTCTTGATCAAAAAATTATAAGTCAGGGGAAAAATCAAACTCATTTCATGGCGGAAAGTGTTGAAGGAAACACTAGTCTCCACGCTGCCGACATATTGATTGCCTTTAAACAGGGGGAAAACGAACATAAAACCATTGAACGACTTGCCCTCTTCAAAACCCTCCGCGTATTTTTTTTCCGTAGTGGAAATTTTAACCGACGGACGGATATCGCCCAACTTTTCGCCGAAATAATCCGGCCGCTGCATATTGAGAAAACTCGTGGTGTCTGGCAGATAAAAGTCCAGCTGCTTGAAATTCTTTTGTTGCAAACGCCTGAAAACCGGCGTTAATTTTTCTTGAAGCGCCTGACGGATAACCCGCTGTCTCTCGGCGTCGGCCGTGTCAGCTTCGGCCAGCCAACCGACAATGGCCTCTGAATTCAAAACTTCGTCATACAACGTTTTGGACACCAGACGATAAGAATTGATGGTGGAAGAATATTGATTCTGTACGGCCTCCTGTTCCAAAGACAAAATTTCCTGTCGCCGCTCGCTGTAATTCTGCCACAACCAATATAAAAAAACGCCGCTAAACACCGCCACGGCGGCGAACAAAAAAATTATTCTGCCCGGGAATTTCCATTTTTTCATATTTTCATTATATCACAAATCGGCGATACGATAAAAAATCGCGGTGGAAACCGCGATTCAAAAAATTATTTTTTAACGAAATATCGCCAGGAGCAGCCAGATGCCCAAAAAATTAACGATAAAAACCAGCGGCACGAACAACCGCTGTTTCAAACGCGATAAACCCATTAAAGTCAGGCCGAGTTCGTCGGGCAAAGGCGAGGCGATAATCAGCGCGCCCAAAACGGCGCTTAACCAGCGCGAATAACGATAATGGAAAATGGCAGCGATTTTTTTAAAGCCGGTCAGTTTTAAAAAATAAGCGAAATCGTCGGCCAGCGAATGGCTGACAAAATAAAAAATCAACCAATCGCCGAGCAGCGCCCCGCAAGCCCCGCTAAGAGCCACGGGCCAAGTTGGACCGCCGCGCGCCGCCTCCACGAGAACCACCGTGGCCGGCACCACGGTAAAAACCGAAACGAAAAACAAGCCGGCCACAAAGCTGTCCGCGATCGCCCAAAAATGATGACTGACTACGGCCGGCGTTACTTGGGCGCGCGCCAACAACCAGGCGATAACCACGCTAAAAAGAATGATTAAGCCGTCTTTGATTAAAGCCAGTTGACGCTTGGTTCGTGATTTCATCAGCCGAAAATAAAAATGAATGATTTAAGATCGCCGCGGTTAATAATTAATTCAAAATCATGACTGCTGGTTTCATTATGATTTGCCGATTTATTATAGCATGAATTTCAATCTGCCTGTTAATTTCATTAAAAATCGATTGGTGTTAAATAAGATAATGGTCTTACCCGGCAAATATCGCGCCGCAGTCATTCCGGACCGAGAACCGGAACCCGGAGTTAAAACAAATTAACATCTCTGTCATTCCGACCCGCGAGCCGGAATCCAGGGTCAAAACAAATTAACGCCGCTGTCAAAAATTTTTAATTTTGCAATTGCTTAATTTACTATAATTATATGTAAGATAAATTTAAAACCCGCTCTTTTCCCGCCAAAAAGCCCGCCCCAAATCTTCCTAATCTTAACCCCGTTTTAATTAATAATTAACGAGGCTTTGTCTTTTTATTTGACAAACTGTCCGCTTTGAAATAAACTGATGAAAAAAATAAAAATTGTTACACTTTAAAAGGGAATATAAATAATGGACGTCATAAAACCCGCCGTCGACAGCCATCTGCAGGAATGGCAGTCATACCTAAATTTAATTTACGGCTATGTCAATAGCTGGTACTATCAATCCTCGGATATAGTCACCAGAATGCACATTTACGGAGGCAAGTTGCTCAAATTGGCCCGCAAAGGCCAATATGAAAAAGCCTCGGAATATATTTCCATGGTTTTTTCCTGGGCCATGGCCCTCGCTAATAAATTTAACATTGCCATGGCGGATAAAATTAACGAATTTTTTCCCGGTGTCTGTCCATACTGTCAACAAAAACCTTGCAGCTGCGGCACTAGGGCCATAACGAGACAGCCGATAACAACACAGCAAATGAATTTTGAAAAACCGGAAAGCATCGGACAATTTCAAAAAATGTTTGTCAGTATTTATCCGCATGGTCAACGAAAAGAAGACATGATGCTTGTCTCCGCGCATCTTTTGGAAGAAATTTGCGAGGTCGACGAAGCGCTGCAAAATTTTCATTCAACCAGCAGGAATGTTTTCCAAGAAGAGATCATTACCGAATTGGTCGATGTCGTTGCCAACTTGTTCGCGGTGGCGACCTGCTATAATATGTCCTTAGCCGATGAAATGTTCAGATATTTTTCCGATGGCTGCCATATTTGCAAACATCTACCCTGTCAATGCGGTTATGTCAGCACCAAGGCAAAACCGATTTTATAAAAATAACCCCCAGCCAAACAGCCGGGGGTCTTATTTTTAAAAAACCGCTCATTTCATTTTTTTGGTTCCAGATTAAACAAGTATACCGCCTTACCTGATAATCCGAACAAGAACCCGAAAATCGTAGTAATAAGTGTCCTATACAGCATTGCTCTCTTGATAAAATTGGCCATTTTATCCACAAAATACACTTTACCGTGCCGCAATTTCGCCATGGACGGACTGCGACGAAATATTTACTCTAACAAAAAACAAAAACAACCCCTGTCGGAGTTGCTTTTGAAAGTGAGCGCCTGCCTGCCGGTAGGCAGGGGTAACCCCGCAAAATTCGCTTCGCTCATCGCGGGACAGGCGGGACATTCTCATTACAAAATCTCTCCAAAAGAAAAACCACCGCTTTGGGCGATGGTTTTTCTTTTGGAGC
>Ga0172370_10002029_pt1 | contig 29783 bp, 16 predicted proteins | sample LakKiv5m_FD_114538 | JGI IMG/M metagenome (GOLD analysis project Ga0172370, IMG submission 114538) | Freshwater microbial communities from Kabuno Bay, South-Kivu, Congo - kab_022012_11.5m | ecosystem: Environmental > Aquatic > Freshwater > Lake | place: Democratic Republic of the Congo...
AGCGGTGGGGTCGTGCGGCGCCTTGGCCGTACGAACCTTGACCGTCTGCGCTCGCAACCATGGAAGCCCAAAGCCGCAATGGTGAACGGTCCCGGCTGCTGCCGATTGGGTGCATTGTGCCGAATGGACCTGAGCGTGGCAAGCAGGCCCGCATGGCACGGATGGATCGGTGGACGTGAGGCGCAGAATCAGGCGCGGTAGGCGGTCAGGGCCAGCTCAGGAACCGCGTGGCCGGCGGCGACCTCGGCTTCGCTCAGGGCGAGGTAGCGCGGCTGCAGTTGCAGGCCTGACGCGTACGCTGTCGGCGCGGCGGCGGTTGCCAAATGCGCGATCTCGGCGGCGCTCGGGTGCGGCGGGAGGGCGCAGTCGACAAGGCGCGCGGCCGGCCACGCCTCGCCCAGCGCCTTCCGGAGCGGCGATGCCGCCTCCAGAGGCGTGCCGCAAAGCCCGATAACTATTGCGCTTGACAGAGAAACGGTGCACGCCCAAGCCCTGGCTTCCTGGTCGGCGACGACGGCGTCGTGCAACTGCCCCGGCGCCGGCGACCATGCGACGAACTGGACGCCGCGGCGCGCCGGCAGTGCGACCACCACCGCATCGTGGCTACTGCGCGACCACGCCGCGGCGGCCATCGCCTGCAGGGAGCCGATGCCCACCACGGGCAAGCCCAGCCCCCAAGCCATGGCGCGCGCGGTCGCCAGACCCAGGCGCAGCCCCGTGAAGGAACCAGGACCGACGTCGCAGGCAATGAGTTCGAGATCGGGCGGTTGCACGTTGGCCTGGCCCAGCAGGCGCCAGATGAGCTCGGTCAAGTTGCGGGCGCCACCGCGGCCGACCTCAACCACGACACCAGTGCCCGGTTGCCCAGATCGTTGCAGCCAGACGCCGTGATGCGAGGTGGACGTGGTGAGCGCAAGCAGGTTCAAGACAGGCCCAGAGGTTGTGCAGCCGTGTTGCGCAGTCTCAGTCGGTCAGCGAGGCAATGAGGCGCTGCACGTCATTCTTCATGACGACCACGAACAAGAGGCCCAGGAAACTCATGCCGACGTACGCGGCGATCTGACGCGTGCGCAAACTGACAGGCTGGCGTTTGATGCCTTCGATCGCGAGGAAGAGCAAATGGCCGCCATCGACAAGCGGAATCGGCAACAGGTTCAGAATCGCCAGGTTGACGCTGAGCCAGACCATCAGCTCGAAGAAGTAGCGCCACCCGAGATCTGCAGTGCGTGAAGCCAGTTGCGCCATGAAGATCGGACCACCGACTTCCTTGACCGGCACGTGGCCGCGCAATAGACCGGCGACGGTCAGCACCGTGACCTCCAGCGCTTCGGTCATCTTGTCGCGTGTCTGGTGTACGGCGTGGCTGAGAATCGCTGGATTGTCAATGATTTCCGGGTCTTCATAGTCGACGACACCACTGGCACCGAAGAGCAGGCTCGGCCGCTCGTCTTTGCCGACACTCACGTTCAACGTCAGGGGCGCGATCCGATCGATGTACCCGTTTGTCAGGACCGCCGGCCCCTCGGGTGCGGCCAGCACAGCCTTTTCCAACAGCGTCTCGGCCTTGCGCGTCCCGGCCAACACGTCACCCAGTCGTTGCCGTTCATCCTCCTGGAACGCGTGGCGCACGGTGAGCATGTGCGGTCTGCCGAGCGCCTTGCGCATTCGCGCCACCAGCTCTTCCACAGGCATGCCTTGACTCGCCGGGTCGCTGCGCACATCGTCATAGGGCTGGCTGAGAACATCGAACAAATGCATGAAGCTGCGCGCCGGCACCGCATCCACGGCGAGGATCTCGTCGCCCGGCGTCAGCCCGGTCTGCACGTCCGCCGGCGAACCTTTCTCCACAGGACCGACCACGAGTTGTGCCGGCGTCAGGCCCAGGGCCTCGGCGCTGCGCGCGTTGCCCAGATCAAGGTGAATATCGACAGTTTTCTTGTCGTGTTGATGATCGAACGCGGATTGCAGCAGGGGACGGATCACCGGTGCGGCGCGCCGCATCTTGGCGACCGACAGCGTCAGCGACTGGCCCGTCGCGATTGCCCTGGCCAGCACGCGATCCAACTCGTACAGGCGTACGGTCCTCGCGCCATTGACGGCCATGATCTGGTCACCGCTGCGCAATCCCGCGCGCCATGCGGCACTGCCTGGCGCAACGGCAAGGACGGATGTCTGGGCATCCGGCCTCACCTCAATGCGCCCTACGGTATCGACGAGGCCCAATTCCGCAAGCCGCACCTGACGATGCGCCGCAGGGGTCAAGGTCAGCGACTGCCGGTGACCCTCGCGTTCGTAGTCGATGCGCGTCGGCAGCCCGGGTCGCGCCGCAATGGCGCGCCGCAGATCCTCGAAGGTCAGCACGGCCTGACCCGCGACCGACAGGACACGATCGCCCGTCTTGAGGCCAGCTTGAGCTGCCGGCCCTTCGGGCATGACCGTGCCGAGCCGGCTCGAAACAACGCGGCTGTCGAATGCCAACGCACCGAAGAAGAGGATGAAGAGCGGCAGGACGAAATTTGCCACCGGACCAGCAGCGACGATGAGCGCGCGGCGCCAGACAGGCTTGGATGTAAAAGCCTCTGGATCTTGTGAGATTTCCTGATCGACGGGTGCGCTCGGGTCATCGCCCAGCATCCGCACGAAACCGCCAAGAGGCAGGAGGCGAACCGCGTATTCGGTGCCGCCGCGCACCCAACGCAGCACGGTCGGGCCAAAGCCGATCGAGAACGACAGCACACGCACGCCCATCCAACGCGCCACCATGAAGTGGCCGAACTCGTGGAACAGCACGAGCGGCACGAGCAGCAAGAGAAAGTGCAGCAAGAACATCCACGCTCCGAGACAGGGCGGGCAACGGTGCTGGTCATCATGCCCGGGACGCTGCTGGCAGTATAGCCCGTTTGCGCAAACGCGCATTCCCCCAGCCCGAGACTCGACGACACCCTTGCCGATCGCGCGCTTTGCCGCCAAGATCCGCCGCATGAAGACGCTCGCCTTTGTCGCCATCCACTGCTTGTTCCTGCTGATGCCGAACCTCGCATCTTCCGCGCCATCCCGGGTGGCCGACATCGAGCTGCCGCCCGGGGTGCGCGAAATCGGCGCGCGCATCCATGGCCAACGCGCCGACATCTATCTCGCAATCGATGCGGAGTTCTTGCGCGGGCCAGGCTTGACCGAGCTGTGGATCGAAACACTGCAGCGGCCCTACCTCGACAACCTGGCCGATCGGGGAGTGCGCAGCGCCCAACTGTGGACGCGGCCGATTGGCCGGCGCGGCGCGCCTGGGCCGTGGGTGCCGATCATCTCGCTTCTTCCTGATTTTCCGAGTGTTCCGCGGCGCTCCTACGAACACGCCACAGGCGCGCGGCCGCCGCCGCCACCGCCCGGTCCCGCCGTGATCGCGGGAGTGGCCGTGTCGGGGTTTCCAGACGGTGGCCTCGCCGGCAAGCGCATCTACATCAGCCAAGGCCATGGCTTTACGTGGAGTACGTCGTCGAACCACTGGGTGACGCAGCGCGGCAACACGAACAAGCTGGTCGAAGATCTGCTCAATGCCGAGGCGGTGAACCACTACCTCGTGGCGATGCTGCACAACGCCGGGGCGCAGGTCGTGACGGCACGCGAGCGGGACCTGCAGACCAAGCTGACGATCGTCGACGACGGCGATGGCGCAGCGGGCGGGTACAGCGAGCAGGGAGCGTTCCAGCCGGGAACGAATCCGGGATTCAAGAACGGCCTCGCACCGTATCCAGGTCAGATCAATCCATTTGTTCAAGGCAGCTACCGCGCCGTGCCGGTTGTGAAGGGCGCACCGACCGCGACCGCAAGCTTCGTGCCGGCGGTCCCCCAGGACGGGATGTACGCGGTCTACCTGGGCTATGTCGCAGGCCAGAACCGCGTCACCGACGCCCACGTCGAGATTCGCCACACTGGCGGCGTCACGCACCTGCGCGTCGATCAACAAAGGCATGGCGGGACGTGGAACTACCTGGGTCACTTCCGATTTCTCGGAGGGATCCATCCCGACAGCGGCGCCGTCTTGTTGCACAACGACTCACTGGTGGACCCAGCAGGCCACTACCTCATCGCCGACGTCGTGCGCCTTGGCGGCGGCCAAGGCGACATCGTGCGCGGCAATGGCCAGCCGCCGGGCGCGGGACCGGTGTCGACCAGGCCGCGTTGGGAGGAGTGTTCGCGTTACACGGCGCAGTACTACGGCGCGCCATCCACCGTGTACAGCATCGTTGGCGACGACCACAGCGACGATGTATCCACGCGCAGCCGGTTCGCCGCGTGGGACCACGAGGAAGGCGAAGATTCCGTTTTTGTTTCGTGGCATACCAACGCGCCATCGCCGGCCCGCGGCACCTCGACCTACGTCTACGGGCCGAATGCTCCTGACGGCACCTACCAGTTCACCGGCGCCAAGGACAGCGACAAACTGGCCAAACTGCTGCAAGATACCATCGTTGCCGACTGCAAGGCGCTGTGGGACCCGACATGGAAGGACCGTGGCGTGTTCTCCGCGTACTTCGGCGAGATCAATCCGAAGCACAACAGCGAAATGCCGAGCGTGCTCGTGGAGGCAGCGTTTCACGATACGCTGGCCGACGCAGACTTTCTGCGCGAGCCCCGTTTTCGGCATTCGCTGGCGCGCAGTATCTACAAGGCCATCACGATCTACTTTGCGCAGAGGGATGGGTTGCCGGTCTACCTGCAGCCCGAGCCGCCGGGTCAGGTCCTGGCGCGCAACCTCGGCGGCGGCAAGGGACGCGTGAACTGGAAGCCGGGGCCGTCGGGTGGCGCCTATGGCGACGCGCCCACTGGCTACCGTGTGCTGTTCTCCAAGGATGGCCGTGGATTCGACGGCGGCGTCGCGACGACCCAATTGAGCCTCGATTTCGACCTTCCACCAGCGGGCACCCCGCTCTACCTGCGCGTCGTCGCGACCAACTCGGGTGGATGGTCGTTGCCGTCGGCCGTGATGGGCGTGGTAGCGGGCTGTCTCGGCCCCGGAAGAGCGTTGGCTGTTCAAGGCTTTACGCGTCTCGATTCCGTGCAGATGCCAGTCGAGGACCTCTCCGCCTGGAGCGACGGCAAGGTGCAGCGACTGCGCCAGACGCGCATGAACCGCTTCGATCATCTGATCGAGCACATCGACGCGCTGGCGGCCGCAGGACTCTCGGTCGATTCCGCGGATCGCGATGCCCTGCCCGACCTGAGCCCCTACGCGTTGATCGACTGGGCAGCAGGTCAGCAGTCGACCCTCGATGTCGTGTGGAGCGACACACACAAGAAGGCACTGGCAGACTACCTCAATCTGGGAGATGGACACGCAATTCTCGCCTCTGGCTCTGAGATTGCCTGGGTTATCGACCACAAGGCGGGCCCAGCGGGAAGCGACTGGTTGGCGACGTGGTTTGGTGCGCGCTACCTCGCGGATGACGCAGGGACCAGCCAACTGGTGGCCTCCGCAAATGGCGTCCTCTGGCCTGGTGCGACGTTCGACGATCCGGAGGGCTACGAAGTGCACACGCCGGATGTCTATCAACTCGATGGCGGCAAGGCCGTGCTCGACTATGGCGCGGGCAAGGGCGTCGCCGCAGTGGCGCATGCGACGGGCGGCGCACACACGGTGTTGATGGGCGCCCCGATCGAGATGGTGACGCCCGCTGCCGCGCGCAAGGACTTGTTTGCCAAGCTTTTTGCGGTGATGGCTGTGAAGCCGGACTCGGCGCTGTGTACGGCCACCACGACCGAAGGTGGTGCCGATGCGGGAGCCGTGGCCGACGTCGCTTCCAGTGATGCCGGTGCCGCCGAGGACGCTGTCGCAGAGACCTTTTCGCCGACCGACGCAATGCCGGATGCCGATGTGGGCGTCGAGGCGTGGACCGGACCCGATTCCGTGACCCTGGACGCCCATCCGTTCGCGCCAGACATCCAGGCGCTGTCGATGAAGAACACCGGCAAGGCGAGTGGATCATGCTCGACCCATGTCGCACAGCCGCATTCATGGGCGCCTTTCTTGCTACTCGGTATGGCGATGCTGGTGCTGCGGCGAAGGCGTCGGCAGCGACCTCGCATTGCGGCGGCGGCACGGCCAGAGTAAGAAGAACCCGCGTCGGCTGCGGCGCGCGCATCCGCCAGATGAGGCAGACCATGTTGAGACTGCAAAGCCACGCGACGACGAACGTGCGATCGGTGGCAGGCCTGGCCGCCATGGCGGCGATGCTGGCCGCATGTGCGGCGACGCCGCCCGACGAATCACCCGGTGTTGCGCTGTGGTTCGCCGGTCTGGCCAGCGCCAGTTGCACCGTCACCGGCAGCGGCAGCGGCAACGTGCCGGACGACGTGGCAATGCTGGCCGTCTCGCTGACGTGGCCCGGTGCGCAACCCAGGATCGAGCGCACCTCGCGGGCGGCGCTGCAGGGCAAGGCCGGCTGGCTGCTCAAGCTGCCGGTCAGTTCAGGCCTCGACATCGAGGCTTATGGCTGCGACGCACAAAAAAGGGTCGTTTGGATGGGCCGCAGCAACGGGTTTGACATCGAGAGCCAAAAAGAGACGCGGGCGCGCGTCTTTCTCGCTCCAGTCGGCAAGCTGGCCTGCGCCGGCAGCGTAGGCGGGTCGGCCGTGATGCACTCGGCGCGCAGCCTGAGCGGAGCGACGTCCTTGGCAAACGGCGACGCCGCGATCGTCGGCGGCATCAAGGACTGGAATGTCAGCGACAAGAGCGGCACCGGGTCGACAGCCGCGGACTACTACGATCACCGCGCCGGTGTGTTCCAGAAGGGTCCAGATTTGCTGACAGCGCGCATCCTGCCGCACGTCTTCGCTTTGCCGGCCGCAGCCGCTGGTGCCAAGGCCAGCCAGGTGCTCGTGATCGGCGGTTCCGGCAAGGTCGTCGCCTACAGCGGACTGGCGCTGCCCTCACGCCTGATGGTGGCCGACAAGGTCGACGCGGCGACGCTACCGCCCATCCACGCAGAAGTGCTCGATATTACCAGCGGTTCCGGCGGCAAGGGTGTCCAGTACACGGGTGATGTCGGCGTCGGCTGGCGCGCCTTCTCCGCGGGCACCGTCGCTGGCGACGACATCGTACTGGTCGGCGGCGTCGACGATTCCGGCGCGGCCATCGGCGAAGGCACGCGCATCGAGAAGATCGCGGCGATTGCCGGGGGGGGCGCCGCACAAACGAGCAAAATTCAACTGATCGCGCCGCGCGCTGGCGCGGCCGTCGTGGCTTTTCCGGATGGCACCGTGCTGGTGTGGGGCGGGACGCCGTCCAAGAAGCTCACCGACATGGGCGAGTTGATCGCACCGGGCGAATCGGGGGGGCGCGCCCTGAACAGTCTGACGGGGCCGGCCGAATGGACCGATTCCAAGTTCCTTGCCAGCGTGGGTGCGGCGGTCGCCGTGCTGGCCAGCTCCCAAGATTCCTTGACGCTCCTGGTGGCCGGCGGTGTGCCGTTGGGTTCACCGGCAAGCGCCGTCGATGCGCTCACCTACGCCGTCACGGTCGCTCGCGGCGCACAAACCGCAGAGATCAAGCCAGTCAAGCTGACTGGCGGCATCGTGTTGCGCGCCGGCCTCGGCGCCGCGGCCACGCGTCTGCCGGGAGGGCAGGTCGTCTTCGCGGGCGGGCTCATCGCGCTGTCCTCCACCGCCGGCATCTGCGCGGCAGGTGGCGAATGCATCCTTGATGGCCTGACCGTCCTCGATCCGCCCGCCGACTTCGGCGCCGCGACGCTGGAACTCAATGCCACCGTATCGAAATTCGACACGCCGCGCTTCGGCATGGTTGCGGTCGCCGCGCCTGCCGGCGCGCTACTGGCTGGCGGGCAGACATCGGCCGTCGTCGCTTCGTCAACTGCCCTGCTCATCGACGCCGGGCAATTGCTCGCCTGGACCCCGAGCGCAGCGACGCAGACCAAGGTCTGCGGCAAGTAGCCACATAGGACCAACTTGCGGATTCCCCCGGAAAAGACAGCTCTCTTGCGGCGGCGCGCCCGCGAGCGCGGTGAGGCGCCGCGCCGCCTGCCAGCCTGGATTCGCGCGCCGTTGCCAGGCGGCGAGCGCTACGCCGGCATCAAGAACCGCTTGCGCGACAGCCACCTGCATACGGTCTGCGAAGAGGCGCAATGCCCCAACATCGGCGAATGCTGGAACGCCGGCACCGCGACGCTGATGCTGATGGGCGACACCTGCACGCGCACATGCCGCTTCTGCGCCGTCAAGTCGGATCGCACGCCGGCACCGCTCGACACCGAGGAGCCGCACAAGGCAGCGGAACAAGTCGCGATCATGGACCTCGACTATGTCGTGCTGACCAGCGTGAACCGCGATGATCTGCCTGATGGCGGGGCCGCGCACTTTGCCGCGGTCATCCGCGCCATCCGGGCTGCCAGTGCCAAGACGCTGATCGAGGTCTTGACGCCTGACTTTCAAGGGGTTGTGCGCGATGTGGTGACCGTGCTCGACGCTGCCCCGGACGTGTTCGCCCACAATGTCGAGACCGTCGAAGCGTTGACGCGCACCTTGCGCGATCGCCGGGCGGACTACCGGCAGAGCCTCGCCGTGCTCTCAGCGGCGCGCACGCACAGACCAAGCATCGTCACGAAGTCCTCGATCATGTTAGGCATTGGCGAGAGTGAAGCCCAAGTCGAGCAAACCCTGGCGGACCTGCGCGCCGTCGATTGCGACGCGGTCACGTTCGGCCAATACTTGCGACCGTCGCCCTGGCACCAGGAAGTGGTTGAATTTATTACGCAAGACGCTTTCGCGCACTGGCAGCGGCGCGCCACAGAGCTGGGCTTTCGCTACTGTGCCTCAGGACCGCTGGTGCGCTCCAGCTACCGCGCTGGGGAGTTCTACTTGCGCGGCCTGATCGAATCCAAGCCCTGATTACTACTGGCAGCCCGACACGCCACAGGTCAGTCCGGTGCCACATGCCGGCGCGCCCTGGCACGTGCATGCCCCGCTGGCGCAGGTGTCGCCTTGGACGCTCGAGCACGGGTTGACGCTGCCACACATGCACTGTTCCGGTGTCTTCGCGTCGAGGTTCCACTTGCACGACGTTCCGGATACGCACGGGATGTCGCCGATACACTTCAACTGTTCGGCCTCGCACTTCCAGATGCCTGTCTTGCAATCGTCATCATCGGTCAGCGCATCGCACTTGGTGCCCTTGTCCTCGAAGCCTTCGTCCGTGATGCCATTGCAGTTGTCGTCCAGGCCGTTGCACACCTCGGGAATGTCGGTGACCGATTCACTGCACACCGCGCCGCCGCCAGCACTGCATGTCGCGATGCCGTTCTTGCAAAGGTCGGTGTCCGGCCCGTCGCAAGGCTCGCCCGCACCGAAGCCCTCGTCCGTCTGCCCGTCGCAATCGTTGTCCTTGCCGTCGCAGATTTCCTGAATGTTTACATAAACCTCTGTCTGACACACGGAGCTCATCCCGTCCGAAGCGCAGGTGAACATTCCGTTCTTGCAGGAGTCGGTGTCGGGGCCATCGCAGGGCAGACCCAGGTCAAAGCCCTCGTCCGTCGCGCCATTGCAGTTGTTGTCCTGGAAATCGCACATCTCCGTGGTGTCCGCCGGCGTTTCTGGCCCGCACATCAAGGAGTTCTGCGTATCGCTGCACGCCAGCACGCCATTCTTGCACTGATCGGCATCGGGCCCGTCGCACGCCTCTCCTTTGAGCGGAAACGGTTCATCGGTCATCCCGTCGCAGTCATTGTCCAACGCATCGCAGAGCGACTCTTTGGTCTCGAAACCGAAGCCGGAATACGTGCACTTCCACACACCTTTGACACACGCCGCACTCTTGGCCAGCGAGCACACGCCCACGCCATTGCACGGTGCCTTTTTCAGATCCAGGTTGTCGTCGGTGACGCCGCTGCAGTCATCGTCTTTGTTGTTGCAGACTTCTGTCTTGCCCTTGGGCGTCGATCCATCCGGATTCGTTGAACACACCGCTTTCTTGTCTGGATTGCATTCGACCGTGCCGATCCCGCAATCGCCGTAGCCGACGCAGGTCTGGCCGACCTTGACGCCCAGGTAGGTCTGGCCATTGTCGGTCACACCATCACAGTCGTTGTCCATGAAGTCACAGACTTCTGCCGATCCCTGGCTCTCGGGACCGTCCATGCTCGTGCTGCAGGTTGCCGTCAGGTTCTTGCCGCAAACGACCGTGCCGGGGCCGCAGACGCCCTTGCCCAGGCAAGCCGACCCGAGCGGCATGTCCAGGTAGGTGAATCCCTCGTCGGTTGAGCCATCGCAATCATTGTCTTTTCCGTCACAAACTTCGGGAATGTTGGTCAACGACTCGTTGACGCACTCGGTGCCGGTGCCGTCGGCCGTGCATGTCTTGGTGCCCGTCGCACACGAGTCGCCATCGGGACCGTCGCAAGCCGTTCCCGCGTCGTAGCCTTCGTCGGTCTGGCCATCGCAGTCATTGTCGATGCCGTCGCACACCGTTTCGACCGATTGATATTGCGGCACATTGTCGTAGAAGCAGCTCCACATTCCGCCTGAGCATTGCGACAGCGTGCCTGCCTCGCAAGCCCCGGTTTTCATGCACGGCGAGTCGGCGAGTCCCAGATCCTCGTCAGTCAAACCGTCGCAATCGTTGTCGAACGTATCGCAACTCTCTTGAGAACCTTGAGGTTTCGTACCGTTGGGCCACGTCGAGCAGGTCGCGACGTGATCCTTCTTGCTGCAGACGACCTTGCCAATGCCGCACTCCCCCTGTGGGCCGCAGACGCCGCCGAGTTCGACGCCTTGGAAGGTGAGACCTTCATCGGTCTCCCCGTCGCAGTCATTGTCCTTGTTGTCGCAAAGTTCCGTCACATCCCAGGTCAGGTACGCGTTCGGATTGGTCGAGCATGTCGCAACTTGCTGCAGCGGCGCGCAAACCACAGTCCCCGCTCCGCACGCGCCGACGCCGTCGCAAGCCTCGCCGAGGGCAACCCCGTCGTACAGCAACGTATCATCCGTCAACCCGTTACAATCGTTATCGATTCCATCACAGACTTCCAACAGATTACCCGGATTCTCGACACCGCACTCGCTCTGCAAACCGTCGGCGCTGCAGCCCAAGATGCCATTCTTGCAGGAATCGTTGTCTGGACCGTCGCAGGGCTCGCCAAGACCGGGAAAGACCTCGTCGGTCTGCCCGTTGCAGTCGTCATCGACCCCATTGCACGACTCGGTCAGATCGACCTTGGATTCGTTGACGCACTCGGTCGTCACGGCATCCGCCATGCACGTGAACGTGCCGTTCTTGCACGAGTCGCTGTCGGGCCCGTCGCAGGGCTGGCCGAAGTTCCACCCCTCGTCGGTCACGCCGTCGCAGTTGTCGTCCAAGCCATTGCAGATCTCCACGAGATCGCTAACGGTTTCCGTGGTGCAGACACCCGACGCGCCATCCGGGCCGCATACGACGACGCCGTTCTTGCACAGGTCGGTGTCCGTCGTGTCGCAAGCGAGGCCCACGTCCCATGCGTCGTCGGTCAACCCGTTGCAATCATTGTCGATGCCGTCGCAGGTCGTTTCCGTGGCGCCTTGGTAGCCGTCGATGGCACTATAGTCACACGCCCAGTTACCTTGAAAACACACGCCTTTGACGGTATCCGGACTGCACAGGCCTTTCTGTTTGCAGGTGCTGTCGGCCAGGGTCAGACCCTCGTCGAGGTGGCCGTCGCAATCGTTGTCGACGCCGTCGCAAACCTCCTTGGAACCTTGATAATTGCTGCCGCCCAGCGAGGTCGAGCAGGTCACGCTCACACCGCCCGCCGCACACTCGACGACTCCCGGCTTGCCCGCGCACCCGCCCGGCCCCTCGCAGGCGGCGCCGATCGGAAGCGCGCCGTAGAGCATGCCCTCATCTGTAAACCCATCGCAATCATTGTCGATTCCGTCGCAGACTTCCGTCTGCGACTGCGGATTGGTGCCCCACGCATCGGTCGAGCAAACGGCGATTTGCAGTTCCGGCGAACACTCGACGACGCCCTCCCCGCATCCGCCCTGGCCCTTGCAGTCTTCGCCGACCTTGAGACCGTAATAGGTCAGGTCCTCATCCGTCAAGCCGTTGCAATTGTTGTCGATACCGTCGCAGACCTCGGGAATGCCGGACACACTCTCGCCTGCACAAACGGTTCCGCTGCCGTCCGCCGCGCAGGTAAAGATGCCGTTCTTGCACTTGTCGCTGTCCGTGCCGTCGCAAGGCTGGCCGAGTTGATAGAAGTACTCGTCCGTCTTGCCATTGCAGTTGTTGTCCAGACCATCGCAGCTCTCCGGCGCTGGCCCGACCGCGGGTGCGCACACCAACATCGCCTTGTATCCCACATGCACACAGGCATCAGTTCCTTGTTTGCACAAGCCAAGTTGCGAACCACACGCGCCGATCTTGGCTTCGGGGTTGCCCTCGTCGACGGTGCCATCGCAGTCGTCATCCTTGCCATTGCACAACTCGCTCGCCCAAGGATGGATCGTCGCGTCAAAAGGCTTGCAGTCCTGGGCATTGGCATAGCCATCGCCGTCGTCGTCCGAATTGGCGATCGCGTCACAACTCAGGTCCTCGCCGTCGCAATCCGCATCGACGCCATCGCCGCACTTCTCTGGGGCACCGAGAAAGCTGTGCGGATCCTTTTCGTTGCAGTCCTGCTGACCTGTATGCCCATCGAGATCGAGATCGGCCGCTTCGCAGGATGAAACCGTGCCATCGCAGTTGCGATCGCACGCATCCATCGCGATCTTGCCGGCGGTGCCCAGGGTCGGGGCGCAGCAAGGTTCTGCGGCGCTCGGATGTGTCGCCGAATCCAAGTCATTGCAGTCCACGCCCGCGGCAAAGCCGTCGCCGTCCAAATCGTCGTTCGCGCAGACTTCGTCCACCTGGTTGTTGCAGTTCTCGTCGGCGCCATTCGGGGCACCGCTCGCTGCGCACACCTCGATCAGGTCGAGTTTGGTTTCAACGCACAACGTGGCATCGCCGCTCTGAGCGCAGCTCATAACGCCGTTGGTGCACAAGTCGGAATCATCTGAATCGCAAGGTGTTCCCAAGCCTGCGAACGTCTCGTCGGTCTTGCCGTTGCAGTCGTCGTCGATGCCGTTGCAGGTCTCGGAACTGCCAAGCACCGCGTCCGTGCACGTGACCGACACAGCCAGGCCCATGTGGTTGCACACGAGCACGCCCGGTTTGCATGCCCCGGTCGCCTTGCCGCACGTGCCACCGCCGCCGGGATTGCCTTCGTCGGTGACGCCATTGCAGTTGTCGTCCACCTTGTTGCACGCTTCGGCGGCGCCGGGATGAACCTTGGCTGCCGTGTCGTCGCAATCGGCGGGTATCAGGTAGCCGTCCGCATCCTTGTCCAAGTCTTGATCGCACGCCAGATCCTTGCCGTCGCAGTCCTGGTCGATGCCATCCTCGCACTTCTCGGCTGCGCCCGGTCGGATGAGCGCCTCGAAGTCGTCGCAGTCATCGGGAACCGAGAATCCGTCGCCGTCGCTGTCACCGGTCAGGCAGGCGAACACGAGAAAATCGCAATTGCGGTCGCAAGATACGGAGTCGTTGGTCACCGGCACCAGCACCTTGTCCGCCGTCTGGGGCAGCGACGGGCAGCAAGGCTCCTTGGCGCCGGCATGCGTCTCGGCGGCATACGGCGCGCAGTCCACCGCATCGGGCGTGCCGTCGCCGTCCGTGTCCTTGGGCGGGCAGCCGTCATCCGTCACGCCGTTGCAGTCGTTGTCCAGTTCATCAAAGCACGCGTCTTTCTTCTGTTTCTTGCTGTCTGACGAACAGACATACAGTGGCTTGGCCTTGTCGGGACCGCACAAGTACTTGCCGCCCGCGCACACGCCCAGGCCGCAAGGCTGCCCGACGCCGGCAAACGTCTCGTCCGTCTTGCCATCACAGTTGTTGTCCACACCATCGCAGAGTTCCGCGCTCGCGGGCGTCGCCGAGCACAGACTCCAGCCGTTGAACGCGCAGTTCTGCACGCCCAGGCAACTGCCGTGCTGGTTTGCGAGGCTGCAGGCCCAGCTCTTGCCCTTGATGGCGGCGCCACACACACAAGTGCCGGCATCTGGCACGCAGCGCTGACCCTTGGGAGTCGCTTCACAGCCAAAACCAACAGGACATAAGGCGCTATCACAGGCCAGGCTGCAGTATCCGTTGCCGTCCGTTGCCGTCAGGCACGCACCGCTTTCGCAGTCGGCGTCTACGGCGCAGACCCGACACAGGTCCGCGGGCAACGGCAGGCAGTAGTGCGCGCCCGGCGCTCCTGCGCCGATCACCGTGCCGCAACGTGTTCCGGAGCCTGCCGGGCAGTCGCCATTGCACGTTTGGGTGCAGATCTTGATGCCGCCCGTCAAGGCCACGCACTGCTTGGACGAGCAACCGGCGTTGGTGGTGCACGTGTGGCCCAACGGCAGGAGCGCCGGTGCTGCGTCCACTTCCGCTGCGGCATCAACGCCATCGGCTGCGCTCGACACATCGGTCGCATCTTGCGGCGTCGCTTCGTCCCCTGCCACCGTGTCGGGAACGGCCACGAGGTCCGAGAGGGTGTCGGCAACATCCGGCGTGACGGTCAGATCTTTCTTCAAGATGTCGGCTGCTTGGACGTCTACGACCGCTTCAGGGCCAAAAGTCGTCTCCAGGCAACCGGTCGCGAAGAGCAACACCAGCCACGCGCCCAGCATGGGCGTCGCGGTGCGGCATCTGAGAGTCAAGAGCTTGATATGCTTCGCCTCCCGCCCGAGACGACACTCGTCATGCACCGGATGACACTGGGGCTGATTCACGGGACTCCGCTGTCTGGTCATGGACTTCGCGTCGCAGGGGCGCAAGGACGAACCAGACAGCGTAGCGCGCGGGGCGCAACGGTTCAACTATCCGGGCCGGATGCATGGCCGCTGCGACGTGCCACGACGAGCCACTGGTTGGAGCGACCCGGTTCGACATCTGTTGTTCTTTCCACAATAAACTGCCCGTCTGTCGCTTCACGCAGCATGGCTACGGCCTCGCGCGCCGCGGCATTGCGATAGTGCTCGAACGGCGTCTGCGACACGGGAATGGCATGGGCGCGCCGACGCTGGGCCGCGCTGCGCACCAGACCGAACAGGACATTGTCGACCAGCACCAGCAGGCCGTGCGGCCGCAGCACCCGCGACGCCTCGCGCAGCGCCGCAGCGGGATCGCGCAAGTGATTGAACGAACGCAGCATCATTACAGCGTCGACCGTCGCGGATCGCAACGGCAGGTGTTCGCCCGTGCCTTGGATGTGCGTGCCCTGCGGCAGCGCCCGGCGCGCCGCCAGCAACGCATCGCGATCCGGCTCGACGGCGATGTAGCGCAAGATGCCTTCCTGCATTGCTTTGTGCAGCTCTCGCAAGTAGTGGATCGGACCCGAGCCGACGTCGATCACGGTGCCGCTCAGGGTCGCCAAGACGGCGCGCAACTCCGCTTCCTCTGCCGCGAAGGGTTGTTCCTGCGCGCGCTGCCAGACGCCGATGCACCAACCCGAACCCGTGCGGTGCGGAGCATGGACCGGACGCAATAGCGCCAACTCACTAGCAAAATCATCGATGCGGGCCTTCTCGGAGAGGTCGAGATAGAGCTGGCCACGCTGCAGCGCCTGGCGAACGCCGGCCGCCCGTGTACGCTCGGTCGGCATCGAAAACAGCTGGGGTCGGTGGCCATCCAACGGCAGCAGGAGACCTTGTCCCTCCTGCGGGCATGCGGACTTGAACGCGTTGGACTGGTCTGACAACGTCACGTCGAACTGGTTGGACACGGCGGCGGGCAACGGCCGCACGGGATCGTCCGGTGCGACGGGACCGGCACAGCCAGCCACAGCACCGCAAGCCACGCACCGCGCATCGACAGGCCGCCGCGGGGCACTCGGCGCAACGACAAGTACGTCGGGTTGCCAAGGCCCGCGGTGGCAGACCGGCAGCCCCATGTCGGCAAACCGCAGGAGAGGACTGCGAAGATCTGCCAGACGGCCCCGCATCTGCGCGACGCATCCGAGACCGCCGGGCGTTGGTGCCAGGCACACGAGGAGCGGCGCCGCTGCCTCCAGTGTCGCCAAGAGTGCGCCGTCGAGCCGATCTGCCGGCACGCGCAGCATCGGCACCAGTCGTTCGTGGCGCAGCGCGGCACACCAGGCTGCAAGGTCAGCCGGCACAGCCGCGCCCAGATCAACGCACAGACCGCCGCGCGATCGGGCACGCGCCGCCTGCACCTGCGTCACGAGCCGTCCGCGCCCCGCGCCCGTCGACCCGGCCACCGGCCCAACCCAAGGCATCCATGTCAGTTCACGCCGTTTCACTTGATGTTCCCGCGGGGTCGCGAGCCCGCGCCGCCGATGCCCGCTGCGACACGCGGTTCGCGGTGTGCGCAAGCGTCTCAGCAGCCTTCCCCTTCCGCAACAAAAAGATGAATCCGTTTGACAGCGCGTTCGCGTTGTACCTAGACTTGACCCGACGGTCTCCGTGGGGGTGCGCAATGTCCATTTCTCGACGAAATTTCCTGGCCCTGCTGGGCACCGCGGTCGCGGGCGCTTCGGCAGTTGGCGCAACATCGGGTGGCATGGCTGCTCGCGCCGGTGCAAAGCCCAGCGCGCGCGCGCCGCAGTCCGCCAAGAAGAGCGGCGTGTGGATCGTGCGCGAAATCGGCGCAGTCCGCACCGGCGCTGTGCCGATCACGCTCACCCATCGCGAGACGGGCGAGAATCTGCTGCTCGAAGCCTGCCAGCGTGGCATGGGCCATCCGCCCGTCGCGCAGAGTGCGCAGTTCGATCTCTACGTGGTCAACCAAGGTACTGGCAACGTTCCGACTCGGCGCGAGCATGTGCTGGCGGCCCGGGCGTTGGCGGGTGCCCTGGATCGGCTGCCGGCGTCGGTCGTCCCGGACGTGCTGACGATGGCGGATCGCGCTTCCAAGCATCCGGAATTGCGCGAAGTCAACGACGACCACGCCAAGGCCTAGCCCGCATCTTGCTGCGAACGCGCCGTCCCCCCGCGGCGCCCGCAGCCTTGCTGGACAAGGTGACCAAAGCGACTGAACCGCGCGTCGGTCTGGTCTGATTGTGGTTGCGAGAACGACGCGTCACGGTGCGTTGACGAGCTGGCCGTGTCGCCAAGCTCGCCGACGTGGATTCGCGGCGACGCACACCGAACACGTCGTTCGACTTGTCTGGGCCGATCCTCACTTGACTGCGACATGCCGCAAGAGGTTCGGATCGTCCAGCGCGGCACCCGCACCCAGGACGACCGCACTGACCGGGTCGTCGGCAATGAGCACCGGCAAACCCGTCTCTTCGCGCAGCAGCAACTCGATGTCGCGCAGCAGCGCGCCGCCACCAGCAAGAACGACGCCCTTGTCCACGATGTCCGCCGACAGCTCGGGCGGTGTCTTCTCCAACGCGGCCCGCAGCGCTTTGACGATCTCCGATAGAGGCTCGCTCAGCGCCTCACGAATCTCGTCGGAGCTGACATTGACGGTCTTGGGCACACCGGCTGCCTGATCGCGTCCCTTGACCTCCATCGTCACGGTGTCCGGCCGCGGCCAGGCGTTGCCGATCTGGATCTTGATCGCCTCGGCCGTCCGCTCGCCGATCAAAAGGTTATACTTTCTGCGGAGATGGCTGATGATCGCCTGATCCATGCGATCGCCGCCGACCTTGAGCGAGTGGCTGTAGACGATGCCAGCCAGCGAAATCACGGCGACTTCTGTCGTGCCGCCGCCGATGTCCACGATCATGTTGCCGGCGGGCTCGGTGATGGGCAGGCCTGCGCCGATGGCGGCGGCCATGGGCTCCTCGATGAGGTAGACCTCGCGGGCACTGGTCGATTCGGCGCTTTCGCGCACGGCGCGTTTCTCGACGTCCGTAATGCCAAATGGCACGCAGATGATGACGCGCGGCCGCACGAGCGTTCGGCTCTTCTGGGCCTTGGCGATGAAATACCTTAACATTGCTTCGGTAATCTCAAAGTCGGCGATCACGCCGTCGCGCATCGGTCGTATGGCCTCGATGCCGACGGGGGTGCGGCCGAGCATCTCCTTGGCGTCCTTGCCGACTGCGAGCACGCGCCGCTCACCGCGCTTGTCGACCTGCACCGCGACCACGGATGGTTCGCGGCTCACGATGCCGCGACCCTTGATGTAGATGAGCGTCGTCGCCGTGCCCAGGTCGATGGCGATATCGTTCGAGAATAATGAGTTGAACCAACTGACCACGGGCACCGTCATCCCAGCGCGGGGCAGTCTGACGGCGCAAGATGCACCGCGAACCGCGCGTCGGGGCCGCCAAGGTAACAGGCGCTTGCGTGATTCGGCAAGACCGGTAGCTGGTTACCGGATAATCACGAGGTTGTGCACCGCGAGCGTCAGAAGCGCATCGCCACGTTCACGCCGAACTCGCCGGGACCAGGGCCGACGGCCACGCGCGCCGACGGCGTGGTGGCCAACAGGAAACCGCCTGCACACGCAGCGGCAATGCCCACGCTGCCGACGATCCAAGCGGCGGTAATGCGACCGTTGATGCTCTCTTGCTTGGCCAGGGCCGCTTCGTAGCCGATGCCGGTCGTGAGGCCCTTGGCATCTTTCTTGGCCGAAGCCTTGTCGAGATCGGTCTGATCGCTCACCGCGCCAAGACCGACAATCGCCGCCGTGACGACGCCCACGACGCCCACACCGAGCCCGGCCCAGCCGGCAGGCCGCCGCCATGGCGCCACGGGCGCCGGCGCCAACGGGTTGACAAGCGTTTGCGGCAGCTTCGGCTTCGTGGTCCCCTTGCCATCGGGCTTGACCGGCGGTTTGACCTCCGGCTTTGCTTCGGTCTTGATTTCCGGCTTCACCTCAGGCTTGACCTCGGGCTTCACTTCCGGTTTCACCTCGGGCTTCACTTCCGGCTTGACCTCGGGCTTCACTTCCGGTTTCACCTCGGGTTTGACGAGCGCGGCCGCCCGCTTGGCGGCCAGCGCGTCTTGCGCCACCTTCAGATAGTGATCCGCCTTGACCTTCAACTGGTCCTTCGGCTCGAGCGCGCTGATGCAGCGTTCGAAGTGGCCGATCGCCGATTCGAACAAGCCCGCGTCGTGTTCGGCACGCGCCTGACCGTAGAGGTATTCCGGTTTCGGATCCAGCGAGTACGCCTTCGCGTACAACTCCACGGCAATCGCGTAGTTGCTGCGGAGGTAGTAGTCCAGGGCCTGCTTGGAGACGATGACTGCTTCCTGAACGTCAGCCGCCGCTGTCGGCTTTGCCGCCTCAGCGATCTGTGACCACGGCAGCGCAAGGGCGCAGCAGAGCAGGGTCGCGAGACACCGGCTCCAACTAGTCCGGAATGAAGGGTTGCGCATTGCTCGAACCCGGCCCCTTTGGTGTGGCGCTGCGTCGGGAGGACTGCTTCTTTTCGTTGCGGACGGGCTTGTCCCCGTCCGGCTTCTCTGCTGCGGCGACTGGCTTTTCTTCCACCGGCGGCACGACAGGCTTGGGTGGCTCGGGCGCAGCGACCGGTTGCGGTGCCGCCACGGGTGGGGCAACCGGTGGCGCGACCGGCGCAGGCGGCACGACCGCGGCCTGAGCAGCGGGCGCCGCGGCTGGCGCGGGAGCCGCAGCGGCGGCGGCCGGTTGCGGCGCAGCGGCCTGGCCACCGCGCAGGGCCAGGAACACGCCCACGGCGGCAAGGGCGATGGCGCCTGCGCCCAGACCGACCCACAAGCCCACGCGCGACGTCGGACGCGGCGTCTCGTATGGCAGATCGGCGGCCAGATTCTCGCCGCTGGCGCGTCGCGCCTGTGTCAGGTTCGTGATCGGGCCGATCGGCGCAGGAATGACCGGACCCTTGCGTGACGTCGAGTTGGCGACCGCGGCGGCAATCGTCTCAGCGTCCGCCATCCCGCCACTGCCGCCGCCAAGCGTCGCCCGCCTGTCAGTCGTGGATGCGGCTGCGGCAGTCCAGTCGCCGCCGCGCAGGACTGCCTCCAGGGCCGTGCGCATGTCCTTGGCGCTCTCGAAGCGATCCTCGCGGCGCTTGGCCATCGACTTGTTCACACACTGAATGAAGCCCGGTGAGAGCGGCGTCAGAGCGGTTTCGTTCAGATCGGGCACCGGCGACGCGGCGTGGTGGAACATCACCGTCAACGGATTGCGATCGTTGAATGGCGGCTGCCCGGTCACGCAGCGATACATGATGACGCCGAGCGAATACAGATCCGAGCGCGAATCCAGTTCGCCACCCTGACACTGCTCCGGGCTCATGTAAGCCGGCGTACCCAAAGCCGTTCCCGCACCAGTCAGCGACGAGTCCTGCGCTCTGGCGATGCCGAAGTCGAGCACCTTGACGATCGGCTCGTCATCCGAACTCTCGGTCAACATGACGTTGGCCGGCTTCAGGTCGCGGTGCACCAGCTTCTTGCCGTGTGCTTCGTACAAGCTCCTCAAGACCGGAATCGCCATGTTCAGCGTTTCCTGCTCGGTCATCACTTTGGCATCCCGCGCGCAATCGCGCAGGGTCTGCTCCAAGGTCGGGCCACGCAGCAATTCCATCGCGATGTACAGCGCGCCGTCATCCGTCTGACCGACGTCGAACACGCGCACCGTGTTCGGGTGCTTCAAGCTCGCGGTGACCTGCGCTTCGCGATAGAAGCGGCGCACCTCGTTCTCGTCTGCGCCATCGGCACTGGACAACATCATCTTCAGGGCGACGTGTTGTTGCGTGCCGGTGTGCTCGGCCGAGTACACAGCGCCGAATCCGCCACGGCCGAGAATGCCGGTGATGCGGTAGCGCCCCGCGACGACGTCGCCTTCACGCACGACGTTCGCTTCAGCTTTCAGCTCCTTGCGCACGAGGGTCGCCACACCATCGGTGGGACAGAACTCTGCCTCGGTCTTCAAGCCGCAGGAGGGGCAGTATCGGTTGTCATCACCTGTCGCCATTCGAATGCGCCTTCCTTGCGGCCAGAACCGTTGCCGAACGGTAGCGCGGCCGCGCAAAACCGGCAAGTGACGCAGCACAAGGCCGCGATCAGGACGCCGCTTCGGTACTTTCCAAGCGTTGCAGGTGCGTGGACCTGCTTGCGCGTTGCATCGGATTCACGTCACAGAGCTTGCGTGGACTACTTGACTGAGCCGACCGGAAGGTCCCATTCCCCCTTCAGGCCCTTGTCGACAACACACTTGGGGTCCCCCCAACACGGATCTTGCGTGATGTGCGTTCCCAGCGAATGCAGGAACGTCACCAGCAGCGCGCGATGGTACTCGGTGTACGAACCCTTGTACCCACCAATCGCAGGAAAGCTATCATCGCCATTGGGTTGCGCGATGTACTCGTGGTGACCATGGACGTTGGCGATGCACAATCCGGAGCGCCCGGGCTGGCCCGGCACGGTCGCAAGCGTGCGGCAAAGTCCGTCTCCGCCTTCGGGATGTGTCGGATCCAGCGGCTGCGGATCGACCTTGGCGCCGATCAACAGACCGGCCGTGATCGCGGCATCGGTCCAGGAGCGGTACGGCGCGGTCGCACTGGTCAGCGGATCGCCGCGTCCGAAAAGACCGATGGCCCGCGCCAGCGCGATGCCCTGCGTGAATGGCACGGTCTTGTCCTGCGCGGCCAGCATCATCAGCATGTGCGTCGCGGGATAGCCGGGCAGCGGATCCAGCAGCACGCGATCTGCCACCGTGATCGCGTCGGCACCTTCCAGTACATTCGCGGCCAGCTGCACATACCGGCGGAACTCTGGGGTGTTGCGCTCCTTGGCGAGACCTGCATAGGGCGTCTGCAGTTGCTTCTCGGTCAGGACCTTGCCGGTCACGTCCGCGATCTGCAGCACCATGTGATCGCCGACATCACCGGCGACTGCTATGCGGAACGACCCGTCGGCAAACGGCTGCGCCGTGGCGGACAAACCCTTGTCCAGATTCAGCATCACGAGGTGCGAGCCCTCGGGCACCGTAAGCTTGGCGCGCACGATATCCTCTTCGGCCTGCGCCGCAAGGCATTGACCGGTCTTCGGATCTTTCCATGTCTTGCGCTTGGTCTGGCCGCAACCATCCGAATCGTCGTTCCACGACACGTTGACCTTGCGGGCGCCCGCCGGACATCCGACCAGCATCGGCCCCGACACGCGGTGCATCAGCGGCGTGACCTTGGACTGCAACCTCGTGCGAATGAAGACATCCGCAAGGCCAGCGCCTGGCACGTCCGGGGCGGCGGCGACGATGAACGGCTCGAGCGGCGCGGTCAGTGCTGTGTGGATGCCGCCCAACGAGACGCCCGTCATGAAGTACGGCACATTCGGCCCACCGCAATCGAGCACGCCATCGTTGTCGAAGTCGCCTGCCATCAGGTGCGGCAGCAGCTGCGCCGCAGTCGCGGTATGACCATCAAAACCGGCCGGAATTTGCGGCACTGCGTTGGGATCCAGCGCGTGCAGCACCCTCAGACCAACGATGTAGTCGAACGTCGTCTGGCGCATCGCGTCGCGCAGTTGGTAGGCGTCCGCCGCAAAGTAGGCTTCACCGCCCTCGATCATGCAGTCGTTGTTGTAGTCGATGGCGCGGCCCTTGACGGCTATTTCTTGGACGAAGCCATTTTCCAGCAGTTTCTTGATCTTGGCCTCATCGCTCATCGTCTCGGGGAAGCGTTCGTCGGCGTCGTTGGGGTAGAGGATGACGGGTAGCGCGCTGGCGACCAGACCGACATAGTCACCCTTTGATTTCAAGAATTTGAGCGGATCGGCAAGCACGGGCCCGTGGCCCACGGCGTCAATCGAGAACGTCGCAATGCCCGCCTCAGCCAGGCGATCGGCAAGCAGCAGGGCCTCGACGCGACTCGTGCCAGTGGCGTGCGCGTGAATGTTGACGGGAAACGGCGGCTTGTGCTGCGCGGTCGTCCTGGGAATCACGAGCATGAACGGCACTTTCTCATGGAAGGTCTTGGGATCGACGTTCGCCTTGCCCGCCTTGATGTCGAGCTGCCAGACCGCATCCGGCGTGGCGCGAAAATTCGGCGTCTCGTAACTACCGAACACGAAATGAGAAATATGTTCAACCCCACCGGCACCCACATCCGGCGCTGCCTGGTTGATGAGACCGACAATCGGTTTCATGAACGCGGACTGCAGCACGAAGGGCGAATCACCCGCCACGAACGGCTTGCCTTCCGCCGTGCCGTCCCCATCGACGGTGATGCCGAGGTCGTCGATCTCCGCGAATTTCGGCGGAAACTGGTCATTCAGCCACTTGAACTGGCCCTTGCCGTAGAGCCCGTCGCGCAAGGCGCGGAAGGTGCGCGCCAGGTTGCCCGTCGTCATCGTCCATGCAAACGCAACGTCTTTGAGGGCAAGACCCGCCTCTTTGAGCGACGGTTCCGCGCGGCGCAGCGCCTCGGTCTGGCTGTCGTCGTTGACCGTGTCAAACGGGCTCTGAATCGGCCCGTACTTGCCATCCTGCGTCCAACCCTTCAGGCCGCGTGTCAGCACGATCGCATATTGCGCACCCGCTTCGAGGGGCAATATCGGCCGAATGTCCAAAGTATTCGTCTTGACTTCATAGTGGTAGAGCCACTTGTCCGCCTTGCCATCGCCATCCGAGTCGACCATGTTGTCGGGCGGCATCACGTAGCTGTTGTAGTTGCGCAGCGGATCCAAGGGCAGGTATTCGTGCGGCTCTGCCTCGTGGGGGAACCAACCGCGACCCAGATCGAGGGGAACGCGCTCGCCCAAGCGCTTGGAACCCGGCTGGACATTGATCACGTAAATCGTGTTGTCGGTCACCGTGGTCAGATCGATCGGGCCGTCAAAGGACACGGTGATCGGTGAAAGTCCAGAAAAACCATCCACTTCATTGAAGTGCTTGCGCTGCACCGCTTCGAGCTGGGTCGGTCCAACGATGGACACGTTGAGGCGCTCGGTGCCATCGGGCTGCACGCGCAGGGCCATGTCATTCGGGAACGGAATCTCCGGCTGCGGCAAGGCCAAGGGCTGAAAGACGATCTTCGGCCCCGGCGCCTGACCGGGCAGCAGCGCCGGCCCCAGACCGCGCTGCGTGTCGGGTTCACAGGCCGCAAGCGTGGCGAGCACGCCCAGCGCAACGGGCACGACGCGCACGAAAAGGGTCAGCGTGGAAGCGGGCTTGAAGCTGAGCATGGATCTCTCCCCCCGAAGGCTGTGACGCAGTAGCCTACCAGTTTGCGCGCAGGCCGACCTGGCCAATCGCTGCCACGACCACGCGGGCATCCTGACCGTTGGCATCGGCGAAGGCCTCACCGGGCAGCAGTACTGCTCCATCGACACGCGCGAGCATCGTGATGCCGCAGGTCGCGCGGTGGTGCAGTTCGATGGCCGTGTCGAACTCCAACCCCAGGTCGCGCTTCTGCTTTGCCCCGCGCGGACCCGTCGGCGTGCCGCCGGCCATCGCCGTCTTGTAGACGTCGGCCACATCGACCGGCGAGCGGGCCCACACGGCGCCCCACAAGAGCGAAACCGCGCGCGCCGGATCAAAGCGTACGACCGGGTGAAGGTAGATCGCCTGACTGACCGCACCGCCCGTGTCGGCACGCTCCAGGCCCGCAGGCCCCGCGGCAGCAAAGCGCGGATCACCCACATTCGCCGAGGCCATCTGAGCATGGCGCTTGATGAATTCCGGGAACAGAATGAGACCGACGCGGTAGTCGCTGGCAAACTTCATGCTGCGTACGGTGCCATCCTGCGGGCGCGAATCGCCGCTGGCCAGGCCGAACTCCAGGCGCGCCGAGACAGGTCCACGGCTCAGGCCCGCCCTCAAGACGCCGCCATGCTGCAACAGGTCCACCGACTCGGGATGGGCCGTGGTGCGAAACCATGTCGTCTCGCCAGCGATCACGGCCCATTCACCGGCGATTTCGAATTTGTACGAACCAGTCTTGTGTCGCCATGCGCCGTAGACGTCGCCCATCGTCACATCCGCACCGAGTTCGCTTTTGTCACGCTGGCTGCGCGAGACGCCGTAGGCGCCGAAATCGAGTTCTTTCGAGCGGTAGAGCAGCGCGCCGATCGCCTGACGCCCGTGATCGCCGACCGCAACGTCGAGCAGATCGTCGCGCACGACGCGGTCATACGCGACGACCAGCGCCAGCGGAAAGGCCTTGGCCAGATCGCCGGACTCGAACAACGCCGCGGGCAAGATCGCGTACTGCACGCGATCGACCAGGCTGCCACCGCGGCGCAGACCGAACTGCATCGGGTCTTCTTCGCCTGCTTGCGCCAGGATGCCCAAGCCCCAGGTCGAGACCATGCGGCCGGCGCTCACCTGACCTGCAAGCGTCGTCAACTCGGCAAAACCTTTGCGCAAACGCTGATCACTGCTGTGCGTGCCCTCGCTCCAGATGTCGAAGAACACGTCCGCTTCGCCTTCGAGCATGGCTTTGCGGAAAAAGCCGTTGTGCTGCGCCCAATCGAGACCAAGGCCCACGCGAAACCGGTTTTCTTTCTGAGTGCTTGCGCCGAGCAGTTGCGAATCGGTCGGCAACGGCCGGGCGACATCCATGGCCGACACGCCGCTGCCAGCAAAGCGCTCCTGAACCGAGGCGCGGAACGGAAACGCGTGCGACTGCGAATCCGCTGTCGAAGTCGCAACTTCGGGGAGATCGGTGGGCGCGTTTGTCGCCACCGCAGTGAGCGGCGGCAGCAGGCCCGCGAAGAGCGTCGGGAGGATCAAGTGAAGGCGCATATTCCCCCTTGCAGCAGGCGCACGTCGCGGTCGCGAATGCAGCGCAAGCCAAGGCGGGGGAGCCTAGCAGGACGGGTAGAATTGGCAATCGAAGCATCCCCGCCGGTTCGCGCATCGTGCAGACCAGACGGCGCCCAACCTGGGATGACCTTCCTACGCCTGCGCAGTCGTCGCCTTCTTGGCCCGGCCCTTGGAGGCGGCGGCAGCCGGCGCGGCGTGGACCGGTGCGTTCTCGGCGACGATGCGCGCCAACACCTCGGTCTGCGCCACAAATTGCGCCGTGATCTCGGCGCGCAGTGCAGCCACTTCTTCGTGCAGCGTCGCCACCTGCTTTTGCGAGGCAACCCCCAGCGCGATCAGCAGATCCTCGCGCACGTCCGCCGGCAGCTTGAGCCACGCCTGAACATCCGCCTTCAGCCCGACACGCGCACCGATCTGGCCGACCAGCGCTTCCAGCTTTTGCACGGCCTCGCCGCGTTCCTCCAATACCTTCTCACGCGCCACCGCCACGGTCTGTTGCACGGTCGATTGCGCGGTATGCACCATATCTTGCGCCTTCTTCTCGATGCCACCCAGGCGGTCATTCGCCTCCGCAACGCGCGCGTGGAACTGTTCACGCACATGGGCCCGCGCCGCCTCGACGCGTTGGATGACGGCATCGCCCAGCATCTGGCGCGCAAGGCGGCTGCCGGCGTTTTGACGCGTTGCATCCTCGTGCTGCACGTTCTTCACATCGACGGTGTCGTTCTGGCTCATTGCATCCTCCAAGGTGGGAAGCCCGATCAAAGCAAAGCGCTTCTCGTGGTTCCGCGTCGGCCGGAGTCGTTCCGGCATCGACAAGGTCAAGATAACGCACTGCGTCATCGTGTCAAGGCCATTCGTAACGCAGTGCGTCAATTGGCGCTGACTGTTGCGATCAACCCTTGTCGGCAAGCGGTATTCCAGCCGCTGCCGCCAAGCTCTGCCGCCCGTTCCGACCTCGCCAGCTTGCAGGCGGAGGACTTCGCTGGTATGCACGCGGCCCCCGGGGCCGCGCGGATTCTGCTGCCCCGAACGGAGCCAACATGACGCAGCGACGCCAGAAGATCCTCGACCGACTTTCCGAACTCAACGCCCGGGCATTGGCCGGCGGTGGCGCAGAGCGCATGAAAAAGCAGCACGAGGCCGGGAAGTTGACGGCCCGCGAACGCATCGAGTTGTTGCTCGACCCAGGCTCCTTTGTCGAGATGGACCGCTTCGTGACGCACCGCTGCACCGATTTCGACATGCAGGACAAGAAGGTACCGGGCGACGGTGTGGTAACGGGCCACGGCCTGTGCGACGGCCGCACCATCTTCGTCTTCGCCCAGGATTTCACCGTCTTCGGCGGTTCACTGAGCGGCGCGTTTGCGGAGAAAATCTGCAAGATCATGGATCTCGCCTTGAAGACCGGAGCGCCGCTCATTGGCCTGAACGACTCCGGCGGCGCGCGCATCCAGGAAGGCGTCGTGTCGTTGGCCGGCTATGCCGAAATCTTCTGGCGCAACGTGCAGTGCTCCGGGGTCATCCCGCAAATATCTTTGGTTCTTGGACCTTGCGCAGGTGGCGCGGTCTATAGCCCGGCGATCACCGACTTCGTGCTCATGGCCGACAAGACGTCGTTCATGTTCATCACCGGGCCGGATGTCATCAAGACGGTCACGCATGAGAACGTCACCCAAGAGGAATTGGGCGGTGCGCTGCGCCATGCGACGACATCGGGCGTCGCGCACTTTGCCTGCGACGACGAACGGCACGCGATCGCGTGCACGCGAGAATTGCTTAGCTTTCTACCATCCAACAACGTCGACGCGCCACCGCGCCGGCCCACGGCTGATCCCACGTCGCGCCGCGAGCCGCGCCTGGCGACATTGGTGCCGGACGACCCCTCGAAGCCGTACGACATGCACGAAGTCGTGCACGCCGTGGTGGACGACGGCTGGTTCTTCGAGATCCATGACCACTACGCCCGCAATATCCTATGCGGTTTCGCGCGATTAGACGGATGTCCCGTCGGCGTCATCGGCAACCAGCCCGCCGTGCTCGCCGGCTGTCTCGACATTGATGCCAGCGTCAAAGCCGCGCGTTTCGTGCGTTTTTGCGATTGTTTCAACATCCCGCTGGTTACGTTCGTCGATGTTCCTGGCTTCCTGCCTGGAACTGCTCAGGAATACGGCGGCATCATTCGCCATGGCGCCAAGTTGCTGTACGCCTACGCCGAGGCGACTGTGCCGAAGCTGACCGTCATCACCCGCAAAGCCTATGGCGGGGCGTATGACGTGATGAGTTCCAAGCACATCCGCGGCGACATCAATTTCGCCTGGCCGACCGCGGAGATCGCCGTCATGGGCCCGGACGGCGCCGTCAACATCGTCTACCGCCAGGAACTCAAGAACGCAGCCGACCCCGCCCTGGCCAAGGCAGAGTATGCCGAGCGGTACCGCGACACATTTGCCAATCCCTTCAAGGCAGCCGAACTGGGCTACGTGGACGAGGTCATCCTGCCCGAAGACACAAGAACCCGTCTTTGCGCCAGTTTGCGCATGTTGTCGGGAAAACGCGACAGTCACCCGCCCAGGAAGCACGGCAACATCCCGCTGTGAGGCGAAAGGGCCCATTCGGTGCGGTGGTGTCGGACAATGGCGACAATTGTGTGTGACGTACTTGTGACACGGTCTGCATTCCGAAACTTGCGATCGTGACGTTGAGGCGTACATTTCGCGCTTGTCTCCCGCCGCCTGCAGGGCGCGCGACCTGACGCGGACGGTTCCATGACCCAACCCGATCCCGACGTTGCCGCCGCCGCGGCGCGGCACGCATCCAGCGGTTCGCGATCACCGATCCGTGTCAATGGCACGATCATGCCCGCGTCCGCGGTCGCCGCAGCGGTGGAGGACTCGGCGCGCGTCGCGCTGGTCGCAATGGACCTCAGCGGCACCCTCATTCACGCAAGTCCCGGGTTTTGCGAGCTGACCGGCTGGGATCAGGCGGACCTGATCGGCGCGCAGCCACCGTTGCCCTTCTGGCCGCCGGAGCACGTGGCAGCCATTACGGCGATGGTGCAGAACGTCATGGCAGGTGCGATTCGCCCGAGCGGCTACGATCTGACGCTGCTGCGCAAAAACGGCGAGCGGTTCGAGGCCCACTCGCTGATCAACCGCCTCTACGATGACGAGGGCTCGCACATCGGTTGGGTCAACGCGACGCGCGACGTTGGCCACGAGCGCACACTGGAACGACAGATCCGCAGCATCGCCATGGCATTGACGGGCAGCCCAGAGGGCCTGGCTCTCGCGGACGCCGACGATCGCTATATCTACGCCAATGAAATGTTTGCCGAGTTGTGCGGCAACACCGTGGCGCAGCTGTTGGGCCGCCGCTGGCAGGACCTGAACGACGACCACCACAGCGAGCACGCACAGGCCGAGTTGGCTAGAACCCTGCACAATCCCGCAGATGGGACCTTCGAGCGGGAGATTCAGATGCCCGGGCCCGCTGGCACCTCGCGCTCGGTGTCGCTGCAGGCGGTGGCGCTTTGGGGGCCGAACCGGCGTTATCTCGGTCACATCGGCTACGCGCGCGACACGACGCGGCGGCATCAGCGCGAGCACGAGTTGCTCAAGTTGCGCAGCGCGGTCGAGGCCTCAGGCGAAGCGATCTTCCTGACCGACCGCGAGGGCCTCATCACCTTTGCCAACTCTGCTTTTTCAAAACTGTATGGCCATGACTTGCAGGACGTCGTCGGCAAGGTCACGCCGCGCATTTTGAAGAGCGGCATCTACCCTCCCGAGCGTTACGCCCAGTTCTGGCAGAAGATCCTCGCCAAGACGCCGCTCAAGGGCGAACTGACCAACCGCACCACGGACGGACGCCTGATCGAGGTCGACAACGCCGTGGATCCGATCCTCGGCGCCGATGGCGAAATCCTCGGAGCGGGCTATCCACTTCGCTCCACGTGATGTAATGTCGCGGACATGAGCGAGCACTTGCCCCATCCGGTCGGAGGCGTTGACTACCCGCGAACCCTGCAGGAGTTCGACCGTTGGTTCGCGAC
>Ga0172370_10002033_pt1 | contig 29759 bp, 21 predicted proteins | sample LakKiv5m_FD_114538 | JGI IMG/M metagenome (GOLD analysis project Ga0172370, IMG submission 114538) | Freshwater microbial communities from Kabuno Bay, South-Kivu, Congo - kab_022012_11.5m | ecosystem: Environmental > Aquatic > Freshwater > Lake | place: Democratic Republic of the Congo...
GAGCCCGGAGCCGGCGACGGGCGAAATCCTAACCTCGTAGCGGACGACTTTCGCGCGCGCCTTGCACCTGACCCATTTTGAACGGGCTCGCGAGTCGGCAGCGGCTGCGTGACCGTTGCGCGCGGGGCCTGAGAGTGTGTCCTCTCAGGCCCCGCGTGCGTCGTGCGTCAGGTCTTGGCTACCCGATGACCGGCAGGCCGGCCAGCGCCATCGCCACTTCGTCAGCCGGGTACTCGTAATCGTGAAGTTTGCCGGCGAAGTAGTCGGTGTAGGACTGCATGTCGAAGTGCCCGTGGCCGCACAGGTTGACGAGGATCGCGCGGCTCGTGCCTTCCTCTTTGCACTTGAGCGCTTCGCGAATCGCTATCGCCAGCGCGTGCGACGGTTCCGGCGCGGGAATGATCCCTTCGCAGCGGGCGAACTGTACTGCCGCCTGGAAGATCTCGAGTTGAGGAACCGCCACCGCCTCCACCTCTCCGAGGTGGACCAGGTGCGACACCAGAGGTCCCATGCCGTGATAGCGAAGCCCCCCGGCGTGGATGCCCGGGGGAATGAAACTGCTGCCGAGCGTGTGCATCTTGACCAGCGGCGTCAGATGTCCGGTGTCGCCGAAATCGTAGGTGAGTTTGCCTTTGGTCAGCGACGGGCAAGCGGCCGGTTCGACGGCAATGATGCGCGCGCCCTTGCTCTCGCCGCGCAGCTTGCTGCCGATGAACGGAAACGCGATGCCGGCAAAGTTCGACCCGCCGCCGGTGCAGGCGACGATGACGTCGGGCCAGTCACCCGCCAGCTTGAACTTCTGCATGGTCTCGATGCCGACGATGGTCTGGTGCATCAGCACATGGTTGAGCACGCTGCCGAGGGCGTACTTGGTCTGCGGATCCTGCACAGCCAGCTCGACCGCTTCCGAAATCGCGATCCCGAGCGATCCGTTGCACTTCGGATCCTTGGCGAGTATGGCACGGCCGCACTCGGTCTCCTCGCTCGGACTGGCCGTGACCTGCGCTCCGAAGGTCTGCATCATGGCTTTGCGGTACGGCTTCTGCTCGTAGCTGACCTTGACCATGAAGACTTTGCAGTCGATGCCGAAGAACTGGCACGCCATCGCCAGCGCCGAACCCCACTGGCCGGCACCGGTTTCGGTGGTGATACGCTTGACACCTTCGACCTTGTTGTAATAGGCCTGCGGCACCGATGTGTTGGACTTGTGCGAGCCCGAAGGGCTCAAACCTTCGTAGTTGTAGTAGATGCGTGCCGGCGTGCCGAGAGCCTTCTCGAGCCGGTGGGCACGGTACAGCGGACTGGGACGCCAGAGCCGGTAGATGTCGATGACCTCTCCGGGAATGTCGATGTCGCGCTTGGTGGAGACCTCCTGCTCGATCAGGCCCATTGGGAACAGGGGGGCGAGATCGGCGGGGCCGATCGGCTGGTGAGTGCCGGGGTGGAGCACCGCCGGGAGAGGCTCGGGGAGATCGGCCTGGATGTTGTACCAGGTCGTGGGGATGTCCTTCTCCGCCAGCAGGTACTTGGTGGGTTGGTCAGCCATCTGAATTCTCCTTTCGTACGAACGAGTCGGTGTAACGCGTGGGGGTATCTAAAACTTCCGTCAATGATGCAAGCGGCGCGCCTCAGGCGACCGCCACGGGTAAAAAGGGAGGGCTACGCCAATGGACAAGTTGGATTTGCTGCGAGCGATGCGAAGAGGGCTGTACCTGGTGGTTCTGCTGCCGGCGCTGGCCGCCGCACAGCAACCGCCGCTGAACCTCGGGTTCACCAGCTTCATGGACGGGGGACCGCCGGCCGGCCCCGGCTTCTACTTCCAGGAGTACCTTGAGTACTACACCGCCGATGACCTGAAAGACGCTCACGGCAACGACACGCACCTGATGGACGACCTCGACGTCTGGGTCAGCCTCAACCAGTTGATCTACCAGTCCGATCAGCAGGTGCTGCTCGGTGGCACCTGGGGCGTGGACTTGATCGTCCCGCTGGTCTCGCTCGAGGTCGATCCGTCCCCCGGGTCACCGCTCAGCAGCAGCCACCAGGGGCTCGGCGACATCGTCATCGGCCCCTACCTGCAGTGGGGCCCGATCATGGGCGAGAAGGGTCCGATCTTCATGCACCGCATCGAGTTCCAGAACCTGATCCCCACCGGGAAATACCGCGACCACGAGGTCCTCAATCCGGGCTCGGGCTTCTACTCGCTCGACCCCTACTGGGCGGCGACCGTGTTCCTCGGCCCCAAGGCCGAATTGAGCTGGCGTTTCCACTACCTGTGGAACGCGAAGAACGGCGACCCCAGCAAGCTCTATCCGCCCGGCACCGACGACACGCAGGTCGGTCAGGCCATCCACTTGAACTTCGCGTCGAGCTACGAGGTGATCGAGAAGATGCTGCGCATCGGCATCAACGGCTACTACCTAAAGCAGATCACCGACAACGAGATGGACGGCCACGAGATATCGGCCACGCGCGAGCAGGTGCTCGGCATCGGACCCGGCGCGCTGTTCTCGTTCTCGCAGGACGACCACATCTTCTTCAACACGTATTTCCAGACCGCGGTGGAGAACCGGCCTTCTGGAATGCAGTTCAACCTGCGCTGGACCCATCACTTCTAGCCTGTTGAAAATGGCCCGCGAGCGCGGAGCTGGCGACGCGCGAGGATTACGCCTGTCTACTCGAGCGCGCCCCTCGCCAGCTCGGGGCTCGTGCGCGCGAAACCACTCGCTACGGCGCGAGCCCGGAACCGGCGACGGGCGAGATCCAAGCCTCGTAGCGGACGACTTCGCACGCGCCTTGCATCTGGACCATTTTTAACCGGCTGATGGACGCTTGTTCAACGGGCTACTAGATAGCGCACATCGCCTGCAGCGGGCGGTGGGCGTTTGAGGCTCGATCGCCCCGGGTGGAGGAGCCCGGGGCGGTCAGGCCGACAGTCTGTCGAGTTTGTCGATGATCGCCGTGCCCATCGCGGCTGTACCTGCTTTGGTCGTACCGGGGGTCGCGATGTCGCCGGTGCGCAGCCCGTCGTCGAGAGTGGTGGCGATCGCCCTGTCGACGAGGTCGGCGTCCTCACCCCTGTCGAACGAATAGCGCAGCGCCATCGCGAAACTGGCGATCATCGCGATCGGATTGGCCACGCCCTTGCCGGCGATGTCGGGCGCCGATCCATGTACCGGTTCGTAGAGCGCGCGGCGTTTGCCGGTTGTCGCGCTCGCGAGCCCGAGCGACGCCGACGGCAGCATCCCGATCGAACCGGTCAGCATCGCGGCGATGTCGGAGAGCACGTCGCCGAACAGGTTGTCCGTGACGATCACGTCGAACTGCTTGGGCGCGCGCACGAGTTGCATACCGCCGGCGTCGGCAAGCATGTGATCGAGTCCGACGTCGGCGAATTCACGTTTGTGGACCGCGCTCACGACCTCGTTCCACAGCACGCCGGTGCGCATGACGTTGCGTTTGTCCATCGACGTCACTTTGTTCTTGCGTTTGCGCGCGAGTTCGAACGCAACGCGGGCGATCCTCTCGATCTCGAAAGTGTCGTAGACCTGAGTATCGACGGCACGCTTCTGGCCGCTTCCGAGATCCGTGATGTTCTTGGGCTCTCCGAAATACACTCCGCCGGTCAGTTCGCGCACTATCATGATATCGAGGCCCTCGACCAGATCGCGCTTGAGCGACGAGGCCTCGGCCAGCGCCGCGAAGCAGATGGCAGGGCGCAGGTTGGCGAAGAGTTCGAGATCCTTGCGCAGGCGCAGCAGCCCGGCTTCGGGCCGGACCTCGTAAGGCACCCGGTCCCACTTCGGACCGCCGACCGCGCCGAACAGCACCGCGTCGGCTGCCAGGGCACGGTCCATGGTCGCGTCGGAGACCGCCTGACCGTGAGCATCGTAGGCGCAACCTCCGACCAGGTCTTCCTCGAGTTCGAAACCGGCCCCCCTCGCGTTGAACCAGGCGACCACGCGCTTGACCTCGGCCACGACCTCCGGGCCGATGCCGTCGCCGGGGAGCAGAAGAATGTGGGAAGTCGTCATCGTGGTGTGCCTCGCCGTGGTCGTTATCAGTGGAGGGCTATCAGCCTGTTGAAATGGCCCATCTGCTGCGTTGAGCGCAAAACCACTCGCTACGGCGTACCATTGACCGAGCCCCTGGCCAGCTCGGCGCTCACGCCTCCGCTCGTGATTTTTCACGCGCGCCTTGCATCTGGGCCATTTTGAACAAGCTGATGGACGGTTTTTCAACAGAGTGCTAGCCGCCGGAGCGCAAGAAGGCAAGGGACGTGGAGGCGTGGCTCAGAGGCCCGGTTTGGGTTATGTTCGCGGTTCGATGAACGAGGGGGCGGACCGCGCATCGAAAAACGATGCCCTGCGAAGATTGACGGGAAGCCCATGACCAATCGGCAACAGACGTTTTTCACACCGGCGGAACTCGAGACACCGGAACGACTGGCCGCGCAGAACCGGCTGCTGGCCACCGACCCGGTCGTATCGACCATGCTCGACAGCTTTCCGGAACCCGCTGTCGTGCTGAACCGCCACCGCCAGATCGTGCTCGCCAACGACAAGGTTGCAGCCAGGCTGCAGTGTAGCCGCGAGAGCCTGATCGGCCAGCGCACCGGCGAGGCGTTCGCGTGCATCCACGCCAACGCGGAAACCGCCCCGTGCGGAACCACGCCGTTCTGCCAGTTCTGCGGCGGTGCCAGCGCGATCGTCAACTCCCAGGCGTCGCTCCAACCGGACGTCAAAGAGTGCCGGCTGCTTTGCTCGGGCGAAGACGGCATCAGAGCGGTCGATCTGCGGATCTGGGCAACGCCGCTGACGCTCGGCGGCGAACCGTTCACGGTGTTCGCGGTACGCGACACCACTGACGAGAAGCGCCGCACGCTGCTCGAGCAACTCTTCTTCCACGACATCCTCAATGCCGCCACGACCCTCAAGGGAATCATCCAGATCTGGCCTCGGCTGAGGAGCGATCAGGCCGAAGAGATGCACCGCATGGCGGGCGACGTCACCGATCAGATCCTCGAAGAGATCCAGGCTCAGCGCGACCTGGCAGCCGCCGAACGCGGCGACCTCGCGGTCCGGCCCGAAGAGGTTGACGTTGTCCAGTTGCTGACCAGTGTCTGCGAACTCCACGGGCAAGACGCGCTGGCGGCCGGAAAGACAGTCGCCGCACCGCTGATCGACGGCTCCACCACGTTGCGAACGGTCGCGGTGCTGCTGCGCCGCGTCCTCGGCAACCTGATAAAGAATGCCCTCGAAGCGTGCGGCACGGGGGACACAGTGACGGTGTCTTTCGAGAACCGCGCGGTGCCTACCTTCCGCATCCACAATCCAGGGGTGATGTCGCAGGCGGTGCAGGCCCAGCTCTTCCAACGCTCGTTCACCACCAAGCAAGGCGGCGGACGCGGCGTAGGGACGTACAGCGTGAAACTCTTCGTCGAAAACTACCTGAACGGAACCGTGACGTTCCAGTCGACGCAGCAGGCCGGCACGACTTTCACCGTGAGCCTGCCCGGCGCGGACTGAGTCAGCGCGCCTGGATCGACACGATCCGCAACCTCGAACGCCCCGTGGCATTGCAGATCATGGGCCTCCCCGAACTGACCCCGCAGGACAAGGAAACGATTCTCCGCGCCAACGCCGCCTCACTCTTCGGGCTCTGCGCAGCCTGTTGAAAAAGCGTCGTGGCCCCGTTCAAAATGATCCAGATGCAAGGCGCGCGCGAGTAGACAGGCGTGATCCTCGCGCGTTGCCAGCTCCGCGCTCGTGGGCCATTTTCAACGGGCTCTAGTCGCGCAGTGAGAAGCGTGCTACCGAGCTGTGGCGCTTGGACAGGTCGTAGCGCTTCATGTCCTTGGCGGCCAGTTTCTTCGACGAACACTGGTGCAGGCACTTGCCGCAGAAATCGCCGCAGATCAGCCCGAAGCAGTTCTCGTGCATGGTCTTGTCGTACATGTGCATCGAGTCGCCTTGACGCTCGGCGTACAGAACTTCGAAACGGCCCGGCCCGTCGGGGATCTTGATCTTCGATCGCCCACCGGAGCCTTCGATCATCCCGTAAATACCGTAGGTGCAGCGCACGTCGTCGCGCAGCGCGTAAGTCGAAGTCTTGCCGCCGATAGTCAGGCTCTGCCCTTCGGTTTCTGACAGCGCGCCGGCTGGGCACTTGCGCGCGCACTTGGCCTTGCAATCGTCCTTGCGGCACAGCGCGGGACCGTCGTAGAGCGGCGTCGGTTCGAGCTTGGCGGTGGTCAGTATCGAATTGAAGCGTTGCATGGCGCCGAACTCGGGAGTCAGCGCGAGCGTGTTCCAGCCGAATTCGGCGATCCCGGCCGCCACCGCCGCGTGACGGTGCGAGAATTCGGCCTTGATCTTCCCGTTCATCACGGTCTCGTCGTAGTACTTGTACATGCTCGTCGTCCAGGTCGGCAGGAAGCACAAGGCCTCGTAGCCGAGGTACTCGAGCTGTTTGGCCATGCGGTTGACGATCCGTGAGCTCTCGAGGTTGGTCAGCCCATAGCCGTAGAAGAGGTAGGGGCTGATGGTCTTGCCGGGGCGGTCGGCCTCGCCCCACACGTCGGCGGTTCCTTGCAGAAGGTGCAGCGCGATCGAGATCACCGACTTGCACCCCGGCAGGAAGTCGGTCGGCTTGTGCCCCTGCGGTGCGTCGTCGAAGCGATCGACCGGCGCGATCCCGACCAGATCTGCGCCCTGTTCCAGCAGAGTTTCGATTACCTTCTCGGTCAGCGTTGCCATCGTCTTGCTCCTCGAATCGTCGCTTGAAAGTCCGCGCAGCAGCGCGATCGGGTCAGACCGGGCCTCTCAGGGCCTCGCGCAGCGCCGCCTGATCGAGCGGCGGCGCCGGATAGCCGGCCTTCGCGACCATCGAGATGCCGTCGGTCAGACACACCGTCGCGCAGACACCGCAGCCGAAACAGCGGTCGAGGTCGAGCAACGGAACGTCTTCTTCACTCGTCGCCAGCGCCGTGGCCGGGCAGCGGTCGATGCACTCCTCGCAGCCCGTGCACTCGGCCGCGTCGATGACGGGCTGGAAACCCGAATTGAGCGCCAGACCCGGCTTGGGTTGCGCTAGCGCGTTCTTGAGGATCACGCAGTGGTCCGCACAGCAGTTGCAGACGAAGTCGATGTTCTGGCGGTTGACGCTGCAGTGGACCAGACCGGCTTCTTCCGAGCGCTTGAGGATCTCGATCGCTTCGGCCTTGGAAATCTTGCGCCCCAGTTGCTGGTCGATCACGAACTGGGCGCCGAGGCCGAACTGCATGCAAACTTCGTTGGGCATCCCGCAGGTGTCGTTCTCGTCGATCAACGCCGCTTCGTGCCGGCAGTAGCAGGTCGAGACAGCGATCGGATCCGCGCCCTCCACGTAAGCGGACACCTGGTCGTAGGTGCGGATCGTGTTTCCGACTTCGACTCTCTCCTGCACCGTGATGACGCGCGCCGTCGGGAACGACATCTCGCGGACACCGCGGATGGCATCCACCGCCTGCTTGTACTCGTGGATCAGCCTGGCCAGGTTGCGGTCCTTGTCGGTTCTGGTGCCACGCATGAACTGGAACTCGAAGATTCCCGGCACGAAAGGCGGCAGCGCGTAGACCGCGCCGGCGCCCTGCCCGACCGTCACGCACAGCCCTTTGCGCGACATCGCCTTCAGCGTGGCTTCGACTTCCTCGGTGGCGCGGCCCAGGTTCCAGGCGATCTTTTCCGCGCTGGAAAGCCCTTTGGGGATCGCGACCGCAACCGCGGCTTCGTGCGGCGTGAACAGTTCGCTGGCCATCGCGAAGAACTCCGGGATGTCCATGCCCGGATACATCTCACCGTGCTTGGCAAAGCGGTTCATCAGTTTGACGTAGATCGGATCTGACATGGCTAGACTCCGGCGCTCGGCGATCGCCGTCCTTCAATGCCCGCCGGCGCGAGAATACGCAAGACCGGTCGCGCCCCCGCGGCCGCCGTAACGCCAACAGCGTGCTGAAAACCGTCCATCAGCCTGTTCAAAATGGTCCAGATGCAAGGCGCGCGCGAAATGCCGCGAGCGGAGGCGTAGCGAAGCTACGTCGTAGCGAGTGGTTGCGCGCGCACGAGCCCCGAGCTGGCGAGCGGCGCGCTCGAGTAGACAGGCGTGATCCTCGCGCGTCGCCAGCTCCGCGCTCGTGGGCCATTTTCAACAGGCTGCTATCCGTTCACGGAATGTCCAGTTGAATGACGGCTTTCGACTTGAAACGCCGCCCGCTGTTCTCGCGGACGCTGTTCGCGTCATCAAAGGTCGCATCCCAGCACTGTCCCTCCGAGTTCACCAGTTGCATGACGACCTGCGAATCGAAGTCGAAGTACTTCTCGTCGGAGAAACGCAGCGGAATCGGCAGGCAGTCCCCCACCGCCTTGAGCGTGATGCTGGCCTTGCCGGTCTCCCCGGCGCGCAGGTTGACGCCGGTGATCCCCTCCTGGCCGCAGGTCTTGTCGCGATACCACAAGTCCTGGTCGCCACGGATGCTCCAGCCGGCGCCGGCACTCACGTCGATACCCGAGTCGGCACCCGGGAACTCCGCCATGTCCGGTTGCGGGATGCGAAAAACACCACCGCTCTGGTCGTAGATGCACAGCGTGTAACCGGTATCGGTCAGCGGATCTCCGAACGCCGCCGCGTCGGTTGCCTCTCCGCGGTGCCATTTCCACTTGATCTTGCTACGCCCCCTCGCGTGCGAGACCGCAGCAGCAGTGTCGGCGGCGACGCGGCAGTTGCCCGGCTCGGGTTGGTCGCTGGTACGCCGCTGCGGCTCGGGTTTGCTGTCGCACAGGCCGGTGGCCGGATTACACGAGTCCTGCGTACACGGTTCGCCGTCGTCGCACGCAATCGGATCGCCCGAAGCGCACACGCCCGGCGCGTCGCAGTGATCTCCGCTGGTACACAGATCGCCGTCGTCGCACGCCCGTCCCGCCACATCGCCGCAACTCGCCGAGCCGTTGTCGCAGACCCCGTTGCAGGTATCCCACCCCGAGCACGGATCACCCGCGTGCGACGCGCATGCGCCCCCGGAGCAGGTGTCGGCCCCGTTGCAGAAGACGCCGTCATCGCACGCAACCGCGTTGGCGAGGTGATCGCAGCTGTCGGCGTCCTCGTTGCACGCATCGTCGGTGCACGCGTTGCTGTCGTCGCAGCTGCGCGTCGAGCCGCTACACGTGCCCGTCGCGCACACGTCGCCGTCCGTGCAGTAGAGCCCGTCGTCACACGGCAGCGTATTGTTGCTGCGAACGCAGGTGTCGGCGTCTTCGTCGCAGGAATCGGTCGTACAGACGTTCGCGTCACCGCAGTCGCGGGGTTCGCCGGTGCAGGTACCTGCACCGCACACATCGCCGTCGGTGCAGTAAAGCCCGTCGTCGCACGGCAACGTGTTGTCCTGGTGGGCGCACGCGTCGGTGCCGGCGTCGCACGAGTCGTCGGTGCACGGATTGGCGTCGTCGCAGTCGAGCGCGGGTCCGCCCACGCAAGTGCCGCCCGAGCACACGTCGCCGCCGGTGCAGTTGAGGCCGTCGTCGCACGGCAGTGCGTTGTTCAGGTGCTCGCAGGCATCGCCGGCTTCGTCGCACGAGTCGTCGGTGCAACCGTTGGCGTCGCCGCAGTCGCGCGAACTTCCGGACCCGCAGGCGCCGCCCGAGCAGGTGTCGCCGGTAGTGCAATAGAGGCCGTCTTCACACGGCAACGTGTTGTCGGCGTGATCGCACGCGTCGCCGGCTTCGTTGCACGAGTCGTCGGTGCAGGCGTTGGCGTCGCCGCAATCGCGCGGCGCCCCGCCGCAGGCGCCGGCCGAGCACGTGTCGCCCGTGGTGCAATAGAGACCGTCGTCACACGGCAGAGTATTGTCGGCGTGCGCGCAACTATCCGCCGCTTCGTTGCACGAGTCGTCGGTGCAGGCGTTGGTGTCGCTGCAGTCGCGCGCCGCGCCGCCGCAGATACCGCCTAAGCAGGTATCGCCGGTAGTGCAGTAGAGGCCGTCGTCACACGGCAGCGTATTGTCGGTGTGAGCACATGTATCCGCCGCTTCGTTGCACGAATCGTCGGTGCAAGCGTTGGCGTCGCCGCAATCGCGCGCCGCGCCGCCGCAGACGCCGCCCGAGCAGGTGTCACCGGTAGTGCAGTAGAGTCCGTCGTCGCACGGCGCCGTGTTGTTCGCGTGATCGCACGAATCGATCGCTTCGTTGCACGAATCGGTGGTGCAAAGGTTGGCGTCGGCGCAGTTGCGTGCCGCACCGCTGCAGACACCGGCCGCGCATACGTCGCCGGTAGTGCAGTACAGTTCGTCGTCGCAGGTCACCGTGTTGTTCGCGTGGACGCAGGTATCGGCCGACTCGTTGCACGAGTCGGTGGTGCAGACGTTCGAATCGGCGCAATCGCGCGGCGCACCCGCGCGACAGACGCCACCGGAACATACGTCGCCTGCTGTGCAGTAGAGTCCGTCGCTGCACGCAGCGGTGTTGTTCGGATGCCCGCACGAACCGGCCCCGTCGCAGACGTCGTCGGTGCAGACGTTGGCGTCGGCGGCGCATGAATTGCCGGCGGCTTCGGCCCGGCAGGTTGCAGAGCAGCAATCGCCTGCAACGGTATTGCCGTCGTCGCAGTCTTCTCCGCTCTGATGGATGCCGTCGCCGCAGCCGCGCGTCCACACCGGCGCAGTGGCTTGCCCGTAGCCGTCGTAGCCCCAGCACGCCAGGCTTCCGTCATCGCGCACACCGCAGGTGTGGAAGAATCCGGCCGACACATCGGTGAAGACCCCGGCCGGCGGCGTCGACTGCCCGTAGGCGTCGTAGCCCCAGCACACCAGACTGCCGTCGCTGTGCAGACCGCAGCTGTGATATCCGCCCGCCGCGACCAGCGTGAAGGAAGCAGCCGGCGGCGTCGTCTGGCCTTCGGTCCCGCGGCCCCAGCACGCGACGGCCGCGTCGGTACGCAGAGCGCACGTGTGCGACGCGCCCGAGACGATGTCGGTGAAAGTGCCGGACGGCGGCATTGCCTGCCCGTCGGCGTCGTTGCCCCAGCATTGGACGCTGGCGTCGGTCGCCAGCGCGCACGTGTGCGTGGCACCGGATGACACTCGCGTGAAAGTACCCGACGGCGGCGACGCCTGGCCGTAGTAATCGTAGCCCCAGCACGCCACGGTGCCGTCTTCGCGCAGGGCACAGTTGTGATCGCCGCCCGCGGAAATCTCGGTGAAGGTCCCAGCCGGCGGTTCACACTGGAGGTGCTCATTGTCGCCCCAACATATGATCGCACCGGTCTGCAAGAGACCGCAGGTGTGCAAACGGCCGGCCGAGACCTGCATGTAAGTTCCGGGCGGAACCGTCGTCTGCCCTTCCAAGTCGCGCCCCCAGCAGGTGACGCTGCCGTTCTCACGCAGTCCGCACGAATGATACGCGCCGGCCGAAACCTGCGGCGACGAGATGTCGACCGCGCGGCTCTGCGCCGCCGTCACCAACAGCAAACACACAGCCGCCAGCGCTGCTTTGTGGAACGTTGCGTTCATGTTGATGTCGCGCTGGTCAGCGCGACGGGCGCGGCGGGACCTCGAGGCTGCTTCGTGGAACGTTGCGTTCATGTTGATGTCGCTCCTGTTTGCTCGCGTAGAAAGCCGGCTGCGGACGCGTCTACACGCGAGGTCCGTAGCGGGCGCCTGTGCGTTCGGTATCACCGCAGTTCCGCTCCACAGGGGAATTGCAGCCCGGTAGAAAATTGCACCCCGGCAATCGTACGCCGCGGCCGAAATGTGTCTGGGCAGCGAACGGCGATTGCCGTCGTGAATATGCGGTATCAGTGAGTGTCGGAGCAAGTGACAGACCCGGCGTCGGATCCGAAAGACGCCGCGCCGCAGTGCCCCCGACCGACACGGAAAGGACGCTCACCTGGTAACCCTCCGCCACGTCGCCTTCTCGACGTGGCACTTCGGATTGTTCGCGGGCAGTCGCGGCTACGACTCGCGTTCCGTCACGCCTATTAGCATGCGTCGGGATGTTGTCCAGCGGAGCCGCTCCACGCTCGTCGCGCGATCGCTTGCCGCTACGCGAGCGCGTTCACCCCCTGCCCGATCAGCAGCGCGCCGAACGCCACCAGGATCACGATGCTCAGTAGCAGCAGTCCGCGCACGACGCGTGCGCCCAGGCGGCGCGCTTGATGGAACAGCAAGGCGACCAGCAACATTCCGGCGACGAATACGCCGTAGAAGCCGATCAGGAATGCCGCGCCGTGCAGCGACGATCGACCGAGAGCGCCGGCCAGGATCGGACCGCTGACCAGAGCCCAGAAGGCGTACGGACTCGGGTTGAGCCAGTTCATGATCACCGCGCGGCGCAGCCCTTCCCAGCCGACCGACTCGGCTTCCTGCGCCGCGAAATCCTGCTCCGCTGCGGCCAGCCAGCGTCGCCACATGCCGAGCGCCAGGTACAGAACGTAGAACCCGCCGACGACGCTCAGACTCTGCACCATGGCCGGCGGCACGCGGCGCAGCACCAACAGGACCGCCACTATGATCGGAGCGTCGGTTACGAGCGGCGCGAGCGTCACGCGCGCTCCACGGGCGGCGCCCCCCAGCAGGGTTTCGGAAATCAGCAAGGTCTGAAGCGGGCCGGGCGACGCGGCCGCGCTGATGCCGAGCACGGCACCTCGCAAGAACCAAGAGACGGCGTCCGGGTCCACTCGATTTCTCCGTTCGATCGCTGCGTGCAATTCCTGCAGGCAGCCGTTGCGATCACTCAATGGCGCGCCGCGTCAACGGATCGTCCGACGGCTTCGCAACATCTTGACCGGCGCCGGCAGCGCCTCGTGACCGTCGATGCTGGTCCCTCGTGACCGGCATCGACGGCGCCTCGGGCGCCGGTATGCCGGCGCCGTTGCACTCGATACTGCAGCGGCCGAGGTCGCGCGACGAAACCTTCTCGCTGCCGTCTTCCGGCCGCAAATCCGTTGCCCTTTCCTGTTCCTTCCCTGTTCCCGGACGCGGCCCTCGTATATGCTCCGCGCGGTATGTTGAGAGACGCTTTCGGCCACCTGCGCCCGATTCGCGCGGGCATGATCAACCTCGGCGGCTACCTCACGGCGTTGCAGCTTCGCGTGCTGAATCGGCTGCGAATCCAAGGCGTCGAGAATCTGAAAAAACTGCCGTCGCGCGGCGTGCTGCTGGTCTCCAATCACCTGACCCACTACATGGACTCGATCGTGGTGTTCCACTCGGTGAGCTACCTGCGGCGGCCATACCTGGTGTGGCCGCGCACCGATCTGTACATCGTGGCGGCACTCGAAACCATGAAGAACAGCGGGTGGCTCCCACGATTGATGGCGTACAACGGCACCATCTGCGTCAAGCGCACGTGGAAAGAGGCCGGCAAGTTGATCCAACGCGCGGTCGATCCGGAAGACATCCAGAAGGTCAACACCGGACTGAACGGAGGGTGGGTGCTGACGTTCCCGCAAGGGACCACGACGCCCGGTGCACCTGGACGCATCGGCTGCGCTCAGATCATCAAGCAGTTCCGTCCCGTCGTGCTGCCCGTGCGGCTCGAGGGATTGCGTGAAGCCTTCGACAAGACCGGCCTGAAACTTCGCAAGACCGGAGTCGACCTCAGCGTCCGTTACGGCCGGCCTCTCGACATCGACTACGATCTGCCGGCCTCGGCCATCCTCGGCGAAGTGATGGCCGCGATCGGCGAAGCGTGAAGCGGAGTCATACTCTTGGCCATGCGGCGCGAAGAGGCACTGTCGGCATTACGCGGTCTCTTGCCGGAACTCTGTAGTGAGCCGCTGCGCTGCTGCCCCCTCGTGGCCTCGCTGTATTCGACGATGAAGGTTCCCAGTCGGTACGACCGATTCACGCCTGATCGCTGAGGCGATCGTAGGTTTCGACCGCGCCAGCGAATCACTGCGAGAGGCTCGCAGCCACTACTCTGCCCCGCGCATCACGGCCGAGCTGCACGACGTCATCGCGGCGCTGAGCACGATGAACTCGCACCGACAAGGCAGCAACTGAGCATCCGTAGGCCACGCGCCTCGATCCTCGAAGTGGCAGCCAGCGCGCTATACACGTACGCTTTTCGAGGCGAGTCCGAAGTCTGCGCCGGCAGCCTTGGGAACTTCCTCGACCGTCTCGCCTATTCGCTGCGCCGGGATTCGAACTCGCTGGCCAATTCGGACGCTTCGCGTAGCAGCGCGATCGGGTCGAGAGGTGCGTCGAAGGGCTCGCCGCGAAACTCCCGGTAGGCGCGGCGCACGTTGAAGATCAGCCGCTCGGGCTCGGTCCAGTCGGCGTACGGACCCAGATCGATGCGGCGCGCAGCGTCGAATTCAGAAACTCCTTGCTCGTAGAACCGCTTCGATTCGGCCAGCACGTATTCGAAGTAGGCCTTCAGTCCACGAACACCGGCGACGTCGGTCAGCGGGCCGTGCCCCGGCACTACCACCTCCGGCTCAAGATCGACTATGCGATCGAGAGCGGCAAACCAGCCGGCGTAGCTGCCCTCCCAGCCGACCGGCGTACAGCGGTAGAACAGCACGTCGCCGGCGAAAACCACGCGGCTGTCGGGCAGGTGCACGATCGAATCGCCGATGGTGTGCGCCGGGCCCACGTAAAGCACCTCGGCGCGGGTGTCGCCCAAGTCGATATCGAAACGCTTTTCGAAAAGCGTGGTCGGCGGCGTGATGCGCACGCCCGAAAAATCGTAGTCGCCAAGCGCCTTGGCCATGCGCTCGAGGCCCGGCAGCGGCGGCACCATGCGCGCCATCTGTTGCAGCATCTCGGGAGCGACGTCCTTCTTCATCGCTTCGGCGCACAGACGGTGCCCGATGATTTCCGCACCTTCCAGGAGTTGGTTTCCCCAGGTGTGGTCGCCGTTGTGGTGCGTATTTACCAGGCGGCGCGGCGCCGCAGGATGCACGTCGGCGTAGAGATCGAGCATCGCGCGCGTGCGCGGCAGATCCCAGAACGTGTCGACCACCAGGCCGCCGCCGCGCGCAACGAAGCCCGAGTTGCTCCAGCCCAGGCCGCGCTCGGGTTGAAGACAGGCGTAGACGTCCGGAGCCAGCAACGTGAGTTCCATTTCCATGATGCCCGCCTATTCCTTTCCGAGATCAACGACCTCTTCGATCACGCAGGCCGCATCTTCACGTTCCATCGCCACTCCGCCCGCCTACTCCTTGCCGAACGACGCGTCGAAGAGCGCCTGGTTGCGCCCGTAGATCTGCCCTCCGCCCGCCACACTGATCATTTCTCCGGTGATCCAGGCTGCGGCGGGAGAGGCCAGGAACACTACCGCGTAAGCAGCCTCCTCAGCGCGGCCCTGACGCGGAATCGGAATGCCTTCGCACATCGCTTCGATGCCCGGATCGTAGGTGGCCTCGAACGCCGCGGTCCGTATCGCACCCGGCGCCACGCAGTTGAGCCGCACCTTGGGTCCCCACTCGTAAGCCAACGAGCGCGTCAGTTCGAGGACGCCGGCGCGCGCCGCGCCGGTGTGGGCGATACCGGGGAAGCCGCGGCCGACCACCGCGATGACGTTGACCACGCAGCCGCCGCCGCCGTCGAGCATGCGGTTGCCGAAGACCTGAATCATGTTCCAGGTGCCGGTGAGGTTGGTCTCGATCACCGCGTTCCAACCCTTCGGCTTGAAGGCACGCGCCGGCTGAGCGAACTGCCCGCCGGCGTTGTTGACCAGTATGTCGATGCCCGGAAACAGCGAGTCGGCACGCGCTCCCAGCGCTTCGACGGCGTCGCGCTGGCGGATGTCGACGAATGCAGTCTCGACACGCCGTCCGAACTTCTCGCTGAGTACGGCGGCGGCGGCGGCGAGACGTTCGACGTTGCGGGCCGCGAGCAACAGGTCGGCGCCGGCAGCCGCCAACTGTTCGGCGATGACCAGACCGAGCCCGCTGCCGCCTCCGGTGACCAACGCCGTCTTGCCCGCGAGCAAGTCGGCAGCGAAGACGCGTGGGGGCAGTGGAGGCGCGGCAACCAGTTTGGTCATGGGTGGATCACTCTCGCGGAAAATCGGCTGCCGCAGCTAGTAGCCCGGCGCGCACGCAGACGGAAGAGCGACGGCGTTCTTCCACGCATCGCGACAGAGCGGCGGCGCCGCGAACGAAACACCCCGAGGTTTCGTCCGCCGCCGGCCGCCGAATCGAGTGATCACCGCCGCGTCACGGCCGCGGCGCCGCGCAGCCTACCACGCAAGATTGGCAAGGACCGACGGCAGCGCCGCGGGCCGGAACAATCGGTCGTCGAGTTCGGCCGCATAGTCGACGTCCCTGACCACGAGTTCGGTCATTCCGCCTTCCTGCTCGTTGACCACCGAGATGCGCGTCGGCGTCGCAATGCCGTCGATGATGGCGACTCTTTCGATGCGCTGCGTCTTCCACAGCTTGCCACCTGAGTCGAACAATTCGCGCCGCATCGGCAGGTACGAATCGGCGGCCACCCACGTCAGGATCTTGGAGTAACCGCTCTGATCCAGCGGAATCTCACTGAACACGTAGGCTTTGCCGCCTCCGCTCACGACCTCGCCGAGAAATCTCAGCTGCTCGGGATGCAAATCGGCGAAGCCGAAATCCTCGACCGAGAACTCGGTGCCGAGGAAGTTTTCGAAGCGTCCGTCGTAGACCATCCTGCGCACCCGGTTCACCGCGGGAACGTACACCCACAGTGCGTCCATGCTCTCGTCGAGCGCTTCGGCCAGGATCGCAAACCCGGCCACTCTCTCGGGAGCGTCGAGCACGGTCAGTATGCTCGGCTTTCCGTCGACGTTCTTGCGCGCCTGACGGCCCGTCCAGATGACGTTGGAGCCATCGGGCGACTGAACGGTGATCTGGAGCGTGCGAATACTCGGACCGTCCGGATACATGGCCGCTCGCGATCTGCGCGCGACCTGCGCCGCGTCCGGCGCGAGATCCGCCGAGGTGGCAGTCGTGGGAGTGGACAGCAGGAATCCCAGCAGGAGCCCGATCGCGGCTGCGACGGGCGGTGAAGACGATCGGCATCGTGTAGATCTCATGATCGTGACCTCCTCGAGCCGGCCCAGATGCGCCGGCTCCGGTAGGTCCGGGGCCGTGCCGAAACGCCAACGGTGCTCGGCGCTCTTCCCGGACTCGGGAAAGCGCGCTAGCCGCTTTCCCAGACTGGAGCAGGGCTGGCAGCCCCGCGAACCCTCACTTGCGCCATGTTGCCTCCAACGAACCGTCCGAGGCCGACCACGTGTACGAGGCACGGCCCCCGAACGCCTTCTTGAACTCGTGAACGATCCGGTGGGCTAGGCTCTGACAGGTCGTCAGCACCTCCAACCCTTGATCGGTTCGCTCGATTGACATCACCCGGTGCTCGGGCTGCGTGTGCTCGGCGCGCTTGCCGACATTGACGATGCGCCGACGCAAGGCCGCCGCCTCCGAAGTCTCGAAGATCCCCCGAACGGCCACGCGCCCGTATGCGGTGCCGCTGTGTTTCTGCCTACAGGCTGGGCACTTGGCCCACTCGGCCTGGGCGAGCATGGCGTCGGTCACGCGGTGGTCGCGACGCCAAGTCCTCTTGGTGAAGAACGCCCCGCAGGACTGACACGCGCTGGGATCGGCATAGACCGGTCCCTTCGTAGCCACCGCCGGTTCCTTGCTCGGACGGGTACCCCGCCGATCTCGGCTGCTGGTCTTCAGGATCGTTGCTTGGTCGCTGACGGAACGGGTTTTCATATCACCTCCGCCTTTGGTCCGGCTCCGATCGAACTGCTCGCCAGTTCTGGTCAAGCTCCTGTCTATCCCTCTGAAAGACGAGCATAGCCCGTGCCAATACGGCCGCGCGCGCGACGCGAAATAGCCCCGACGCTCGCGCCGACAGTGCCGGCCACAAAGCGCTTCGCGGGCCCGCTCTGCGGCCGACCGGCCCGAGACGAGAAGCGCTTCTTCGCACGCCGAAGCGCACGCGCTTGCAGTGGGAAATCTTGCGGCTACTGTTCCACCTTCGAAAAGTCCCCTCGCTCGAGCGAGGGCCACAAGAGGGCGGTCGAACAACTTGCACAATTCGCGCAGTTCCGAAGGATTCACGGGCATGAGCACAACGAGGCGCGCGGTCGCAGGGGCAACCCTCGCAGTGCTCGTGGTCGCGGTTGCATTGTCGATCGTCGGCGTCGCGGCCGCGGCTCACGCGCAGATGGAGGGTGCACTCGGAGCCCACCCGGCTATGGACCGCTACAACCGGGTAGCCAAGGGCAAGAACATCGAAGACTGGAAACGCCGCCTCGGCGATGCCGACGTCCCAACCCGTCTCGAAGCCGTCGACTCGCTCGGAACCAAGGGCGGCGAGGAAGCCGTCCGCCCACTGATCGAGGCGACCGCCGACAGCGATATGCGGGTGCGCATCAAGGCAATCGACTACCTGGGCATTCTGCGTGCGCGCGACGCCACCGGTGTGCTGATGCAATTGCTGTTCTTGAACGACGTCGGCCGCGAGGAGAAGCTGCGATCCCTGACCGCGCTCAGCCGCATCGCCGATCCCTCCACCAGCCAGAGGCTGCTGAATTACGCCCGTACGGTGGGCGACGAAGAACTCGTCTGCCACGCGATCTTCGCGCTCGGGGAAATCGGCGACCCGGCCACCCGCAGCGCCATCGTGGAACTCCAAAAAGGCAGTCCCAACCAGGACCGGGCCCGCCTGGCCAGCGACGCCGTCGACAAGATCGATGCCCGCCAAGCCGCCAAGCCCGGCCAGCAACCGAGTCTCCTGGAACTCGAGAAAAAACTCGCCCCCGCCCAGCCCAAGAAGCGCTGAAAACCCCGCTGGGCCCAATGCCAGTAACTCGAGGCGATTGTGGTACCGACGGAGAATGCGTCGGTGGCGAAATTGTTGAAGAATCTTGGCTCGACGCAAGACTCCTGCCCGTGCCGAGCCTCTTGAGTTACTGGCATTGCAGCTAAGCCGACCCCGCCGATAGACTCGGCGGACGCCCCCGACTAGTTAAGGGGGCTCGAAAACGCCGGAGTGGTGAAATGGCAGACACGCCGGACTCAAAATCCGGTGGGGGAAACTCCGTGTCGGTTCAAGTCCGACCTCCGGCACCAACCTCCGCTCTGCATCGACGAGGAGACGACCCCGATGGGCAAGATCAGCGAACTGACCGATGAGACTTTCGAGCACGAAGTGCTCCAAGCCGATGTCCCGGTTCTCGTGGACTTCTGGGCGCCTTGGTGCGGACCTTGCCGCGCCATCGCACCGGTCCTCGAAGAGCTGGCCGGCGAGTATCAGGGTCGCGCCAAGATCGTCAAGATCAACGTCGATGAACACCAGAGCGCGGCTTCACGGTACGGAGTGCGCAGCATCCCGAACCTCATCGTTTTCAAGAACGGCCAGGTGGCCGACCAGATCGTCGGCGCGGTTGCCAAGAGCAAGCTCGCCCAGGCTCTGGACAACGCGGCCGCCTAGCAGCCTGTTGAAAATGGCCCATCTGCTGCGTTGCGCGCGAAGCCGCTCGCTACAGCGTACGGAAATACGCTTTGGCTCGCGGCTGTTCGCGCGCGCTTTGCATCTGGACCAGTTCGAAAAGGCTGAGGGACGGTTTTTCGCGGGGAACTCATAGAGTCATGCTCGATTTCATGCGTCGCAACGCCCGTTCGTGGGCGATCAAGGCCGCGCTCACCCTCATCGTCGCGGTCTTCATCCTCTTCATGGGGCAGGGCTACAGGATCGGCAAGGGTCAGGGCGCGATCGCGACCGTCGGAAAGATCAAGGTCACGTTGCCGGAATTCCAGATGGCCAAGTCGCGCAACGACACCTACTTCCGCAACCAGTTCCAAGGCCAGATGACCGACCAGCTGATGAAGTCGCTGGACATTCCGTCGATGACGCTGCGTCAACTCGTCGACGGTGCCGCTCTGCGCGGCGAGGCCGAGCAACTCGGCCTGCACGTCCCCGACGAAGCGGTGCGCGACTCATTGAGGCGCATCGAAGCCTTCCAGCGCGGCGGCGTGTTCTCGCCCACCGTCTACAAGGAAGTGGTGCGTTCGCAGGGCATGTCGACCGGAATGTTCGAGGAATCCGTACGCCGCGACATGCTCGGTTCCCAGCTCGCCGACATCATCCGCCGCGGTGCCCACGTGAGCGACGAAGAAGCGTATCAGGAGTACCTGCGGCGCAACCGCAAGATGACGCTGGCCTACCTCGAACTCGACACCCAGCCGCTCGCCGAAAAGGCGACCGTCGACGAAGAAGCTTTGAAGAAGTTCTTCGGCGATCACGCCGAAAACTACCGCCGGCCCGAGAGCGTGAGCGTTCGATACCTCGCGTACAAGGTCGCCGACTACGCGGCCAAGACCCAGGTCTCCGACGAAGAACTCTCCGACTACTACGACGTCCACAAGAACGCGGAGTTCTCGCGCGAAGAGCAGGTTGCCGCGCGCCACATCCTCAAACGTGTAGCGAAGGACGCCGACGAGGCCGCCAAGAAGGCGGCGCGTGACGCGATCGACGCCGTGGCCGCCCGTCTGGCAGCCGGCGAAGATTTCGAAACGGTGGCCAAGGCAGAATCGCAGGATCCCGGCAGCGCGGCCAAGGGCGGCGATCTGGGTTTGTTCGGTCGCGGCCGCATGGTACCCGCTTTCGAGAAGGAAGCCTTCACGCTCGAGCCCGGCAAGGTCAGCGATGTGTTCGAAAGCGACTTCGGCTTCCACATCTTGAAGGTCTACGACAAGAAGCCGGCCGGCACCGCGACGTTCGACGAGGTAAAGGACCAGATACGCACCAAGCTGGCCGAGCAGAAAGCCGCCGACAAGGTCTTCGAGGACGCGGCAGCCGACGCTGCCGGACTAGCCGACGGAGCCAAGCTCGAGACTCTCGCGCAAGAACGCGGTGCCAAGATCGAAGAGACGCCGCTGGTATCCAAAGGAGACGTCGTCCCCGGAATCGGCGACGCGGCCGCTTTCGTTCAAGCCGCGAGCGCGCTCGAAAAACCCGGAGACGCAGATTCCCAGCCGGTCAAGGTCGGCCGGGACTATTACGTGATCGCTCTGGGTTCGCGCAAGGAGAGCCACATCCCGCCGCTCGACGAAGTGCGCGCGGACGTGGAGAGGGACTACCGCAAGGAACAGGGCCTCGACGCCGGCCGCAAACGCGCCGACGAGTGGCTGGCTGCCGCCAAGAGCGGCACGACGCTCGACGAGATCGCCAAGCAGAACCAGCTCGAGGTCAAGAAGACCGAGCCGTTCACCGCCGACGCCAAGGTCGTCGCCGGCCTGGGCGCAGTACCCGGCCTCGCCGAAGTAGCCTTCAAGACCGCCAAGGACGGCGAGCCGCTGGCACGCTCCTTCGTCAACGGAGACAAGGCCTACGTGCTGGTGCGCGACAGCGTCAGCGAAGGCACCCGCGACGAATTCGACGGCGAGAAGGACGACATGGTCGCGCAGCTTCGCAAGCAGCGCGAGCAGGCAGCCCTCGACGAGTTCATCCGCAACCTGAAAGAGAAGGCGAACATCAGCTACAATCTCGCAGAGCTCAGGCCGCTGCTGGGGGATCAGACACCCAAGATCGAATAGCCGTCGCGAATGCGGCAGTGGCCACGCCCGGCCACTGCGGGCGCGGCCCGCGAGGCCGCCACGAGCGGTTCCGGCCCCTGCCCCATTACCCGCGACTCATTTCCAGCCGCGCGTTCCTTGACCTGCCGCAACGGCTTTCCATAGACTCGGCCGCAACGACGCAGGCCGAGAGGGGAAACGCATGTCGCTGATCGGAGAGGTGTTCGTCGCGGACGTACTCGGAAAGCCGGTGCTGGACCCGGCGGGAGAGGAAATCGGCAAGGTCCGCGACATTGCGGTCGAGGGCGGCGGACCGTTCCCACGCGCGGTCGGGCTGATCCTCGAGCGGAACAAGGCGCGACGCTTCCTGCCCTGGGAAGAACTCAACATCTTCAACAAACGGATCATCTCGTGCCGTCGGCGCGACACCGAGACGCCCGACCAACAACTGGCAGCCGACGGCCTGCTGATCGCCAAGGACATCCTCGACAAGCAGATCGTCGACATCAACGGCGCCAAGGTGGTACGCGTCAACGACGTAAAACTGACCGACGAGAGCGGCAGCGTCTACCTGACCGCCGTCGATGTCGGGATGCGCGGACTGCTTCGGCGCCTCGGAATCGAGAAGCGAGGCGACGGTTTCTTCCGCGCCATCCGCCACCCGCTGCGCCACCAACTGATCCCGTGGTCGGTACTGCAGCCGCTCGAATCCAAACTCGACAAGCTCACTCTTTCGGTGTCGCGCGATGCGATGTCCGATCTGCATCCCGCCGACATCGCGCAGATCATCTCCGATCTGGGGCCGGACGAACGCACCGAGTTCTTCGAAAAACTCGACCTCGAGACCGCGGCCGAGGCGCTGCACGAACTCGAGCCCGAGGTGCAGGCAGACATCATCTCCGACATGGACAAGGAGCAGGCCGCCGACGTCATCGAGAGAATGCCTCCCGACGAAGCGGCCGACATCATCGCCGACCTTTCGGCCGAAAAGGCCCAGGAAATTCTCGGGCTGATGGAGAACGAGGAAGCGCAGGAAGTCCACGAACTGCTGCACCACGAGGACGACACCGCCGGCGGCCTGATGACCAACGAGTTCCTGTCGTATCCGCCGGAAACCACGGTGGGCGAGATCATCCACCGCTTCCGCCAGGACGCGGTAGAGTTGGAGGCTTTCCACTACATGTACGCGCTGCGTGACGAGAAACTCCTCGGGGTGATCAGCTTACGCGAAGCGATCATGGAGGATCCCGACAAGACGCTCGCCGATGCAATGCACTCCAAGCTGATAACCGTGCGCGCCGACGCCGGCCACGACGTGGTCGCCGAACTGATCTCGAAGTACAATCTGCTCGCGCTGCCGGTGGTCGACGACGACGGGTGTCTGCTCGGCGTGATCACCGTCGACGACGTCGTCGATCTGCTGCTGCCTCCCGCCTCGCGCAAGCGCCGCAGAAAGATGTAAGAGGCTACAGGCCGAGCAGACCGGGAAGGCGCGGGAAAACGGTGACCAGGAGCAGTAGAGCGGTCAGCGCGATCATGATCGCGGTGGTTGCCCACGCGACCACGTTGAAGGCGTAAGAGTTGACGTAGTCGCCCATCAATTCACGGTCGTTGATGAGTTCGAGCATGAAGATCAGCACGAACGGCAGCAGCATCCCGTTGACAACTTGCGACGCGTACATGATTGCCACCAAGGGAGCCTTCGGCGAGATCACGCACAATGCGCCGAGCACGATCAGACCGGTGTAGAGCCAGAAGAACTGCGGGGCAGTCGTGAAGTCCTTGTCGATCCCCGATTCCCAGCCCATCCCCTCGCACACCGAATAGGCGGTGGCCAGCGGCAGGATCGACGCCGCGAACAACGAAGCGTTGGCGAGTCCGATCGCGAACAGCGTCGAGGCGTAGGTGCCGGCCAGCGGCGCCAGCGCGCGCGCGGCGTCTCCCGCCGTGTCAATCGTGACTCCCTGAGGGAAGAGCGTCGCGCCGCACGCGACGATGATCGCGAGCGCGACCGCGTCGGTGACGAAGCAGCCGAATATCACGTCCAAGCGGGTCAGCGAGTAGTTCTGTATCTGCACGCGCTTTTCGACCACCGCCGACTGCAGGTAGAACTGCATCCACGGCGCAATCGTAGTGCCCACCAGACCGATCAACATCACCACGTAGTCGGAGTCGAAGCGCGCAACCGGACGAATCATGTTGACCCCGACCTCTTCCCAATCGGGCCTGCCCATCACCGCCGCGATGGGATAGGTGATGAAGATCAGGCACGCGACCAGGAAGACCTTTTCGACCAGACGGTAGGAGCCCTTGACGATCAGGAACCAGACGATTGCAGCACCTACCGGCACCGACATCACCGCCGGCACGCCGGCGATCTGCCAGGCCGAAGCCCAGCCAGCGAATTCGGCTACCACGTTGCCGAAGTTCGCGACCACCAGTGCGACCAGCAGGAAAAACGTAGGCCTGACGCCGAACTTCTCGCGGATCAGGTCGGACAGCGCCTTGCCGGTGACCACGCCCATGCGTGCCACCATCTCCTGCACGACGATCAGTGCGACGGTGATCGGGATCAAGGTCCACAGCAGTGCATAGCCGAAGTGGGAGCCGGCGATCGAGTAGGTGGTGATGCCGCCGGCATCGTTGTCCACCGACGCGGTGATGATGCCCGGGCCCAATACGGCGAGAAAAGCCAGCACCCCCTTCCAACCTGGAATCTTCTTCTTCACCTCGAACTCCGGCCTTCGGCACCACTGGACCCGTGACGATAGCACGGCCGCGGCTCTGACGGCCGTTGCGTAGCGGTGCGGCGCTCGGGCCTCGCTGGCCCGCGCTCGGGCTCGGTGCGGTGGTGCGGTCGATTCACGGACACCGTGCCGACCTATCTGCAAATTCCTGCGGGGCCCAACGCAATAACGTGCACGGGCGCACCGGCGCCTGCGCGGCGCAATCCGGCAATTTCCCGGCCTTTTTCACCCCCACTCCACTGGCATAGCCATTGCTCCGTGGTAGGGGATGAGCATGAAGCATTCCAGCCGCTGCCGGACATCTCTACGCACTTGCCTCGCGTTGTTGGCCCTGGCGGCCGCCCCGTGTGCCGGTCAGGCGTGGGCCGGACAGAGAATCGTCAACGGTCTGGAAACCCAGGCCTATCCGACTACCGGGGCTCTGCTTCACCACGCCGGTGGCCCGATCACTTCGGCAAACGCTGCGGCCTGGTGCACCGGCACGCTGATCGGCTGTCACACCTTCCTCACTGCGGCGCACTGCGCGGGTGACCTCGTCGCCAATCACTACTGGGTCTACCTTCAGCACGGCGGCATCTACGCGGTCTCTGCGGTGACGCCGAACCCGGCCTACGACGGGAGTTCGGGCAACGACGTCGCGATCGTAACGCTGGCCAGTGACGTGACCGGGATAGCGCCGACACCGATCAACACCACCCACGATCTGGCGGCGCTCGGCACCGGTTACGCGGGGATCGTCGCCGGGTTCGGGCAGACCTCGAGTACCGGCCACGACTACGGCATCAAACGCTACGGCGCGGTCACGACCGCCGACTGCAACACCGTGGCCACCGGCGGAGAAGGCAACGACCGGCTGGTGTGCTGGGACTTCACCAATCCTCTCGGCGCACCCGGCACCGACTCCAACACCTGCAACGGAGACTCGGGCGGCCCGTTGTTCATCGACTTCGGAACCGGCTCGGAAGTGGTGGGCGTGACCTCGGCCGGAGCCTCGGTTACCTGTCTTCCCACCGACCACAGCTGGGACGCCAACGTCTACTTCAATTCGGCCTTCATCCAGAGCCACCTGGCCGGCGATTCGACTTCTGCCTGCGGCTCGGTGCTGCCGGTCACTGACCCGTCGGCAACCGTGCTGGCCGACTCGGGCACGCTCAGCATCGCCAACACCGAAGACACCTACACGGTGACCATAACCGGCGTTCCCGCTCTGGCACGCTTCACCGCCAACGCCAAGGACAACGGCAGCTTCCACACGGCGTTCTACGTCAAGCAGGGCGCCGGTCCCGCCAGTGCGGCCAGCTACGACTGCAAGAGCGACGGCGGCGCCGTTTACGCCGGCTGCGAGTTCGCAAATCCCGTGGCCGGACCGTGGTCGGTCACCGTCAGCCGCCTGGCCGGAACCGGCAACTACCAGTTGACCACCACGCTGGTGTCGGCGCCGGCTGCGGTGTGCGGCAACGGCGTCGCCGAGAGCGGCGAGCAGTGCGACGGCGCCGACCTGGGCTCGTGCGTGACCGGTCCTTGCACCGCCAACTGCACTTGTCCGGCGCCGGCGTGCGGCAACAACATCGTCGAGAGCGGAGAAGCGTGCGACGGATCGAGCCTCGGTAGTTGCGCCTTCGGCCCTTGCAACGCCGACTGCACCTGTCCGGTACCGGTGTGCGGCAACAACGTCATCGAAGGCACCGAGCAGTGCGACGGATCGAATCTCGGTGCATGCGCCAATTCGCCGTGCAACTCCGACTGCACTTGCCTGGCCTCGGTGTGCGGCAACGACATCGTCGAAGCGGCAGAGCAGTGCGACGGCAGCGCCGACGCTGCGTGCCCCGGGGCTTGCGATGCCGCTTGCCTGTGCGGTCTGGTCTGCTCGAGCGGCGACCTGCAGTCGAGGTCACTCGCGTCGACGACAACCAAGCTCGTTTACAAGGCGAGCCTGCTCGACCCCGTGCAGGCCTACGCCGGCCTCGACCCGCGCAACGGCATCGCTCTCGAAGCCGGCGACGGCGCCCACACGCTCGGCGTCGCCATCCCTGCGGCCGATCAGGGTTGGTCGCACTCCAACCCCGCGCGTGGTCGCTACCTGTGGAGAGGGGACGGTTCGATCGACGGCCTGACGCGCGTCCAGTTCCGGCGCCGACAAACCGCGGCCGGCGCCTCATGGGTCGTCGTGATCAAGGGCCGCGCGGTACCGGGAGGCGGCACCCTCGACACCACCGCCACGCTCGACGTCACGCTCAGCGCCAACGGTACCTGCCACGGACAGGTCTGGTAGCCGAGCAGCTCGAGTACTTCACTTCACCTTGCTCGCGCGGTCGGCCGTGCGCGTCTGTCAGGCATGGCTCGTGGCTTTCCTGCGTTCGATCACGTAGCCCGGGATGTGCCCATGCCGCGAACTCAGCGCAGCACGCGAATCCCCGGCAGCCGCAGCAGCCTTTCGATCGACAGCAACTCGGGCAGTGCGGCCGTGCCGAGGCCGGACAGCAGACGCCGCCCGAGTGCGAACGCCGCGTCGGTGTCGGTCGGCGGATCGAGTTGCGCGAGCGTGGCTTGCAGCACGCCTTCCTTCAGCATCGCCAGCGCGGTGCCGGCCAGCACGAAAGTCTCACCGACCAGGAACGTGTCGAGATCGCCGAAGGCCACCAGCATCGGCTTGGGAGCGGGGTGGAACGTGAGTGGCGCCGCGCCCGCGACCAGGCGCGACGCGTTCGCACCGGCGTGCGCACCCATCTGCAGCGCGAAGTAGGCCTGCTTGGAGATCGCTCTCGGCAGCGCCGCCGCATCGCCGGCGACAAACACGTTGGCAAAGCGCCGCGACTGCAGCGTCGCTGTCACAGGTGCCCACTGGTGCGGCCGGCCGGCAAGTCCTGAATCGACCAGCAGCGGCGAAGGGCACGCACCGCCGTTCCAGATCACGATGTCAGCGTGCAGCATCGCGTGCCGGTGGCCCTCGCCGGCCAACCCGACGCCGGTGCGCGTCACCGCCGTCACGCGCGTCCTGGTGTGGAACTGTACAGGGTACTGCGCGCAGTGCGCCCGCACCGCGGCTTCGATCACGCGCGGCGCGCCGCCCAGCAGCCTCGGACCCGCTTCGACGACGTGGACGCGCAGCGCCGGATGGTCGCGGTAGCGACGCAGCACCTCGCCGAGACACTCGATACCTTCGATGCCGCCGCCGACGATAGCGACCGTGAATGAGGCCCGCGTTCTGCCCGGTGGTCGCGACGGCGTTCGTGCTCTCGCTCCGGTGATGTTCTTGGTTCCACTGCCTCGTCCAGTCGCGTCCGCCTCGCGACGCGTTGCGGCTGCGTTTCGCGCCGCGGCTTCCGCGTTGCGCTGCGCGGTGCGGGCCAGTTCCGCGAGCCGCTTGCCGATGGCATCGCAGTCGGTGACCGACTTGAACGGCATCGCGTGCCGCGCGGCGCCGCGCACACCGTAGTCGTCGTGGACACTGCCGGTGGCGACTATGCAGGCATCGAAACAAAGCTCACGTCCGGTGGCGGTGACAGCCACGCCGCGCGCCGGATCGAGCTCTCTCACTTCGGCACGCACGAAGCGGTGGCCAGCGCCGCGCACCATGCGCCGGCGGTCCACGCGCAACGAAGCCGGGGTGCGATGCCTCGAGACGAGTTCGTGGATGTTGGGACGCCACTCGAAGTCGGAGCTGCGATCGACCACCGTTACGTCGACGGCAGCCGGAATCGCGCGCGCGGCGGCAATGCCGGCGAAGTTGGCGCCGAGAATCAGAATGCGCGAGCGAGGCATCGCGCGGGTTGTAGCGCGGGCTCGTGGGGAATGCGCGCGGGAGGACGAGAAGCTCGGCGAAATCCTCCGCGCGGCGGACCCGCCACCGGTCACCTTCGGTTCTCAGCGGGCAAAAGCCCTTTCCAATTCGGTGCGCTCAGTATCGAGACGGACGAATTCCTTACGGCGCAACCAGAGCCGCACGTCGCCCGGCAGTTTGAGGTAGATGCTCCGAGCAACGTTGGCGGTCCTGTCCGGGTGCCGATCCCAACCGACACGTCTTGCGATCTCGGATAGCTGGAATGACAGGGCGTCGGTCGCGTCCGGAAAACGCAGGCGCCAGCGTTGCACGTGTTCACTCGCCCCGAGAAAGTCGCTCTTCGCCCCGTTGCACCGCGGATGGGCTACGACGAGGTTCTCGATTCCGTTGTCGGGATAGCGTGTCCATGGAACGAAATGATCGACATCCGCCGGACCGTCGATTCGATCGTCACAGTAGAAGCATCGATTGTTCTGCAGCTCGCGTAGATACTTGCGCACGGGATCGAGCGAAATCCGCTGCTCTCCGAACAGGAACTCGTGCAACCTCGCTTCGTCGGTCGCATCCGGGTTCATCCCGGCGACCATGGCCGCCCAGCCGTGTTGCACCAGAGGCCGCAGCAGGCCCGAAAGCCTGACGAGATGCTCATCGACTCCGGGGCGCAGGTAGATACGGTTGTCGAAACCGGGGCTGTCGACATCTCCACGCTTGACCGCGGTGGTCCATCCGATCTGGTACAGGAATCGGCTTTCGCTGTTACCGATCACCTGAACCCGCGGAAGCGGCATCTCGATCAGCTTCCACTCAACGGTACGTATCAGGCGGTCGTACTTTTCGGGCGCGCGGCGTCGCGCTTGGCTCAACGGTTGGGAAGGATCTGCGGCGAAGCGCTCACGTAACTTCCGGATAGCCGACAGGATTTCCGCCTGCCCCAGCGTGTTCTGTTTCAGCACTCCCTGCCAGTTGGCGCTGCCGTGAAAGGGTGCCGTGTGCGGCCAATAGAGCTCCAGAACCTTCTCCGCCAGTTCGCGCGTTCCGAGTTCCATCTCCCGCCCAGCCCCCGCCGGAGCCCGCTCGAGGCAGAGATCAATCAAACCTAGAACCACCGCGTACTTGTACGTCGCCACACGCCGGGTTTCATCGAGCAGTTGCAGCATCCGCTCACCGAACGCCGCAACGTCACCACCACTCTCGCGGATCTTCTCTTTACCGTCGCCACCCGCGAACCGTTGTCGCGTAAAAGGCGTTACCGCATCCTCGACGGTGCTCTCCGGTTCCCCGGTGGTGAAGTAGTTCGCTTTGCTCGACAGCACGTGCCGCACGCCGCCGCGAGGATCAGGCACGTCATCTTTGTAACGCGGGATGACGTGGAGGTGCAGGTGAAAAATCGTCTGCCCCGCCGCGGCGCCGATATTGACGCCGATGTTGAAACCGTCGGGGCTGTATAGCTCGCAGATCTTCTCGCGAGCGATCGAAACAGCCTTCGTTAGACCGGCCCGCTCCGCCTCCGTGGCTTCGAACCAGCCGGCAACGTGACGGCGCGGTATCAGCAGCGCGTGACCATCCGAAACCGGAAATCCGTCCCACAGCCCGACAATCCGTTCGTCCGCGTAGAAAACCCGATCGGCAGGAGGTGAACAGAACGGGCAGGCAACCTGGTTCACTCGGTCTTCCTCCGTGTGCGGACAACC
>Ga0172370_10002034_pt1 | contig 29751 bp, 15 predicted proteins | sample LakKiv5m_FD_114538 | JGI IMG/M metagenome (GOLD analysis project Ga0172370, IMG submission 114538) | Freshwater microbial communities from Kabuno Bay, South-Kivu, Congo - kab_022012_11.5m | ecosystem: Environmental > Aquatic > Freshwater > Lake | place: Democratic Republic of the Congo...
CTACTCCCATTATCTTTGTTACAAAATTAGGCTGCTCCCATTCACTTCGAAACCCACTCCCATTATCTTTGCACAAAACCGCCCTTTTAGGGGTTTCACTCCCATTATCTCTGGAACCCGACAGAGTGCCTCTGTTGCCAGCTTCCGATCAATCCATTATCACGTGCCAACCGCCAGCGCAGGCGTTTGATACGAAAATAAACAGGCAATCGAATGTATTGATGATGAATCGTCTCGCGCCGAAAGAGAATACCAACGGAGCTAATTTCTGCCGATACGATAATTTTATGGCATCCTGGCTTTATTTTTTCAATGATGACATCGTTGATATTATTCAGACTATCCACACCATCCAACAAGGTAGTTTGGATAGTGAAAGCTACTTTCTCTGGTCCTAACTTGCGATCAGGAATATACAATTCCTTCAATCCATCTACTTCACACTCGGGCAAAATTTGAAACGAAAGGGTCGCATCTCTCCCCAGAGGACCTTTAATTGCAAAATGATAAGTACCAATAGGCTTGGAATTTAGGAGTTCAGGAACTCCCAATGGGATTGTAGCTATGTTATTATCAATAATAAAAAGACTCGATGGAAGGTCTGATAATGATTTATGGAGTGAAATTTCAGGATCTGATACTCCAATGCTGTCCGCCTGGATTCGCCAGCGGTTTAATTCGGATTGTAAATCGTCAGTATTAGATAAAGGGATTCGGATTGACGGTGGTTTTCCTGTGAATACAAGGATAGGATTTTCATCATAATCGGTAGTAACAATTCTCCCCCCATACAATGATGGACGCGGTATCGCTTCCTGGCTACGAATATAGACCTCTCTAACCAACTTCGACTGTTGGTTCAAACCAAGACATATTGTTTTGGATAAATCCCAACATTCTAACTTGTGATTCGACAATTCACCTGGTAAGGCTGGCAGAATCTCAAGTAGCCGGCCTTCTCCCTTTTGGATAGAAAGTGAAATCTCAGCTGGATATAAAAGCCAAATCTCTCGCGCAAGTATATGATTTTGTAGGTATCCAGAAACTGGATCAAAAGCTAATAAAAGATGATCAGGCGAATAACCAGTAATTATCCACTTAGATTCATAGTCTCCCTGACAAAACAGGACCAGAATATTTTCAGGCACTTCGTTCAGGCGAAGAGTAACCGAGCGTGTTTCAACTTGATCCCCCTTGCGTTGAGTTCTCCCTTTGATTTCCTCTTGATAGGTTCCAGCTTCCACTTTCCAATATATATCATTCGTATTATGTGCTGATACTGGTTGAGATGGTAATGTGAGGAACATCCCCAAGCCCCAGGGATCTAACGATAATTGGGGACGTTTTAACCTACTCCTTGATCCTCGTTCAAATCGAAGGGCAGAGTTATTTTGCACCCACTCTGCAAAAAATTCGATCAGGTGAGCAGGCAATCCAACTTCTTCAGCAGATAATAAGGTTTGATTCTGCTGCCATGTGAGCAACATTATTCTTGAGCGGTCCAATAAATCCGCAGCAGTTCGACCACCATATTCTAAAAAATGAAGTACTGGTTTGTCAGTGTTCAGCGTATAAGAAGGGTGCTTGAGCACCTCATCTACTAACTCCATCCCTTCCAGAGCAAATAGCTGAGGCTTGATTGCGCAGTTGAGAACAATATTGTTGAAGAAATCTCCTAAGCAGTAAATCGGAATCCCGCCATGTGCCAAGATCAGGCTGACATAACGCAAGGATCTCTCCTGAAGATCGCGAAATAGTGGTTTATTGAAACGCCTGAGCAACTTTTCAAAGAGTCTTCCAAAAGCTGTGCGATCAATGGATCGATTTAGCGCCTGGGTATAGGCAGGCCAAAAATCTCCACCGTTATATCCATAGATACCCTGCCCTACCGTAAAAACCAGAAAAGTAACTGGATAGCTTTCTTCTATCCTATGAATAATTTCTTGCTCCGGTAGTTTTTGTAACAACTGTCGAAAAAGCGAGGAGATTATCTTGAGTTCGTCATAAGAAACGGTAATTTCTCCGATGAGCTCCACCTTTTTAAGTTGCTGGGTGTATTGGTTTTCCCATTCAATCAACGTCGATGGATTCGTTTGCAATGCAGTATTTGATTTTTCAGACATCATAGCGATGTTTTGGGTTATTCGGCTTATGCCCGCTGAGCCTTGATGATCTGATAATGATGGTTGGGTGTTAATGGTTTGCGCTGAGGATAGTATCTCAGTTGTACCCAAGCCAGTTGATAGTTCTTTCTTCACCAGTCCGTTTTTCATCCGTAAGTCGGTGAATTTCAGAGCAAGAATTTTCATTTCTTCCTCTGTCAGCCCTCGAATAGTACAATTGCCAATGGCCTGAAAAGATTGAACAGCCGCATAGATCTTCGTGAAATCGTCTCCGTTTTGCTCTCTCAATTTCTGAGCAATATCGGACGGAAGCCCAAGGTCATCGATCTTGGCATTGCGAATAAACTCTATCAGGTTCATCACTCACCCCTTTCAGCATTTGGGTCGAAAAATATCCACCTTCGTCTCCAAACACTTTCTCAAAGACAAATCGTTCGTTCCCAGCTCATACCAACTCAGCGGCTTTTGGTAGAAATCCAGACCTCTCCCTATCTTCACTACCCATCCGTTATCCAGCCGGATTTCCCGGTCGTGCAGGTTGAGATTGAAGTCGAACTCGAAGATCACATCCGCTTCAAGCAGGCTTTGCTTCAGGTCTCCCAGTTTCTGCTCGATGTCGGCCTTCTGCGTATCATCTTCATATGCGGTAACCAGGTCAATGCGCTTGATCGCTGATAGCTTAACCAGCGCTTCGCACAGGCGCACAAAGTTCTGGATCTGGTGCGGCATACGGATGTAGGGGTCCTCGATCTCGATGCTTTTTGCGCCGGGCAGGTAAGGACCAAAGATGGACTCATAGCTAAAGCCGGTATCCCCATAAAAGATGCTGAAATGCTTTTCTTGGGCCGAACTACCCTCGGCTTCTTCTGCTTCCAGCGTGGGCGCAGGCGCGGTTGGGGTTTCTGCCGGGATCGTCTGGGTAATGGGGGTAGCCTTTTCAACAACGGGAACCAGGTTTGGGGCAGGCATTTTCTTGTTGCCTGCGGGTGGCGCATCCGCTTCCCACGCATTCAGAGATCGGCGGGTTGGGTGCTGCGTCGCCAAGGCATTACGCGACTCGGGACAGTAAACCACGATTTCTTTGCCATCCGCAGCAATATAGGAAAGGTTGATGCGCGCAAACTCCTCGTCCGGCTTGCGTTTGTTCATCTGCTCTTTGATGCGCCGGCGGGCTTCCACAGCGTAGGCGACGTACTCTTCGAATTCGGCATCGCTCGGCGGCCCATCCGGGTGCAGGACTTTGAGGAAGGCGCACATGGTTTTCTTGATGCCTTTTTCGTCACGCCCTTCCACGTTTGGCCCCAGGTGGATGCGCTTGGTAACCTCTTCATAACGATTGGTGTGGGCAAACATGTGGTGGAAGGCTTCTGCCAGGTAATCGGTGATGAAGCCATAATTGTTGGTCAGGTAATCGCTGCTGTTCTTGGGCATCTCCCAGCCTGGCAGGTAGCAGGCGAAGCGATCCATGATTGCCAGGTCAAATTCCTTCGGTAGAGGAATGAATAAATCATGCTCGGAAGAATTGACCAGTTGCTCAATGGAGTGGTCGATATTGCCGTTGAAAGCCAGGCTGGCATCGGCAATCACTTCAACGCCGCGCGAGAAGCGCCCATTCGCCATAAAGTCTTTCATGATCTGTACGGTATCGACATCTTTGATGTTGATGCCGGCGACTTCATCGAATGCGACCGTGTCCCAAAAGCCGACCAGACCAATCCGTTTGCGCGCGTTGTTGTAGAACAGTACCGCTTTCGTGGCCTGCCCGCCGCTGACCAGGGTGGAATAGGGCGAGAACTCGCTAAAGAAGTAGGACTTGCCGGTGCCGCGCGGTCCTAGTTCGATGAAGTTGAAATTCGGCTCGACCAACGAGGCCAGGCGGGCGATGAAATGGAATTTCAGCCGTGTAGATAGCCGGGTAGGCTCTAAACCAACCGAGCGCAAAACAGCGTCCAGCCACTCATCACGCGTAAAAGCTCTTCGCCCTATCATATAGCCTTCGAAATCGAAGCGGCTCAATTGGATGGGTCTCAAATCCTCAACATAGAAGGTGTAATCATCATCTTCGATTTCGTTATAGCCGAGGGTTACCTCAGCCCAGATTCCGCCTTCCAGCAGGCGTTCATTATCGCGGTAGAATTTCTCGGAAATGGCCACGCGTTGGGAGTTGAAGTTCTCCAAGGCCGCCCAATGGCGCTTCTCTTTCTCTACATAATTGACATGAACCTTGTCAATGAAGCGATGCTTGCCGCGCGTGGCCACCTTCGATTGGGCTGCATTAGCCTCATCCGCGCGCACATAGTTATCTTGCAGCGTCGCCAGCACCGCTTCCAGACCTTCCTGGATTTCCGCTGGTTCATCGCTGGCGCAGTAGCGCGCCAGCAAAAATTCCAGCACGAAGGTCGGTACATTGGTGCCTTTCTTAATGCGGTGCAACAAATCCTTGCGAACCACCTTGCCGGAAAAAACATCAACGAGTTTTTGATCTAAAGCATCCATGGTTACACCGTGTAATCTGTTTCCAATTCTAATGGTTTGCCCAACGCCGCCAGAGTAGCAGGAGCCAGCGCCTTAAGCGAGAACTTTCCCTCAAATTCCAGATCCATTTTTAATGTCACCTGGATCGTCTCTCCGGGCTTTAGCGCGATCAAGCGCGTGACTGGATTGACCAGCCCGCCGGGTTTGGCTTCGCCGACCACATGCCCCTTCGCATCGTGGGCTTCTAACAAGAGTTCGAATGCTTCTTCGCCGTCAAAGAAGCTGCTTTGCCCGGTGACGGAGACATCGAAGATCGGCACGCGGGTGGTGATCTTTTTCGCTCCGTGTTTGTAGCTTAAAGTCACCGTGTACAGGTTGCCCGTCTTCTTTTCCGGGCTGTGCAGGCGCACCGAAATGACCGGCACAATTGCTTCCTGAAGCGAGACGCCGCCATGAAAATAGGTCAGCCCGGCCCGGTAGACAACCAAAGCCCGTGGAACAGCAGCCTGGTTGAAATCCGCCCGCATGCCGAGTGTTTCAACGGGTAAGACCAGGTTAGCTGGGTCCGCAACGCCATCGCCCAACAGCATGCGCTCATGCACATTAACCCAGGTTCCGGTCGGCTTGACGCACACATTTCCAGCTTCCATCGCCGTGTTCAGGAAGAAACCGTGGTCGGTTACGAGAATTGCATCGCGGAACCCCAATCCGGCCAACTTGTGCAGCGCAGAGCGAACTCGTTGGAAGGTGCGGCTGATCAGACCCGGGGCTGTTTCGGGGTTAGCCTCGAAGTCGCTATCCATCTCATTGCTGCGCAACATAAGAAGCTCAACGGCGCTGTCGATCTTCGGGCTTTCCTTGATGAATTTCGCCAGATCAAACTCAGCGAAACGTTGTCCATAGCGCTTGCGCAGTAATTCCATGCGCTGGGTCACGTTGGTGAGCGGTTGGTCATCCCATGCGACGCTCATTTTGCCGTCTTTTTCGATCAGGCGTAGACTTTTTCCAGCGCCGGGCAGAAGGCTGGCCATCCCTACGGGTGTCACCGTTGGAAGCTGAGCGCAGGCTGCCTGCACATCCACCTGCCCTTCCTCGTCAAGCTGCTTTGCCAGCTCTACACCCAGCTCATAGCGCATGGCATCAATCAAGAAGAGCGCCACTCGCCGGCCGCTTTCGGCCAGTTTGGGTATGACCAGTTTGTCGAAGCTATCTGTGTTGGCCAGCTTTCCGCTGACCGGCCAGCCCGATTTTTCCAGGTGACGGATGAAGATGCGCTGCACCTTATCCATCAGTTTGCGGTAGGCCAGGCGCGCCTGCTGGATCGTCTCGGCGGCATTTCCTTCCATGCTGAGCGCGTCGCCAACCGCTTGCTCGAACTCGCGCTGCAAGCGGTCCACTTCGCGCAGGCTGCCGGTATAGTAGTCCACCAGCGCTTCCAGGGTATGGTCATGGTCGTCGATCTGTCTTTCGGCGTCATCGCAGGCCTGCACCAAATCCGCAGCCGTTTGCAGCAAGTTCCATTGGGCCTGGTTTTCGCCGCGCCCCACCCACACCGATTTCGCATGGCGTTGGAGCACCTGGCGCAGTTTATTGACATTGTCCCGCTGCAGGGCGTCCACTGCCTGGTTGAAGCCGGCGCGCTCTTCGAACGGAAATGTATCCTGCAGGCCAAAATCCTCGATCTTTTGACAGACAATAGGCAGGTTCAGTTCTTTCTCGATCGTTTCCGCCCGTTCGATGTACAGCGCCTGGGTGCGTTTGTCGTTGCGCAGCCGGGCGCACAGGTCTTCGATGAGCAAGCGCGCCTCCGCCGGGGCGCGCGGCACATTCCCCAGCGCCGCTGGAAGATCAGCGGGTGGAGCGGCATTCGCCAGGTCGAAAGCAAATTCACTGACCAGGATGTAACGCCACAGTTCGTCCGCCAGCGCGCTCCAACTATTCGAGTGGGTCAGGAATTTCAAGCCCAGCGCGCTCTGGCACAAGGAGCGCACCTCGGCTGCCCAGGCTTCCTGCCCGGCTGCTCCACCTTTGAGCGCCTCCAACTGCGCCTGGGAAGGGGTCAGCAAGGCAAACAGCAGGTCGCGCGCCGATTCTGTTCCCAGCCGGGCCTGCAGATTGGGCCAGCCGGCCCCGCCGCCCACCGCGTCGATCACCGCAAAACTGGGGTTGGGATCGGCGTTGAATATGCGCCGAATTTCGGTGGCATGATCCAGGCGCGCTTTCAGGCACAGGCTCTGGTATTCATCGCCGTCGCCTTCCGGGAAGGCTGCCCCGCAGGCGCTGTATAGCGCGAATGGATCGCGCTGTTTGTCTTCGTCCATCAGTGGGGCTTTGGCCGGGACATAGACCAGGATGGCCTCGATGGATGGATTCGGTTGCCCGAATTCGCGCAGCGCAGCCAGCCCAGCCGCGCGGCTGGTGATGCTGCTCTGGGAGGCATCGATCACCCGGCGTTTATCGCTGGCCAGTTCCAGGCACAGCTCGTGATAGCGCCGCTCGGGATCATACACTACCAGAACGCCGTGCTGCTTGAGGCGGGGGAGTAGAATTTGGGTTTGGATAAATTCTTTGATTTTCATGCGAACCTATTAACAGAGGCTATATTCTCTTGTCGAGTTAATCAATCTAGTGTTCTGGAGGTGGAAGGCGAACGCCTTTGAATCCGACCCCTTCGGGGGTCGTTTTTTATCCTGACCTATCAGGATATCCGATTCCAAGATAATCCCTGTCAGGCTCAGGTAGCGATGACTTGGATCGTGCGACGTGCCCAGGTCTGAATTGCCTACTTCATCAACATACAGGTGATATTTCATGATTTTCTTGACCATTCAGAATAATGCTGCTTCACTTGCTCCTACATACTGCCCGGATACCATCGACAGACTCGTGGATAAAGCGTTCAAGTTCTTGTCTGCTTGGGAAAACATCGGCTTTATGAAGGTACCTATTGCGCTTCTCTTTAACGTGAACGGTAAGAGCTTTATATGCTCGAGCATCTAGAAATCCAGAAGCATGGAGTCTTTTAAGAGAATTATCGATCGTTGAATAAGCGGGTTCTGGTTCTCTCTTCGCCCGACAATCGCTCCGAACAACTATCGATAAAAAAGTATCGATCGCGCGGCTTGCGTATAAAATAAGCAAGGCTGCTCGTTTTTCAGAATCTCTGACGCCGTCAGATCCAAGTAACCGTTTGTATTCCCGCAACACTGCCGGCATATCGACTTCGTAGGCCCAACGGCTTCCCTCAAGGATCAGTTTGATTGTAGTTACCTCTTTGTCATAATTCCGGCTCATAACCACCTTCCTCAAATGCCATAAAATCTTCGGGGCGCCCAGGTGTCCAACCAGCGGAGATTAGCATTTCCAAATACCGGCTTGGGGCGAAATCTGGTCCTGAAAGGACTCCTATTATGGGAAGAAACAGGGAAACAGGCCTTGTCCGCGGCACAAGCAGTTGCTCATTTGCATCCTCGATGCGGTAACTGATAAACCGGGCATACATTGCTAAGCGGCGTAACTGGTCTTTTTGTACAGAAGGACTAGGATTTACTTCTAACACCTTGAATAAAGCGCCCCCTTGTTCGATAAAATCACCTAACAGCGACCTATCTAGACAATCACCGTATAAAAATTCGCTGGGAGTAGAGGCGAAGTCGAACTTAAAATAATAAGGCTGACCAAGATAGTATCCTTTAATATTTTCAACTTTGATATTCGGATGTACAACCCATCTTTGCTTCATATAATCCATAAGTAAATTAATGACTGTAGTGCGCCGAAAATCCTGCTGTTTTTGATGCTGTGCTTGACCCTTCTGGACATTTTCTAACATTGACTCAACATAAGATATTTTGCTAATCCGGTCATAGTTCTCGTGTCGCAAGGCCGCTTCCCGATTCCAAAAATCCCGGGATTGTCGACTTCGAGTGTCTTCATCCGCCGCAATAATGTCAAAAAACAAGCCTTCCAACTTGCTAGCAATTTCACCGTTTGTAACATCTATTTGAACGATCTGATCATAGAGTGCGCTCAGGAGGCGTACTGCATCATTCACTAAAGCGAACTGTGGAGAGTGGAAGAGGATAATAAGTACGCAAAATGTGCTGCCACCGGTAGCCATTTTGATCTCAAATAGATCTTCCAACAAGGCAAGAGTAGTAGTCCATCCGATTTGAGGTTGTTTAATCTCCTGAACCTTGATTGTCACTAGCTTGCCCAGACTAGGAACAACCAGGAAATCCGGGTTGAACAATACTTCAGGAATGACCGGCTTCGCCAGGTAGCTATGCACCCGTCGTTGTTCGAGGATGCGCTGTATTTGGTTAATGATCTCTCCTTTTTGCTGGCTCATAATTCCATCTCCTCCTGCTCCACTTCCTTTCCCTTCCCCTTCCTCTTCCCCGCCCCCTTCACCTCCACATACAACTCCTCGAGCCCATGCGCAATCGCCAGCGATTTATCCATCTTGCACTTCGCGCGCACCCGCTCCGGCCAGATGCTGTAAGCCAGGTGCGCCCAATCGTACTCGCCCCCTTCCAGCTTCCCCCACGTCACTTTCAAACGCTTCTGCCAGGGCTTGTGCTGGAACAGCTTCCACAGCGGCGCAGCCGTGATCTCGACGCCATCGTTCAAATTGGGTTTCCAGAAGGCGGCCACCCGCAGCAGTTCAGCCCGCAAATCCTTCAATTCGCGCTCCAGGTCTGTCAGGCGTTCCAGTTCTTTTTCATCGGCAGCGCTGCGCCCACTTTTGCGCCGCAGGCGGGCCAGGTCGTCGGCCACCTGTTTGAGCCTGGGGTCGATAAAATCGTTCACGCAGGTGAATAAGATTTGATCGCTCAGGCGGTGGTAGTACAGCCAGAGCGTGTACGAACCGGAGGGCGTGGACAGCGGCCAGTAGATCGGCGCCTGGCGGCGGCTCTTGGAATAACGCTTCAGGTGCTCGGCGAAGAACAGGACGGGCTTTTGGAAATATTCCTCCAGCGAGCGCACGCCCAAAATCTGGCAGGCTTCCTGCTCGATGGCCTCGGCGCGCTCGTTCCAGATAACCTGCAGCGCTTGGCGAACGCGCCCGCTGACATCTTCGGGATGGCCGGGATCGTCCACCAGCACCCCGCCCCAGGTGATGCGCAGCGGGTAATCCGCAGGCACATCTTGCGCAGCGGCGGGCAGCCCCTGCGCGTTTTGCAGCATGCCTGGAGGGCAGGCGGGCAACGGAGCAAAGGGATCATGCGTGTTGGGAGCAGGTTTCTCACCGATGACTCGGCGGACATCCCAACGAGCAAACAAAATACCAAGAGAAAAAGAAATAACTGTGTGAGAAGCCAACCATCTGCAATGTGTGTCTACGTCAGCGTCCTCAATTGCTGGTATAGGTTTAGGCTGCCTTCTTTTAAAATCGTATAAGAGTACACGTTCTTTTTCGCCAACCTTGTAAGCATCAATAGCTTGTTCGTTACAAAAGCTTTCGCAGATTTCAATATACTCCCAAGCATTATTAATGACTGTATTCAAATTAAAAGCGCACTCGGCAATAGAATGACCAAGTTTATTCGGATGAAATAGCATTTGTAGTTCATCAAATGCTTGTGCTTCTTGAATAGCAGTGATAGTATGTTTGACTATTTTGACACATTGTTTTGATTCTTTGAATGGGATGTAAGGAAGTAGGTTAACGTAACCCGAATATTTATGTTGACCACAATACTTATTGAGAGACAATCTTATTAGCGGGGTATTGAGCAGTCCAAGAACTTCTAGCGCTTTTTCAGGATTGTTTACAGGAATTGACTGTCCCTCTACGGTAAATATATGACCTGAAGGTAAAACATGAGCACAGAAATAATCTCCCCTTTTACCAAAACAAATCCCTGGTTTCCTGTGATTTCCTAGACCACTTTTCCGAGTTGATGAATCCATTGGCAAATCTTCAGGTTCAACGTTAGATATGGTTACATCGTACAATGAAGCGTTGTATGGCTGAAAACCAGCGCCATTAAACATACGATTAACAACACCCGTTTTTCCTAATGGCAATTCCCACCACACTCTGAAATGTTTTTCTGCCTTTAGAGCAAATCCTTGATTGGCTTTGTAACCACTTTCTTCAAGTGATTTTTCATGGACAAATGCCCTTCTTAAGAAATCCGGGAAATCATATCCAATGACTGCATTGGGTAACTTCTGAAATGATATACCATATTCAAATATTGGTTTTCTGTCAGGTAAATCCCTTATGGTTGTTTGGATAAAAACATCTTTCTCATTAACCGTTATTTCACGACTATCAATAAAACCCCCATTTACTACTGAGAGATGTTGAAGCACTGAAGTGGTTACCTCTACATTTGCATCCAACACCCCCCATCCTAAATCGGCCATCGCAATCAAACGATTGTCTGGTGTTAATACAACACGACGAAAACCTTCGTAAGAGCTTTTTACAATCGCAGTACGGTCATAAATCGCTCCAACCGATCCGCTTGGGAAAGTCATATCCCAACCACGCTCAATAAAAGAGCATAAAATGTTTTTATTCCAAGTATGGTAAGCACTATCCAGACAAACTAATGACCTATCTGCCGCTTCTCCAAAAGGTGGATTCATCAACACTACATCATAACGCTTTCGGCACAAATCAATAAACGCAAATCCCTGCCCCGCGTCCTCTACAAACAACCTCCGCCGGTAGCCGCCGCCATTCTCCGCCTGCTCGGCATATGCGCGCAGCGCTGCCAGCGCCAGCGTCTCAGCCTGGTTCCAGAAATCCCGCTCCTCGCCCGCCAACACCTGGAATACCTGCTCTTTCGGCGGTTCGTTCAACCCGAACTCCAGCACGCGGAACAGCGGGGATTTCTCCTCGGCCTGCTGGCGGGCAGTAATAATGGCATCCCGCAGCGTCTCCTCGATCTTGAGCAGGCTGCCGGCCTCGCCGGCCAGCTCCATCTCCTGCCACACCGTGCGCACCAGCCCGGCCAGCGCATCATCCATTTGCGGCGTGGCGCGCACTTGCCGCCCGGCGGGGAGGTCCAGCGCCCGGCGCATCAGTTCTTCCATCTTTTCCGCCCGCAGCCCGGCCAGGAATTCTTCCAGCATCTCCCGGTCTCCGGGCATCGGCTCGGCGCACACGATGTTGGATTTGCGGATCTGCGGGCGCTCCTGCGGCTTCAAGCCCTGCGCCTGCCAGCTTTTCTGAGCGCGCAGCCACAGCGACAGCCCGGCGATCTGCACGGCGCGCGGGTCGATATCGATGCCATGCAGGTTGTGTTCGATGATCAGGCGCGGCACATCGCGCCAGAACGCTTCCCGGTCAGGATAGGTTTCATGCAGCGGGCGCAGCCCTGGCGAACGCAGGAACCTGCCCAGCCCGCCCTGTTCTTCGATTTCCCAGGCTTCAGCATAGACCTTCTCGTACAGATCGAAGGCATACAGCCCAAAATGCATTGAGCCACACGCCGGATCGAGCATCAGGATATCGCGCGGGTCTTTCAGCGGGCGGTGCGGGATGAAAACCGGTTGGCGCAGCAGCTCTTCCTGCGAGAGATCGGTGTGCGGCTCCAGCAGCGCCTGACGCAGCGCAGCATAGACGCGGTATGCATAGGGGCGAATCGGGTCGGAAGTTTCTGAAATCGTGTCAAAGCCGTAACCTACCAACCCCGTATGGAACGCAAACAAGATCAACCACAGCGCCAGTGGATCGCTGGGAGGGGCCTTGCCGGTGCGCAGATCAGCGACACAGCGTTCGGACAGGAGTTTCAGATCGCCATAGCCCTGTGCAGCAGCAATCGTTTCTGCATCGATCAGCCGCGCCAGCCAGCCAAGATCATCCAGCGAGGGGTCGGCGGGCAGCATAGTAAAATTGCCCTGATCTAACACCGCACCCACCCAGGCGGGCGCCAGGCGGTCATAATCGAAGGTGGGATACCCCAGGAAAACCTCGCACGGCCGCCGCACCAGGTAGCGGCAGAATTCTTTCAGAGCGGTCTCGCCGCGGGTCATCTCATACCAGATACGCCCCAGGGTGTTATCGGTCAGGAACTCGACCACATAGCGCGGCGTGAAGAACTGGTTGCGCACCGCCAGCTCGCGCGAGTTCCTGGGCGCTTGCGACTCGGCGCGCATCTTCTGGCGTTCTTCCTTGCTGTTGAAATATTGGTAAATCCAGCCGATGGTCTCATCTTCAGCCCAGAGCGCATCCATATCCTGGGCGTTGAGCAGGTCGAGCAGCTTGAGCAGGGCGCTCTCGCGCGGGAACAGCCTGCCCTGCGGGCTGAAGCGGTCGAACAGGGGCGGCAACTCCAGCGCCAGCTCATCGAACAGGCTGAACAGGAAACTGCGATAGGCCTGGCCGGTCTCGCCCAGGGCGCTGCCGGCCAGCCGGGCATACAATTGAAAGCCCTTCGAGCGGTATCCCTGCGCCACCGCCTCCAGGATCAAGCCGCGCGCCTCCGCCATGCGCAGCGCGCACAACCGGTTGAGCACGGTAAACGCCTGCTCGCGCACGATTCTTTCCAGGCTCTGCTGAGTGGACGCAGTGGAGCAATAGTAGGAAACCGTCTCGCGCAGGATGCGGGCGGTCTCCCGGCGGGCGTCATCCAGGGCGGTGAGCTTTTCGAGGGCGGTGATTTCTCCGCTGGTCGGATCCAACCCATACTCATGCTGCAATTGGCGGGTAAATTCTTCGGCCAGCAAAGAACGGGCCTCGCCGACAAAGCGCGCCAGCCGGTTGCGGGTAGGTTGGTCAAAGGCCATGCGGTGTTTCCTTTCGCTTCCCGCCGGGATCTCCGGCGGATTATCCACTCCCTGAATCAGAATGATAAATCTTTGACTTCCAACAACCGCTCGGCGATATAGAACATGGCATAATACAGACGCGAGGCGGCTGAATCATAGTCGCCATCGCCCGCCAGCAATTTTGCCGAACGGATATAGCGTTCTGCTTTTTCAAGGAGTAATTCAGGCAAGTGCAATTCCCTCCTGGCGGATGTTTTCCCAAAAGGCGCTTTGCGAAGTATGCAAGTCATCCTGGCTGGCTGGCAGCACTGAAATCAATACCTGGTAACGCAGGTTCAAATCGGCCAGTATCCCTCCCAACCGCTGAATTTCGCTCCCGGGCGGCGTTCGTTGGCGATACACAAGCAGGACATCCACATCCGATGCCTCAGTTGCCTCGCCGCGCGCATACGAGCCATAGAGCAGCAGGCGCGGCGCCTGCGGGCCATACATCTGGCGCAAAGCCGCCTGCAAATCTCGCAAAGCCGCCTGGACTTCGTCAGGCCAGCGGGAAGAATAAGACCGGTGTAGTTGCACTGTTTTCATAATAAATGATTATACAACCTGAAATCCAAAAAGGCTCTAAAATTCAGCCGGTTGTGGTTATGATATTACTCCACAACATTTGCGCGACCTGCACAAATCTTTTGAACCGCAAAGAAACGAAGAACGCAAAGGATTTTTGATAGAAAACTTAGCGACCTTTGTGCCTTCGCGGTGATTCTTCTTTGGTTGCGGTTGGAGGCCACGCTATTTTAACTCTATCATCACTTCAATGTCGCCATCAATCGCCAGTTCATTCTTGATCTCCTGGAGCTGCTGGATCAGCGCTTCCAATTGCGCCATGCTGGATATTCGCTGGGCTACCTTGATCGAGCGGGTGATGTGGGTGCGCCCCTCGCGGGCAGCCCGCTCTTGCTCTGCTTTCCGGCGCGCCTCAATGCGCTCACGTCCCAGCGCAGTCACTTCATTCTTCAATTTTACAGCCTGAGACTGGATCACATACTGCTGGTTCAGAAACTGCTTAAGTCCGTGTAAATTGTGCGTTGTTGAGATTACCAGTGTATCCAACTGCGCCAGGGCCTGGGATTGCTCGGCATAGTTTAGCTCCACCCATTCATACACCATTTGCAGGTCTTCCTGGGCGGCATGAATGGAAAACGTCTGAGCCTCATCCATATTAATCGCCGCGTCGCGAGTATGGTTTTTGATCTGCGTCAGAGCAGTGTTGATGTCAACTGCATGAGCATAGAAATTATCTTGCTCCAGGCGCCCGGCGATGGGCTGCAAGATCTCCTCCACTTCCTTCTTAAGTTGGCCCGGCGCGCCCACATTCGGCAACGATCTGATCTCGTTCCAGTGTACGCGCAGCTCGCCAATCGTCTTTTCAAGCCCGTTCTTGAGCGCCAGGGCAGCCTCGCCAGCCCATTTGAGGGCGCTGTAAAGGCTTGACTCGGCGCTTCCCAGGCGCTGAGGCACATCCGAGGCATCGCTCTCCAGGATTTCGGCCAGGTCGTGGTTTAGATCGCGCACGACTTCAACGCCCGGCAGCCCCAGGTTCTTGAGTTTTTCTTCCAGCGGGCCATACTGCTGCTGGAACTGCGGAAAGCTCTTGGCTGCGGCTTTGCTGATCTCTTGCTCCAGCGGGATGACACTGTCACCGGTTAGCTCAGTCAGGCGTCCAGCGGCGCGAGCCAGCACCTCCGGCGACAGTGGGCCGTCTCGCAGAGAAACCCCAACATTCTTGAAGGAATTGTTAGTGCGCAAGCCCTCGATAGCCTGCTGGCCGTTGACTTTAATCTCCCGACCCGAGATGCGCAGCTTGATCTCACCGTTGACGAGCAAGGCCGCCATCAAATAGCGCAATGTGTCCGGCGACCAGCCAAAGGGCGCGTCGCTGAAGTGATCGCTCAAGCGCTTCCCATCCACCGAACCGTTGCGGTCAATGAAATCCCGGATGCTGACCAGCGCCTTGTGGTGAGTGTTGATCTGCGGCATCCCGCCCGTCACCTGCACCAGGCCCAATGGATCAAGCTCGGAAGTAATTGCCTTCAAGTTGCCCAAACGCAGGAATTTCTCCGCCAGCCCGGTTTCGGCGCGCACGGGGGCTTCGTTATAGCGGTCGAAGACCTGCTCCGCCACACCTGCCAGGTGCTTCTTCGCAGATTCGAGCAGGTTATGATCCAGGTTATCCACAGCGGTCGCCTGCCCGCGGAAGATGAATGATCCCTGGCTCAGACAATTCTTCAACCGATGTTCCAGGTTGCCGGTCAGCTTGTTGGCGCGGTCCATCTGGGCCGAACAATATTCTTTGACATCCTGATCGGGATCGCTGCGATAGCGGTTGACGATCTCGCGGCTGCGGTAGATCTCGGCTACGTCATCGTTAATCTCGCTAGCCGTGCGGCCCAGCAGGTAGATCGTGTATTGCGAGCTGCGTTGGCGTGATTCGTCCACGAACCGGGTGCGAGCTGTTTCATAATCTTGCGGGAGAACAAATTCAACAACGGTTTGAATCGTCTCTTTCTCGCCAGCCAGGCTGGATAGCATGCCGGCAGAGATCGTTTTCAATCCCGTGGTTACTGATAGTGCGCCAAGCAGGCGTGTGGCTGGCAGCGGGCTAAAAACCTCACGCAGCGCTTCGTTCTGAATGCGGCGCGTCTCCATCGAGCGTAAAGGTATCGTGGCGCGTTCCTGGTCAATATCGTTGATTTTCTCGCTGAAGAAACACAGGTTGCCGTCCTTCTCACCAAAAGGCACGAAGCCGTCGGCTTTCAAAGCATTTACCGCAGCTTCGACGGTTTCGAGGCGGGAAGCGGCATCGACGCCAGCGTGGGTCAGGCTGGCGACGTTATGCACCGTGACCGGCATATTTTTCAGGATTTGCAGGACTGCCACTGTTTTAGCAATCTCTTGATACAAAGGTGAGTCCGGGAAGCGGATCAGAACCTTGCCAACCGCTTTGTGGATCGATGGCTCAGCCCTGCGGATATCTTTCTCCAGGGAATCATACAACGTAACCGTCGTTGCTAACCAGCCTATTGGCTGGTCGGCGACCGGTTGTTGGCCTCCGGACCCTTCAATCAGGATATCCTGGATGACCTTAATCGCTGATCGCAGGCCGACGCCGCCAGTAGATTTAGCCAACGCGCCCAGCAAATGCAGCAAGATATCGAAGTGCGCAGGCAAGAAAGGATACAGGTTGATGAACGTATTTTTATCGAAGTCAACGTCATAGAATTTTGCATCTTGCAGGCGGGTATTAAAACGCAATTCCTGGCCGTGTTTGTCAAACAGATCGCCAAGTGTCTTTTCTCCCTGGGGTGATTTGCCCAACAAACGGCGGTAGCAGATCTCTTTGATGTCGCTGGATTCCAGGTCGATCTGGATGGGGAAGCGATCCTTGAGTTTGTACAGCTCAGGGCTGTTGAACGAAGCGCGCGGATCGTCCTCAGTCAGTGTCTGCTGGGCGGTGGCCATAATCCACACCTTGCCATCGCCGATATTCTTCAAGTTCTTCGCCAGGCCATCCAGGTTCAAGATTAATTTTGGATGTATTCCGACATATTGACCGACCTCATCAATGATGAATAGGATGTACTCTTTCCCTGCTGCCTCATGGACAATGTCGATCATCTCTTTGACCCGCTCGTTCTCAAGACACACAAAATCCGCCGCCTCGGTATTGAACGCGCTGGCGGTTTTGAATATAGCCGGGTACATCTGGTGCGCAATTTCTGGGATCAAGCTATCGATCCACAAAGGATCGTTTTGCACATCACACCAATCTACGCCCTGGTCATCCTGGATGCGGGCGGTAAATTCATCATAGCGTCCATCTTTTTTGAGTCTGCGCTCCAAAGCAGCCACTTTCAGGTTGCGTGAATAACCAGCCCACTGCAAGACTTTGTAGTACAGCACGGTGGAGATTTCTTCCATCGTCGCGCCGGCTACCCCTTCGCTGGCCAGGTCGAGCAGCACCACTGCGGCAGGAAAGCGCCCGGCTACAGTAGAAAGCAAGGCTCGGGTCTGGGGTTTGTTCATGCGATCTTGCAGGAATTTCAGGAAGCGCGTTCCATCAATCGAAACCCGCTCATCCATCGCCAGGCCCAGGTATTTCGTGAAGGACGATTTACCCGAGCCGTAGAAGCCAGATACCCACACGCCCACCTCATTCTCGCCGCCCGCTTCCATAGCAAACTGCATCTTGGCCAGCAATCTTTCGAACTGCTCTTCGATACTCTCTGTAACGATGTATTCGGTGATTTCTGCTTTTAGCCGGGTTTCTTGGGCAGCATTATAGGTGATTACTTTTTCGATGGTTCTGTAAATATCTTTGGAAGGATCAAAAAGGGTTTTGATTTGCATCTCTGTGTTCCTATTCTGAAATGTTGCACCGCCAAGTCGCAAAGTGCGCGAAGAGTTCCTGTTTATAAAAGCTTTCTTTGCGCTCATAGCGCCTTTGCGGTTCAAAATTTACAAACACCGCCAAGTCGCAAAGTGCGCGAAGGTTTTTATAGGTTATTCACCATCCGCTTGATGCCATCCTTGATCAGGGGAACATGCCAATTGATCAGATAACCCAATCGACAATTTCTAAGCCTGAGGTAGGTAAGCAACTGAGCCTGATGAATGGGCAAGAGTTTTTCTACGGCTTTATTTTCAATCACAACCCGTTTTTCTACCAGCATATCCAGCCGATAACCAGCCTCAATCTGTATTCCATCGTATTCAACTGGTTGCAGCACTTCGCACTCCACCTGCAGGCCTCTTTTCCTCAACTCATGAGTCAGGCAAGCCTGATAAGCTGACTCCAATAGTCCAGGACCTAAGGCCCGATGCACTTTGATTGCTGCATCTACAATCTGCTTGCCAACTTCCTCAATTTCCACACTTCTTTGGGACATCTTTGCGTCCTTAGCGCGGCTCAAATCCTTTAGAAACTACCAGGTCGCCAAGAAAGCAAAGTTTTCTTCTTCTTTCAAAGCTTTCTTCGCGTTCTTGGCGCCTTAGCGGTTCAATAATATCATTCACCCTTTATCCTCCGACATGCACCGAGCGGTAATTTCCATCTTCCGGGTAAAAGCCCAGGAACTTCAAGCGAGTTTTACCGGTCCGCTCGCCCGGGTATAAGAAAACCGTGGGTACATAGAACTTGCTGTAAAGCTGGCTTTCGATCACTCCAATGCGCGTATAAGGATGGAGCGCTTCGAGGTCGGTGACTAACAGAATGGCGTTCTTCTTGTCTTTGAGCTGCTCCAGTTGCGCCTCCAAACGGTTCTTCAGAGAGCCATTTGTGATCGCGTTCGCGAGCGATTGGTTAGTTCTGGCCCAGTCCAAAGGGGCTTTGCTATCTGCTACCAGCCAGATTTTCATCAAGGGAGAATGATCGAGAATGTCCTGTATCTCTGTAGCAATCGAAAACGCATACACATCCCAGCCATCGAGCCGCAGTTTGGCGGTCCAGGCCGGCAGGCTGCGCTTTACATCCAATATCTCACGCGGTGGAAAGATCAGGTAATAGATCGGTTCATAACTGGCGTGGCTCAGCTCTCGCCCTGCCCGCACGCGCTCCAACAGCTCGTCGAAATTATTCTTTAGAGATACCATCGATAAGTTCCTCCATCGAAGGGTATTGCCAGGCAATCCGGGTCACATCACCAGCCGATTGAACGATCCACCAACCTTGCAATCCCAGGCGCTTGAATTCATCTAACACATCAGCGCGCTCCATCCCGAACAAGGCCCAGTCCGGGTGACTGAGCACAGCGTTATCACCCTGACCTGCAAAATGCAGATCGTAGGCCAGGATAACCGTTACCCTGGATTCGATCCTGAAAGGCAAGATTTTCCGGCTGACTTTCTGCCCGCTTTCAAGCAAGCCAAAATCTGCGCATGAATTGGTAAGATATCTGGCCACGCGTTGCAAAGTATTTTCAGACCAGGGCTTTACAGTTTTTCCATCCTGGTTTGCCCGCGTCACAAACAGAAGAGCATCTTCACTACCAATTTTTTCTTTGCCAGAACTGTAAGCATTCCAGTAAATTTCACAAACAAAATCGTATAACACGCGGTTTTCACGGCATGTATACAGGAACAGCAATTGATTGAATTCCCGCCCGGAAAGATACTCACCGGTTGCCTTAAGTAATTGCGCTGGCGCGCCCTGGTTTTTAAGATAGCGAGGTGCAAAACCATCTTTTACCAGGTTGTATAAACGACGGGCGGTGATATTGGGAAACTGGCCGGACTGAAGGGCAAAGCGATTTAACTCAGCCGTGCTCATTCCTGGCTGCCACAAATACAGCAGCAGGCGGGTTTCATCGATCATGCCAGTACCGGCATTGAGCTGGGTAGTATATAAATCAGTCGTCATGAAACATCTGTGAAATACGGAAAGATTTGTTGCCCTTGCTTGAATGCCCAATAATAGAAGCTGGCAATACGATACCAGGATTTCACTTCTCGCAAGGCGGCTATATCCCCTGCCCGGATGGGCCCAATGCCTGCAGGCTCCTCTCGATCATTTCCCTGAAGCAAGCCATTCAGAGCAGTTTCTGTGCTGGCGATTGATTTCTGCAAAGCTTGAGCGAATACCTCATCATGCAGCGCCTGGTGAATACCCTGCTCCAAATCTTCGGGGAGGCGGAACAGGTGATAAACATTTCCGACGCCGATGCGCTCATCATGTATCAGCGCCGCTGCCTGCGTAACGCCATTACATTGCGCCAACGTCTGAGTTCTCCAAAAAAGCGGAGAAAGAAAAGCCTGGCTGCCCTGGGTGAAAAAAGAGCTTTGCCACCAACCAAACTGGTCTTTCTCGCCCAGATAGCCCACTACCATCCGATGTTTTGCAAGAATTTCTATCAGATCAACTTCCATGCGTGTTCTCATCCTTGGAAGGAATTGGCTGCTCATGGCCAGCTTTACGTTCATCAAGCCAGCGATCTATTGTCTGCCTTCGAAACCGCCAATGTCTGCCAACTTTTTGACAGGGGATTCTTCCATCTTGAGCCAGCTTATAGAGGGAAGACATCGATATTCGCAAATACTTAGCCGTTTCGCCAATCGTCATAATTTCAGGATAAATATTGGTCATACGATTGCCTTTCAACTTCCAACCAGGTATCGACTTCTGATTGACTATAGCAGATATTAGCGAAAACTGTCAAACGAATCTGGTATTGGAGCTAAAAAGAGCGATTAAATAGATATATCCAGATTGGCTTGGGGTGTCATTTGACCTTCACAATGTCATCAACCGGATTTCATCCCTGTAATCTAGAAAGCACACGCGCTTGCTGATCAGCGGTCCGTGCAGCTTACGGAAAGCAGTGGTGTAACGAACAATCTGGGTGCAATAATCCTGCATCACATGCGCCAATTCCGTCTCGCTGTTTAATACATCGGTTTTATAATCCAACAAATGCCAGCCATCCTCGAGGCGATATAACAAATCGATCGCGCCAATATCCAACTTGTCGCTGATTGAGAAGCTGTAAGGAACTTCATGATGGCGCTCCAGGGCAGCATCAACTTCCTGCCAGATAGGATGAGACCTAAAGCGTTCCAGGAGAGTTTTGGCTTTGGCGATGGCGGCCTGGCGTTGGTCGGGGTTGATCAGGCCCTCACGGATCGCAACGCTTTCCAGGAGCGGTTGCAGGCCGGGATGACCGGGAAACCACCAGTTCTGCAAGGCGCGGTGCACCAGGTTACCCACAGCTATCGAAAGCGATCGGGCATCTCCGGTAATACGTTGGGCGTAACTGGCCGTTTCAGCCGGCTCGGGATCGTGCTTTTCCTGTTCTGGGGGAATTAACGAGCCGAATAGAGGTCTTTCGTTTGATGTGGGTCTGTTCTGAACGACCGCCGCGATTTTGACGGATTGAGATTGGGTGGTTAGCAGGGCGGCCTGCACTGTGTTTCCGCAATCAAGGGTTGCTTCAATCCAATCTCCTACGTGCTCAATCAGCGATTTCGGGCCGATATTGCAGGCATCAAGGATGGCTTTCGTCCAGCCTCTGGCAATTCCCTTCCCATCTAATGCGCCGCTGATCAAGAGTTTCTCTTCGGCGCGCGTCATTGCCACGTAGAGCAGGCGGTTGACTTCGGCGTCGTTGATTTCTTTATCTTCCAGTCGAGCCAACTGATAGAAGAGAGGGGTGCTGGTGAGTTCAGTGGGCTTCCAAGCGAAATCACCCTGCTGCGTCAAATAGAACCGGCCGCCTTTGTTAGAACTGGCATAATTTGCATAAGCCAGCACGATAAAGGGGAATTCCAACCCCTTGGCTTTATGGATCGTCATCAAGCGAACTGAACCGCTCGCCTCGGCCGCAGCTTCGCCTTCTCGACCGCCAGTGTCGCTGATGGTTTGAACTTGCTCTAGAAAAGCCCGGATATTCACCACCGCACCGATGCGAGCATCGGCAAGCAATTTGTCGATATTCCGGCCCAGGCGATTGTGTTGTGTTGCCAGGATGGCGCGGTAATCCGTCAGGATGAATAACTTTTGGAGCAGTTCAGCGACTGGCAGGCGGTCTACATCCTGCAGCAATTCCTTGAAGATGTCTGCTGCGCGCTGGGCGTAACGCTGCATCTCTGGCGATAGCACAGCCAGATCCCCCTGCAGCGCCTGCCAGAGCGAGGGTGACTGCGGGTTAGCTTTACGCAACCAGTACAGGGCTTCATCGCTCAAACCAAACGCCGGCGAGCGCAGCGCCCCGGCCATATACAGGTCCACCCAGGGGTTAGAAAGCGCGGCCAGGATATTGAGCACATCGCGCACTTCAGGGCGCTCGTAAAAGCCTCGTCCGGCAACAGTTACATACGGGATTCCTGCCTCTTGCAAGGCATCCTCGTATTCGCCGTAAGCCGACGAAGCCCGGAAGAGAAGCGCGACATCATCCCAGCGTTTGATTTCTCCGGCCTGCTTCAGCGCTGCCAGGTGTTGGGCCAGAGTGCGGGCAGCAACCTGTTTTGTGGTGACTTTTTTGGAGTCTTTATGTCCAAGCACAAGTTGGATAAACGGTGAAATCGCCGCCGCCTGCTCCTGCCTGGCGCCGGTCTGAGAATAGAATGGTACGAAGTAAGGCTTCGCAGGATCTTCCTGATCGCCCATCACAGCCCGCAGTAAATCCCCCGCTGAATCCAACAACGCGCTGTGCGTGCGAAAGTTTTCTGCAAAATCAAGCTCCCAGCCGCCCAGTGCTTGATTCTCGGCTTGCAAACTGCGAAACACCACCACGTTTGCGCCGCGAAAGCGGTAAATACTTTGGCGGGCATCGCCCACCACGAACAACTTGCCGGGCGTTTGGCCACATAACGCATTGACAATCCTGCGTTGGCGCAGGTTTGTATCTTGAAACTCATCCACCAGCACGGCCTGGATTTCCGTTTGCCAGCGATCTCTGATGACTTGGTTCTGCAAAAGCCTCAAAGCGCCCTGTTCCAGATCATCGAAATCCAGAGCGCGCTGCCCGGCCAGCGCCCGGGTGTAGGTGTTCTCCGCTTGAGTATATAGCAGTCGCAGAGCGGGATAGGCGGCTTCGTAGGCAGCTTCTTCCTCAGGAATGGGCGGGGGATCATCGGACTTGTCACCACCCAGCCAGGGGGCTAGATTCGCATCGTAAGCCTTTTTCAAGGCTGTGGCCGCTTGCTTGGCAACTCCGTTTTTGCCTTTTGAGCCAAAGCTCAGATACTTTTGGCGGATTTGAAACAACTGCACAGCAGCCTGGACTGGATCCCCGGCTGTCAGTACGGTTTCCATGTCCCGCCAGGCGGGAACTAGCTGCGCCATCAAGCTAACGACCAAATCATGAGCGTTGGCGGACAATTCGCCCCTGGCTGCCAGGTCGGCCAGCGTACCGACCGCGTCCTTGATTTCCTCATGATCCACAAAGCGGTGCAAAGCAACATCAATCGCCCGGCGAATATCGGGCATTTTCCCCAAAACAGGATTGGCATCCAAACGCTTTGCCAGCAATTCGTTAACCAGCGCTACCAAAGCCTGGATATTGAATAATCCGAACAAGCTAACGAGTTCCGGATTGTCAGCGGCGCCTTCGATGGTACTGGCGGCTACTTCGGCGCGCAGTGCAGCAGCCTCGTTTTCGTCAAGCACCACAAAACGTGGGTCAATCCTGGCTTCGGCTGGATGGGTACGTAGGATTTCAGCGCACAGGCTATGGATGGTGCCAATTCGAGCCGTATCCAACTTGCTGAGAATATCCCGCCAACGCTCAGCCTCGGCAGCTTCGGTTGCCGCTTCGATAGCCTTCCGGGTGTAGGCATATAGGCGGTTGCGCATCTCGCGTGCTGCCTTTTCGGTAAAGGTGATGGCCACCACGCGTTGTGGATTCAGACCTTCATTTAGCAGGGAGAGATAGCGAACAATCAGCGTCCGGGTTTTGCCGCTGCCCGCGCCAGCAGTCACGATTAAATTATGATCCCTTTCTTGTGTAGCCTGGGCTTGGAGAGGCGTCAACTCGAGAAGTTTTGTCAGGTCAGTCATAATAGCGTTCCTCCGGTTCGTAGCGCCAGCACCAGGCGGCTGCAGTACAATAGGATGGGCAGCCCCCATCCGGTGGTATGGGCGGGAACTCACCAGCGCGAATTCCCGCCACAATCTGGTCAAGTCGTGCCTTGACAACTTCCAGCGCACCTTGTGGCCCGTATAAATCATCGTGTTCAAAAGAGCTTAGGGTTAGTTTGCCGGGCTTGGCAGAAAGAATTGCCCAATACAGACCCTCAACCGGAAATGGGTACTGATGCACTTGTTGGGCAGCCAGCGCGTAAAGCGGGAGCTGTAAGCGACGGCCCGAGAGCAGTGCGTTTTTATCCAGGTGTGAGCTGCCGGTCTTGTAATCTACCACGCGAGTGCGTGTGCCAGATGCATCTTGATCCAGGCGGTCAATCAGCCCGCGCACCTGGATTTCCCCCGATTGCTCCAGCGCAATTTTGAGCGGACTAAAACCATCTCTGCCGAACGCCAACTCGTAAGCCGCCGGCTTCCACGTAGGGTCCAACGCGTCTAGTTCTCGAATGGTATTTTCAAGAACAGCAATCATTTGTACCTGTTCGGTTTCCCATAAAGCTGAGGGCCGAAATTCTTTTGATTCCTCTGCAATGCGAAATTGTTCATGGGCAATGCCTGGCAGAAGTGCCAGCACTTCTTCAACATCTGCTGGATTGCTTGCCTGTTGGTAAACGTGCTCAAGGATGGCGTGCAGCAGGCTGCCGCGCTGGGCAATCGTCAAGCCAGGTTCAGGGACCGGTTGAGCTTCTAAGCCCAGGAGACGTTCCGCATAGAAGCGGAAAGGACAGGTGCCGTAAGTCTCTAGCGCGGTTGGGCTCCAAACACGTTCACCGCCATACAAAGTAGAGAGTCGTTCAGCCAGGGCATCCAGCCCGCCCTCAAATACGCCTATCGGCCGGTGATTGTTGCGGGCAACTAGTACCGAACGGGCGTGTCCCAGGTATTCCCAACGCGCCAGCAGGTCGTTCTTGAACACATCCGAGAGATCTAAGTCATGGCGCACATTCCACAGCATAGCTTCTTCTTTTGAAGCTGCATCGGCCAGCGGGCGCAGCGCTTCCGGCTGGATAGTTTGCACTAAACCAGGGAACTGCTCTGGTGGGAAGAATCCGCTCACTTCTTTCCAATAAGGCGACTCTAGCCACGGCTCGCCGTTGTCAGCCAGGTATGGCCGGGTAAGCAGCAAATAGGCATCGCTGCGGGTAACTGCCTGGTAGAACAACCCGACCTGCTCACGCTGCAGGCGTTGTTCCAGTTTAATGCGGCAACGCAAATCTTCATCCAACCAGGGATCCACACGCTCTTGCTCCGGGAGCATGCCTTCTGCCAGGCCCAAAAGCGCAACGGCTTTAAAGCGTAAACCGCGACAATCCATCAGATGGCCAACATGAACGGACCCGTAGGAATGTGTGAGTTCTTCGCAGTATGATGCGCTACCCACGGCGCCCAGCAGATCGCTGAGAAATTCCGAATACGTTACTGCATCCCCTTCAGCAATGGTTTCGCCTACAATCATGGCTCGTAATATCTCTCCAAAAGTATTCAGAGGTTCCTGCTCATCGGTGGTATGTGTGCGATCGTAAAATCCCAGGGTTTCCAATCGTTCTTCCAGCCAAGATACCCAGGTTTCCAATCGCCGAGGCGCGTCAAGAGATATGTCGAACAAGGCAAAGAATTCCGATAAATGTGTTTTGAGGCTTGTAGCCTGTTGACCGTGGGGCAGCGTGGGTGGGTGAAATTCATCATCAGGATCTTCCGCTGATGTAGTATCTTGATTCGCCAGCCAGTCAAGCGCCTCTACCCACTGTTCTTGCCCCATAGTGATCTTGCGATCCAGGCTGACCAGTTCAAGGATATGAATATCCCTGGATGTGAGTTGGAAACGAGTCGTATCAATGTAGGGGCTGCGCAGTGTATCCAGGAGCGGCCCACGACGAAAATTTTGGGTTGGTAAAGCCAGCAGATTTAATATCGCACCAACTACGGGGGCAGTTGCCAGTGATTGGCCATGATAGAAATGTAACGGCAGACCAAACTCTCTCGCTGCAGAGCGCAAGTGAGGGGCATAGGTGTCCAGCGTTGGCGCGAATAAACCGCACTCATTCGCTGTCAGGCCATCGCGCACGATCCGAGCTTTCATCCAACGCAATGCCTCCTGAGCCTCTTCCACAGGCGTGCGGCAGGCTCGTAAACTCAGTGATTGGGCATCTTTAATCGGCTCAGCAAGTGTTTTCAAGTCGAAGATATGTTTTTCGATGTGGGTTAGCAGTGGTGGAAGATGGGCTGAAAATTTATCATTTGAGATGCACAAACTGTCGCCACAGATTTCTTGTAGATCCCGCAGCCCGCGTTGAAAACGACGATGAGCTTGACGCTGCATGTTTGGCGCGCCAGGCAGGGTAATCAACATCTTCAAGCCAGCGCCGGCTAATAAGAGCAGGGTACTCAATTGGCCGCCTTCAAAAGCCTCAAAACCGTCAACAACCAATAAATCCAGCCCGGAAGCCAACTCTGGTTTTGCTTCCAAAGCTTGTACAGCTAACCAACTCATCCCTTCCTGGTCAGCCCAGCCCTGGCTGCGTAAGATATCCTGGTACGCGGTGTAGATCAAAGATATATCTTGTAGGGCTATGCTACCATTTACGGACGCTGTAAACTGCTCGGGATAGACCAGAGCGCGTTTGAGCTCTCCAAAACGCTGGCGTAGTTCGAGAATGAACCCTGGCATTTCAGCAATGGCCTGGTAAAACTGTAATTGGGGGCGTACCCGTCGTACGGCTTCTTGAAGTAAACGGTGGACAATCGGGCCGCTGGCCAGGGGAATAGGCTGCCCAGCCTTTTCAAGGAAATACTCGTACAGAGAGCCAAATGTGCCCACCCGAGCCCCCAATGTGCCTCCAGCTTTTGCCATGCGTCGGCGGAATGCAGTTGCCTGGCGCCGGTCAGGTAGGATCACCCAAGTATTTGAGAAGGGTGCAATTTTGAGCTGCGTCTGTACCTGCTGGATGCAGCGCTGCGTTTTTCCGCTAGCTGGTGGAGAAACAATCAATGATATGGTCATCGGTTCCCTTTATGCCTTGGTTCCTGGTTGAGTTTGTAGATCGCAATATTCCTTAAACGAATTCCTGAGTAAGAATTATTCTTCCTCTGTTTCAGTGTCATCGTCTATGCTTACATCCGAGCGCATAGAAACATAATCCTCCGTCAAGTTCTTCGCCAGGTGGGCAGGTAAGGGATGGTTAGTAAAGCCATTCACCCAATGAGTTGCAGCGGCTCTTAGAAGATGAAAAGCTCTGGCATACACCTCAGGATCATCACCTGGCTGCAAAAAGGCAGGCACAATCTCAATTAGACCAGACATTCGCGCATTGTGGCCATATCCGCCTGAAGCAGACGATGAAAATCTGCTCCAGCCATAAGAAGGCTTGTAAGAATCTGGCTTTTGGGCAATACTATAATAAACGCGCTCTCCTATTTTACAGATACCATGGCCATAGCCTGCCTGGCTTTCCAGCTCTTTGGTTTGATCCAACGTTAAGTAAGAGGGTACTTCTCGGAATCGATAACGGATTACCCGAATATTTTCTATAACTCGAGTGTTTCCGCCCATCAATCCATGCGATTCGGGCAAGTAAGTGCTGTTATTTAGCTTCATCTGGTCGAAAGTAATCCCTCTGTCTTGTAACCATCTCCAATAATAGCGCCATTCATTTGCCGGGACAAAAACCAGAGTCGGCTGATCTTTTTCCATTTGGATAATCTGATCAATAAACCGCTCCAGAACCGGGCCTCCATCCAAACGATTGCCAATACCCATATGCAATTGGTTGCCCGAATAGGAACCAAGCCTTAAGCCTGATTGGTAATAGGGCTCCCAAACAATATTGTCAGACATCCCATTAGCATCGGGTGTTGCTGCCACAATTTTCTGTTGCCCGATAGTTACTTTTACAGCGGCTGGAAAGAATACTGCCTTTTCTTTGAGCCTTTTTGAACGTCGGGAAACATTCTGGACTTCAAGATACAGCCCAACTAATTGCGTACCTGATTTCAAGCCGGTGCTTTCCAGCATCGCAGACAGATCATTCCCCATAAAGCCTAATTGACGGCGCACATGCAATGTAGCCGAGTGAGATTTGATCTTTAAGTTCTTCTCCGCTTTTTGCTTTTCTTTATCGTTTCCACTGGTATCTTCAGGTTCCATGAACTGAGTCAGTCGCCCGGTTTGTGCAAATGCAAATCGCAGTGTCCTTTTGGCATCTCGCTTTTGATCGTTTCTTTTCTTGGATGTGTAATAGTTTTTTAATTCAACGATGGATAAGCACACTGAATCAGGTGGGACTTCTGATAGTTCTGTTTTAACCTTTCTGATCAACTCGGCCTGGGCACTCTGAAGATCTTGCCCATCGCTTATCTCAACAGATAGATAATCATTGAGCACGGCGCGGAAATTTATAGAGATATCATCCCTAGTTTGAACCGTGATTCCGCTAGGATCAAACGGGTCAAAACCATCGGCAGATGTAATACCAAATGCATCCAAAAACTCCCCCCAAATGTTTTCTGCAGTTTGTCTGGATTGATAAAATACCTCGAAGCGAGCCTTTTTCCTTGACCCAAGGGCAGCTTTGAGAGATTGCCAAACTGAATCGGGTGAAACCAATTTCTTGTTTCGGTTGGTACGAGCAAGGCTGAGCTTTTCTAAATTTTGATCTGGAACCCGCGCTAAACCTAGATGTTTTAGGCATGCATCCACCTGCTCATGAAGAATCATCAAATCACCCGGAAACAAACCACTACCAATTGGGCTCTTGCCGAACCACCCAATGATCTTATTGTTCAAAACACATGATATTTCTGGGGATGCATTGAAACGGGTTGGAGACTTGGCAAACTCTTCCGCTGAAATCAGTGGTGTAGCGCCAATGGCTTTCAATAAATCGGGAAGATTATCATCCCAGGCTGGCATATAAACGCCTGCCGGATTTCTATGCGACTGTATACCAGTCGTGGTCAATGCCTGGCTATCGATTGCCAAATCAGGCAGCCATGGGATATCTGTTCGCACCATAACAGTCGTGGATTGGTTCGATGGAAGTACAGATATTTTTGGGGTCAGCATGGGTTTATGAACCCATCTACGTACAGAAAGTTTGGGATAGATAATCGGATGATCGGCTCTGCCTGGAAGAGTTTGCACATCAAAACTCAGAACCAAAGACAGGTACCCTTCACCAAACGGCTGGGGCGGCCAAGAGACAAGTTCCAGCCCATCCCCGTATGGGCGCTGAGCGCGCACCATTCTGAAAATGGAATCGCCTATCTCAAATTCTTTGTTTTGTAACCGTTTGACTACCCAAGCAGGTAAGGCTTTATAGTAATAACTTTCGTTTTCAGCCAACACTCCCGGACCGTCTGGATCGAGAGGTAGATCTATCTTCAGATCCTGAAAGTTCAGCTGAGAAGGGGACATCCCATTCAAAATGCTGTTAAGGCGACTGTGGATTTCAGCATAGGTGGCATCCCCATATTGGGTAAGCTGACCAATTTCGAAATTCGCCCATCCACGCACAATGGTCGTGATTGGTCCAGTTTCAGGAGGGGTGTCGCCAGCAGTAATGAGAGCGCGAAACGAGGTTTTATTGATCCACAAAGAATCAAAACCAGGAGTAACCCCAGAAGGAATAGTAAGGAGAAGCACCTTTGCTAGCGAACGGTATGGTAAATATTCACTACCGGACATTTTTAATCTGCAGTCAGCACAAAAGCCACCGGGATAGATTGCCCCACGTTCAAGAAGTGGTCAAGCAAACGCAGGCCGAGTTGAAACAGACTTAAGTCACATCGGTC
>Ga0172370_10002038_pt1 | contig 29711 bp, 15 predicted proteins | sample LakKiv5m_FD_114538 | JGI IMG/M metagenome (GOLD analysis project Ga0172370, IMG submission 114538) | Freshwater microbial communities from Kabuno Bay, South-Kivu, Congo - kab_022012_11.5m | ecosystem: Environmental > Aquatic > Freshwater > Lake | place: Democratic Republic of the Congo...
GATGTTGAGCATCGGGATTCCGAAATTGGAAGGGCGGCTGGACGAGCGGTTCAATACGGTGCTGGCGCGGATCGAGCGTTATGCGCCGGAGTTCAACCGCGAAATGCTCGAACTCGCCTACCAGTTCGCTTCCCGCATCCACGAGGGGCAGTTCCGCCGTTCGGGCGAGCCGTTCATCATCCATCCGCTGGAGGTAGCCTTCGTATTGGCCGAGCTGGAGATGGACGAGACGACCATCGCCGCGGCGCTGCTGCACGACACCATCGAGGACGGCTTCCTGGAGCGTGAGGACGGCGACGTGACCGCGGTGACACGCGACGACCTGGCGCAACGCTTCGGCGACGAAGTGGCGGGGCTGGCGGAGGGGGTGACGAAACTCGGCGCCATCCATATCACCAGCCGCGAGGAGCGGCAGGCGGAGAACCTGCGCAAGATGTTGCTGGCCACCGCGCGCGACATCCGCGTCATCCTCATCAAGCTTGCCGACCGCTTCCACAACATGCGCACCATCCGCTACCTGCCGGAGCCGGATCAGCGCCGCATCGCCGACGAAACCATGCATATTTTCGCGCCCATCGCCCACCGACTGGGGGTGTGGAAGATCAAGTGGGAGCTGGAGGACCTGTCGCTGCGCGTGCTGGAGCCGGAGGTTTACCGCGAAATCCAGATGAAGGTCAACCGCACCCGCGCCGAGCGCGAGGAGGTGGTGAGCACAGCCATCGATATCCTGCAGACGCGGCTGGGGCAGATCGGCATCCAGTCCGATATCGTCGGGCGGCCCAAACACTTCTATTCCATCTATCTAAAGATGAAGAGCCAGGACGTGGACTTCAACCAGATACTGGACCTGGAGGCGGTGCGCGTCATTGTCAATACCGTGCAGGAGTGCTACGCCGTGCTGGGCGAGGTGCATAACCGCTGGCTGCCGCTGCCCAACATGTTCACCGACTACATCGCCAAACCCAAGCCCAACCTTTACCAGTCGCTGCACACCAAGGTGATCGGCCCGCACGGCCAGCCGCTGGAGGTGCAAATCCGCACCTGGGAGATGCACCGCACCGCGGAGGTGGGCATCGCTGCGCACTGGCGCTACAAGGAAGGCGCCGTCCGCGACGTGGAGTTCGAGCGCAAAGTGGCGTGGCTGCGTTCACTGCTGGAGATGCAGGCGGAGGCGAAAACCGAGACGGACTGGCTGGACGCGTTGAAGGTGAACCTGTTCAAGGACCAGGTCTTCGTCTTCACCCCGGCAGGCGACATCATCGACCTGCCGGCGGGCTCGACGCCCATCGATTTCGCCTACCGCATCCATACCGACCTGGGCGCGAAATGCGCGGGCGCGAAGGTTAACGGGCGGTTGGTGCCGCTCACCTACCAGTTCCAGAACGGCGACGTGGCGGAGATTATCGTGCGCGCCAACCAGAAGCCCAGCCTGGACTGGCTGAACATCGTCGGCAGCAGCCACGCGCGCAATAAGATCAAGGCCTGGTTCCGCAAGCAGAATCGCGAGGAGAATATCCAGCGAGGCCGCCAGGCGCTGGAAGAGGAATGCCGCCGCGTGGGCGTGCCGGCGGCCGATATCCTGCGCCAGGAGAAGCTGCTGGAAATCGCCAACAAAGCCAACCTGGTTACGGTGGACGATCTTTACGCGCTGATCGGCTACGGCGAAATGACCGCGGAGGGGGTGGTTCACCGCATCCGCGAAGACCTGCCCAAACGATCGCTGGACGAGCTGCACCAGCTCCGCCCACCTGCAGGAGCAAGGCGAGCTGCCCATTCAGGTCGCCGCCTCCGGCATCGACGGCGTGCTCTTCAAGCTGTCCAAGTGCTGCCAGCCCATTCCGGGCGACAATATCGTGGGCTACGTAACGCGCGGCAAAGGCGTCACCATCCACCGGCTGGACTGCCCCAACCTGCGCCGCACCGCCGAGGACGCCGAAGAGGCCAAGCGCCTGATGAACCTGGAATGGCAAGATACCGGCGAAGGACTCTACCAGGCCGACCTGGAGATCATCGCCCTCGACCGGGTGGGGCTGATGGCCGACATCGGCGCCATCTTCTCGGAGACGAAGACCTACATCCGCTCGGCGAAGATGGGCGTCGATCAGAAGAAACGCCTCGCCCACCTCATCCTGCAGGTCGAAACCTCCGGCGTCAGCAACCTGCAGGAGATCATGGCGCGCATCAACGTGCTGAGCGACATCATCCAGATCCACCGCAAACGCGCGGGATCGTAAGGATTTCCCGTTCATCCGCAGGTATTCGCTTATGCCGCGTGGTAAGACGAAAACTGCCCATTTATAGCATTGCCGTCGCGCGCCGGAGTTTAGGCTGAAACCGCGCCGTGTATAACTGCTGTTAGAAGAGTCGGCCCAATCGTAGAATGGATTGCGGGAATCGCGGAACATGCGCAGACTATCGTTGCTGATACTTATCGTTGGCTTACTCGTGCGGCAGGCTTACGGTGAAACGCCCGGTGTTGCTTACTCCAAGCACTGGATCAATAAAACGCGCGTTCACGTAGTTTCGATCGATCTTAACGACACGTCCTTGAAAATAACGCCGGCCATCGCCTGGAATACCATCGGCAAGCGCCAGAGCTTCGTCAGCTTCATGGCGCAGCATCAGCCGCTGGCGCAGATAACCGGCAGCTTCTTCTCGCTGCAGACCGCCCACCCCATCGGGGACCTGGTGATCGGCGGGCAGATCATCTTTCGCGGGCCGGTCGGATCCGCGCTGGCCATCACGCCGGATAACCAGGCCACCATGATGAATATTCCCTACAACTGGACGTATTCCTGGCCGGGATACGAGAGCGCCGTGCAGGGGGGCATTCGCCTGGTGCAGAACGGAAAATACGCCGTCTACCCCCGGCAGCAGGGATTCCGCGACCCCGCGCTGTTCCGCCCGGCCACGCGCACGGCCGTCGGGCTGGATGGCATGAACCGCCTGCTGATGGTGGCGGTGAACAAGCCGATCTACCTTTCCGACCTGGCCGGCATCATGAAGGCGCTGGGCTGCGTGGACGCGATGGCCCTCGATGGCGGCACCTCTACCGGGTTAGCTTACGGGGGAGAGGTGATTCTGATGCCCGGACGCACCCTCACCAATGTGCTCCTCGTGACGCGCCGCCCGGAGCCTCCCGCGGAGCCACAACCCGAGCCGGAGCCGGAAATCGAAGCCGAGAACGTCATCCCCGTCGGCGGCGGCATGGTGATCATGCCGGGACCGGCAACCTCCATGAGCGCGCCGCCGGCAGATAAAGCGGCGCCGAAACCCTCGGTGCGCGATATCCTGCGCCACGCGCTTCGCAACATCATCCCCTTCACCCTCTGATCGGATTTCCTTGTCAACACCGGCGTTTTTCGCTACCCTGTATGGAGCGCAGACCGGCAGTCCGCGCGAGTTATTAATTATTCGTCACGCGCGGACTGGCAGTCCGCGCTCCAACAATATGAAAACATACCACATCGAAGTCTGGGGATGCCAGATGAACGTGGCGGACGCCGCGGCGGCCGCGCGCAGCCTGGAATCCATCGGATATACGGAAGTTCCCGATCCGGCCGACGCCGACCTGGTGCTGCTGGAGACCTGCTGCGTGCGCGAAAAGCCGGAGCATAAGGTCTACAGCCGCATCGGCGAGCTGCGACCGTTGAAGGAAGCCCGGCCCGGCATGAAGCTGGGCGTGTGCGGCTGCATGGCGCAGAAGGACGGCGAGGAGATCATCCGCAACGCGCCCAGCGTGGACCTGGTGATCGGCCCGCGCCGGCTGCACCGCCTGCCGCTCATCCTCGACGCGCTTTACAGCACAGGCCGCCGGCAGATCGACGTGGAGATGAAGGATGAGCCAGAAGAGGCCGGCGCCGATAGCTTCGAGCTCTACCGCCGCCATGGACAGATCAAGGCCTTCGTGAACATCATCGAGGGGTGCAACTACCGCTGCAGCTACTGCATCGTGCCCTACGTGCGCGGCAAGTTCACCAGCCGCCGGCCCGCCACGGTGACCGACGAGGTGCGCCGCCTGGTGGATGTCGGCATCAAAGAGGTGAACCTGCTGGGCCAGAGCGTGCTCGCCTACGGGCGCGACCGCGGGCGGGAGTTTGACATCGTGGACCTGTTCGAGGAGCTGCACGGCATCGACGGCCTGCGGCGCATCCGCTTCACCACCAACCACCCGCTGGAGGTGACCCCGCGCATTCTCGACGCCGTAGCGGAAATGCCGAAGGTGATGGAGCACTTCCACATGCCCATCCAGGCCGGCGATGACCGGCTGCTGAAGGCGATGCACCGCGGCTATACGGTGGAGCGCTACGAGGAGCTGGCCGCGCAGATCCGCGCCCGCGTGCCCGGTATCAGCATCACCAGCGACTCCATCGTCGGCTTCCCCGGCGAGACGGAGGAGATGTTCGAGCACACGCTCGACACCTTCCGACGCATCCGCTTCGACCAGCAGTTCCTCTTCGTCTACAGCCCCCGCCCCGGCACCCCGGCGGCCACGCTGGAGGACCAGGCGCCGCACGAGGTGAAGGTAGCTCGCATGAACCGGCTGGTCGAGCTGCAGAACAACATCAGCATCGAGGTGAACGCGGAAAAGCGAGGCGCGATCTTCGAAGTCATGATGGAAGGCCCCAGTGACCGCGACCCGAACAAGCTGACGGGCCGCGCCCGCAACAATAAAACGCTGGTCTTCCCCACCCCGGCGGAAAACCCGCCGCAGGCCGGCGACATCGTGCGGGTGCGGGCGGAGACGGCGCATTTGTGGGGATGCACCGGGGAGTTAATTTTCACGATGAAGCAGTCATGTTAACTGACTGTTGCATGTGGTATACTTGTTGTAATGAAGCCAAAGGTTTATCTTGAGACAACGATTATCAGTTATCTTGTATCGAGACCCAGCCGTGACCTGGTGACTGCCGCGCATCAACAAATCACTCAGGCATGGTGGGAAGATCATCGTCGGCAGTTTGATCTTTACGTCTCACAATTTATCTTGCAAGAAATTGGGTCCGGTGATAAGGAAGCTGTCAAGCGTCGTTTAAGCATCATCGAAAAAATCCCTTCGCTTGATGTAACGGAAGAGGTTCCTGCACTTGCAAACGCATTAGTTAATGGGAATGCCATTCCCTCGCAATCCATTGTTGATGCCTTGCATATTGCCGTCTCGACTATACGAGGAATGGATTTTCTGTTAACCTGGAATATGAAGCATTTGGCGAATGCATCGATGCGAAATGCCATTACTGCTGTTTGTCTGTCATATTCTTATAAGCCGCCGGTGATATGTACACCGGAAGAATTATCGGAGGGGATTAGCTATGTGGAACGATGAAATTGTCGCTGAAGTCCGCCGCATACGCGAAGAATATGCGGCAGAGCACAATAACGATATCGACGAAATATACCGCGATATAAAAGCGAAAGAGCGGGCAAGCGGACGACCTGTTGTAAGCTTTCCGCCAAAGCGCCCGCCAAAGATGAGGGCCGATGATAAAAATGTGGACGCCGCGTAATTACCCGTCGAACTCGACGTCCTCATAGATATCCTTGACAGCCATGGTGCAGCCGATCACCTCGAGCGGCACCATGGCCTCCTTTTCCGTAAATTCTTCGAGCAGCCAACTGTTCTGCTCCTGCCGGGTATAAAGTTCGATGTGCACGCTGTCCTGCGCGATCAACAGATAGGCGCGCAAGGAGTCAATCTTCCGGTAATGCTCAAATTTCATCCCGCGGTCATACCCCTCGGTACTCGGTGAAAGGATTTCGATGAGCACGGTGGGATTGGTCATCGTATAATTCGGTTTCTCGGCATATTGAATTGGACTGCAGACCACCGAGGCATCCGGGTAGGTGTATAAGCAGGTTGCCTCCACTTTGAGCCGCTGCATGCTGGGAAACATCCGGCAGGTTTTCCCGCGAAGCTGCGGGTGAAGGCTGCCGATCGCATTAGCTGTGATCAGGCAGTGCGCCGGACTGAAATCCGTCATCTCATGCACATTGCCTGCGAAGAATTCGTGCTTTGTCTCGCTCGATTCTTCGATTGCGATGTATTCGTCAAGGGTCCGGCGTTGCTCCGGCGCGGTGCTCATACCTGTATTTTACTCCGAAGATGCACGAGCGACAACTGGCAAGATCATAGATCATAAACATTCACCGCTATCCTCTCGGGATGGCGATTACTTCCGGTTCCGGCTTCATCAGGGCGTATTACATCTCTGAATCCGAACCTTGGCCGCTTTTGTGGGTTTATAACGGCCACTGTAAGGCAGGTTGCCCCACCTTCCACCGGTAAGTGTATGTCCAGCCGCACTGGCATCGGCGCCGTCCCCTGTCAGGCGCGAGCAGAACGATGCATGAGCTGCTTGTTCATTCGTCTCCTTTCAGTATTTATGACGATGGTCGTTTCACTGCTCCTGTAAGCAGATTTCCAGTTCGATCTCATCGCGAATCGGAATAGACTCGATGCCGTAGAGCGGAATCGACGGCTTCAGCCGACGATATTTGGTAATAGCATCGGGATAAACGGCGATCATCTGAAAGCCGCGTTTCTGGTAATACGCCAGCGCCGGGGTGTTGTCGTTCGAAGTCACCAGCCAGAGCCGCCGGCAACCTCGATCTATTGCCACCTGGTAGACAGCCTTGAGTAATGAGGCGCCGATGCCGATGTCTCTGCTCAGTGAATGCAGCGTTACCACCTCGCACTCGTCTTCTTCGATCCGGTAGGTGAGCAGTCCCCGCGGCTCATCGCCGATCAGCGCAATGAAGCCGGGCAGCGCGTCCGCCTGGTGCAGCCGCCCGCGGGAGACGATCAGCGGCGAGCTCCAGTAATCGGTGAGCTGGGCGCGGACCCAATCAATATGCCGTTCAGTCAATGGTTCGATGCGAAATTCGTCATCCATCTGCGTTTCCTAATCTGCTGACGGTAGCTGGCTGTTCATCGCACCCCGCGGTCCGGGCGCTGCCTGGCCGTTGCCAGGCACATTATAATAATCAGCAGGCGCCTCCTCAATCTTCCGCCAAAAGAAACCACCCCACTGCCAGCGGGGTGGTTTTCACAATCAAAAATCGAAAATCCAAAATCCAAAATCTCAAAATGCTCTTACGCCGTTACCGCGGAGGTGGTGACATTGGCCTGGGCGAGGCGGCGGATCATTTGGCGCATTTCGGTGGGATTGCCGGCATAGGCGACGGCCATCTCTTCGCTGATCGCGCCTTCCTTGAAATGGTTGAGCAGCGATTGGTTCATCGTCTGCATACCCCAGTAGCCGCCCTCGGTGATGGCGGCGGGCACCTGGCCGGCGCGTCCTTCTTCAACGAGCTTCGCGACCGTGGGGGTGTTGATCATGACTTCCACGGCGGGGACGCGGCTTTTGCCGTCCACGGTAGGCACCAGCTTTTGCGAGACGATGCCGAGCAGCGTCATCGACAGGCGCAGGCATATCTGCGGCTTTTCGTGGGGCGGAAACATGTTGACGATGCGTTCGATGGTTTCCGAGGCGCTGTTAGTGTGCACGGTGGAGAACACGAGGTGACCCGTCTCGGCGGCGGTCATGGCAACCGTCATCGTTTCCACGTCGCGCATCTCTCCGATGAAGATCACGTCCGGCGCTTCGCGCACCACCGCCCGCAACGGGTCGCCGAAGTTATTGGTATCCACCCCGATCTCGCGCTGGCTCATGATGGAGAGCTTGTCGCGGTGCACGTATTCGATGGGGTCCTCGATGCTGATGATATTCACCCGCCGGTTCATGTTGATCAGGTCGAGGAGCGCGGCCAGCGTGGTGGATTTGCCGCAGCCGGTGGGTCCGGTCACCAGCACCATGCCCTGTTTATGCGTGACCAGCGTAGCCAGCACTTTGGGCAAAGTCAATTCTTCCAGGGTGAAGATATCCAGCGGAATGAGGCGCATGACGGCCGCCATCGCGCCGCGCTGTTTATAGATGTTCACGCGGAAGCGAATGGTATCCGGAATTTCGAAGGCGGTGTCCAGCTCGGGCCTATCGCGGAATCGCTCGCGCTGGCGCTCGGTCATCATTCCGTAGAAGAAGATTTCTTCGATCTGCTCGCCGGTGAGCGGTTCCATGTCGAGCTGAACTACCTTGCCGGCGAGGCGAAAGCAGGGCGGTGAGCCGGCTTTCCAGAAGATGTCGGAAGAGTTTTCCTCTATCGCCTGCATGCAGATCGCGTCGAAGAAGGCGCGCGGATTGGTAGACAGCAAGTCTTGCAGCTCCGCTTCCGTCAGACGCGGATTATCGAGATAGCGGATTGGCGAAAAGAGTTCCTCCAGGGTCATGACGTTATCGCTCATGATGACCTCCCCCGGGGAACATCGGCATTACCGCGCGGTTCCCCGCATTCCACTGTCGTCAGTCACTACAGGGATCAGAGATTCAGCATCCGCGATGTATGGTGTGATAAAACAGAGATGATGGCGCGAAAAATATTGGTTTTATTATCCTGCTCGCGGATCACCCGCGAGTCGAGCGCAACGCGTCCGGTGATTGAAACCTTCACCTCGCGCGTCGATCAAAACGATAGCATTCGTATAGCGGTTATCGCTTACCGGTCTAGAACACGGACTCTCCCGGTTACCTCCATGCAAACAAGTTAGGTCCTAGTGGCGTAGCAATGTATTATTGATTATGCACTATCCTAGTATACCACACGCAGGAAAAATCTGTGATCGATAACGCGGGCAGTTGTTAAAAATAAGTTATCGTTTACGTAAAGCGCCGGCGGTTCAATACAAAAGCCGCCCCGCACAATCGGCGAGGCGGCTTGCAACCATCCATTCATCCAACCATTTACGCCGTAGTTGCCGTTGCCACCACGTTGGCCTGTGCAATGCGGCGGATCATCTGGCGCATTTCAGTGGGATTGCCCGCGTAGGCGACGGCCATCTCTTCGCTGATCGAGCCCTCTTTGAAATGGTTGAGCAGCGACTGGTTCATCGTCTGCATGCCCCAGTAACCGCCTTCAGCGATGGCGGCGGGCACCTGGCCGGCGCGGCCTTCCTCGATGAGCTTGGAGACGGTAGGGGTGTTGATCATGATTTCAACGCTGCAGACGCGCCGTTTGCCGTCCACGGTGGGCACCAGTTTTTGCGAGAGGATACCGAGCAGCGTCATCGACAGGCGCAGGCAGATCTGCGGTTTCTCATGCGGCGGGAACATGTTCACGATGCGCTCGATGGTTTCCGAGGCGCTGTTGGTATGCACGGTGGAGAACACCAGGTGACCCGTCTCGGCGGCGGTCATCGCTACCTTCATCGTTTCCACGTCGCGCATCTCACCGACGAGAATGACATCCGGCGCTTCGCGCAGCACCGCCCGCAACGGATCGTTGAAGTTATTGGTATCCACTCCAACCTCACGCTGGCTCATGATAGAGAGTTTATCGCGATGAACGTATTCGATCGGGTCCTCGATGCTGATGATATTCACCCGCCGGTTCATGTTAATAAGATCGAGCAGCGCGGCCAGCGTGGTGGATTTGCCGCAGCCGGTGGGTCCGGTCACCAGTACCATGCCCTGCTTATGCGTGACCAGGCTGGCCAGCACCTTGGGCAGGTTCAGCTCTTCCAGCGTGAAAATATCCAGCGGGATGAGGCGCATAACCGCCGCCAGCGCGTTGCGCTGTTTGTAGATATTCACGCGGAAGCGAATGGTATTCGGAATTTCGAACGCGGTGTCCAGCTCGGGCCGTTCGCGAAAGCGCTCGCGCTGCCGTTCGGTCATCATTCCGTAAAAGAAAATCTCTTCCATCTGCTCGCCCATCAGCGGCTGCATATCGAGCTGCACCACCTTGCCCGCCAGGCGCAAGCAGGGCGGCGAGCCGGCTTTCCAGAAGATGTCGGATGCGTTTTCCTCCACCGCCCGCATACAGATGGCGTCGAAAAAGGCGCGCGGATTGGTGGCAAGCAGGTCCTGCAGCTCATTCTCGGTCAAGCGCGGGTTGTCATGGAAGCGAATCGACGAAAACAATTCGTCAAGTGTCATCACGTTGTCGCTCATTACGAACTCCCTTAGAGGCGCCGGCGGCCTGCGCGGCGTTTTCGGTTTTCCACTGTTTGAGCAGATACGCGATCAACACTCCCCCCGAGACGCCGATCACCATCGCCAGTCCGAACAGCAGGTATAAGGATGTCATCCGTGATCTCTTTTTTCCATGATTTGAATCCGGATTTTCAGCAATCGATTCCGAGGTTATCGAAGAGGCGGTAATGGTGGCTTCGGTATCGTATATCGCATAGGGGGGAACGGATTGCGGCGATTCGCTGATTTTCGTTACCGTGTATTTGATGTCCTCATTTTCCATCTGCCACACCCCCGCATAGGCGAACACGCCCTGAATCCAGTACAGCACCCGCAGGCGGGACGCGAAGGGAGCGAAGCATTGCAGCAAATCATCGGTCGGCAGCGTATGACCGTCGCGCGGCATGACCTTCAATCCGAAGCTCAATGCCAGTCCTCCGTCGGAGAAGGGCTCCTCGCCCCGTCCGTAGGCGAAAAAGGTGGGTTCGCCGCCGAACTGCTTCCCCATCGCCACTGCCATAGTCATCAGCAGCGTTTTATCATCACTGCCATCGGCGGTGATGGTGACGCTGTCCTGCCCGGATTTCGAGTTCAAGTCGGACATAATCATCAGGCGGATCATATTGCGGGCGGGAGCGTCTTGCGACAAGACGGGGAATGACGGCAGCAGCAGGCAAGCGAGCAAAACAAGTGGAAGCGACACCCCGCGAGGGATGGCTCGCTTCCGGAGGAAATCTATCACCACTATCACGGCATGGAGCTTGATCATTAACCGCTTGCACTCTCCGGGTGCACGCAGGGGGTGATTCATACAGGACTTTCGCTCAAGCCCTCTCCCCCCGGCCAATACAGATAGCTATAATCCACATTACACCGCCCCTCGCCCAGGATTGGGAGAGGGGGCCGGGGGGAGAGGGCTTGAGCGAAAGTCCTGTCATATTATATCACAGACAAACAAAATCCGCGCCTTCTCACATGCCGTATGCGGCAAAAAAGAAAAGGAACGGATTAGTAAATACCCTGATCGAGCCGGATCGAAACTAAAACAGCAGACCATGCCCAGGCCATGTTGCCTTATTTCGACAGGCATACGTAAAAAACGGCGGGTATGGCAATGGTGGAGCCAGACGGGCTCGAACCGACGACCTCTTGCATGCCATGCAAGCGCTCTCCCAACTGAGCTATGGCCCCACACGCACCTATATGGTAATCAATATTCCGCGATCTGTCAACTCTACTAATCAGAGCTTTTCACCCGCGGATTGCTCCTCATATTCCAGCGAGATGGGCTTGTCGCGCCGGTCGTCGATTTTCACCAGCAGCACCACCCGGTCCGCGCCTTCCCTGAACGGCACCTCCTCCATCTTTTTTACCGTCTGCAAGATGGTGTCGAGATCGCCTTCCACATTGGTGCCCGTCGCGGTGATATCGTATTTCAGCCCGCTCTGCTGAATCACCTTGATGCTGTCCGCCACCAGGTGGCTGATGCTCGGGCTGCCGGTGCCGACCGGGATCACCATGATCTCCGCCAATACGCTCATGTTCAACCTCCATCCCGCACAGGTCATGCCCGAGCGGGATCGCTTCTTATTGTAGCGAAACAGCGGACGCGGTAGAGGCAAAAGATCAGACAAGTCCGAAGCGTGGTGCTTAAAAAACTCAGAACTTGCCCCAGTGAATAACCTCGGCCAGGGGGCGTTTGGCAGGCGAGGGGTGTTCGTCGGTGTGGCCGATCGAGACGATGGATATTAGTTTATAGCCGTCGGGCGCCTCGACCAGGCGGCGGACCTGCTCGGCGTAGGGTTTCTTGTCGCCGGCCACCCAGCAGGAGCCAAGCCCGAGGGCGGTGGCGGCAACGAGCATGTTCTGCGTGGCGCTGCTGCCGTCTTCGAGGTAATATTTCGTGTCCCGGCAGAGCACGACGATCGCCGCCGGCGCGACGGTGAGGAATTTGCCGAACTCGCAGACTTCCGCCAGCTTGCCGCGCATCGCGCGATCGGTAACCACCACGAATTCCCACGGCTGGCCACCGCGGCCCGTGGCGGCCAGCCGCCCGCAATCAACGATCGCCTCCAGCGCCTCGCGCGGCACCGGGTCGCTTTTATACCGCCGTATGCTTCGCCGCTCGCGCAGCGCGGTCAGTGCGTCCATGAGTACCTCCGAAGGTTAAATGAGATTGGAGTTATGGGAAGTACGGGAGTAATGGGAAAATTCCGACTCTTCCCATTACTCCCATAGCTCCCATTCCATCCATCCAGTCACTTATATACTTCGTGCAACTTCTCTTCCAGCCCGTCGAGGGGCAGGCGGTCTTCCGTGCCGGCGCGCATATCGCGGAGGGCGATTTCGCCGCCGGCCAGCTCGTTTTCACCGAGCACGACGGCATGCCACGCGCCTTTGCGGTTGGCCTCGCGCAGTTGCGCCTTCAGGCTCCGCTCGCCGTAGTCGGTGAGCGTGGGGACGCCGGCGCGGCGGAGCTTATCCGCCAGCGCGAAGCCGGCGCGGCGCGCCGCCGGACCCAGAGTGGCGATGAAGAGCGGGCCAGGTTGCTCCGGCATTGGGACGGCGTTGCCGGCGGCCATCAGCAACCGCTCGATGCCGGCGGCAAAGCCGATGCCCGGGGTGGCGGGGCCGCCCAGCTCCTCGACCAGCCCGTCGTAGCGCCCGCCGGCCAGCACGGTGTTCTGCGCTCCCAGCGCGCCGGAGATGAACTCGAAAGCCGTGCGCGTGTAGTAATCCAGCCCGCGCACGATATGCGGATTGACCACGTACTCCACACCCAATGCGCGCAGACCGTCCTCTACCCCCCGCAGGTGCATTTTACACGCCTCGCAGAGCACGTCGAGCATCACCGGCACGCCGGATGCCAGCTCGCGGCAGGTCTCCACCTTGCAATCGAGGATGCGCAGCGGGTTCGCGTCATAGCGCCGGACGCAGTCCGGGCACAGCTCGGTGCGCGCGCCTGCCAGCGCGTTGCGCAACGCGTCGCGGTAGCGCGGGCGGCATTCGGGGCAGCCCACGCTGTTCAGCTCGAGGGTGGTATTGCCGATGCCCAGCTCGCGCAGGAATTCCGCGCCGAAGGAAAGGACTTCGGCATCGATGTCAGGCCCCGGCGCGCCGAACGCCTCGATTCCGACCTGGTGGAACTGGCGGTAGCGCCCGCTCTGCGGACGCTCGTAGCGAAAGATGGGGCCGAGGTAATACAGCTTGACGACGCCGCCCCCTTGCAGTATCTCGTTCTCGATCACCGCGCGCACCGTCGGCGCCGTTCCCTCCGGCCGCAGTGTCAGCTTATCGTGTCCCTTCGACTCGAAGGAATACATCTGCTTGCTGACGATATCCGTCTCTTCGCCCACGCCGCGGGTGAAGAGCGCGGTGTTTTCGAAAATGGGCGTGCGTATCTCCCCGTACCCGTACAGCGCGCAGCGGCGGCGAAATATCTCCTCCAGCCACTGCCAGCGCGCGGTATCCGCGGGCAGCAGGTCCTGTGTTCCCTTGGGACGCTTGAATAGCATGGCATTATTGTAGCAGGTTCGCGATGGTTTAGGCCACTATAATCCAATGTGAATCGGATTCGATCTGATGCCGGGCTCGGTTCCTTCGTTATACAGCCCGTCGCCGTTTGTGTCGTAAAAGGCCACAATGCGGACCTCATCCCACACGGAGCCGGTATTGAACCACGACGTGGTCAGCCCATTCTCGTCCGTGATCGTAATATCTGGCGCCATGGAGGAATTTCCGGCGGGATTCGTATGCTCGATCTTCCACTTGATCTCCCATCCTTCAAAGACCGTGCCTCGTTGCAGCAGGTTGTTGCAGACCCGAACCGTGACATCGATGCTTTCCAGATTTAAGGGATGCGGGCCTGAAGTAGGAACCCACATGTCGGTGATTCGGTGCGGTCTTTCCACCGTTACGTATTGCCTGGGCCAATTCTCGCGAGGTTGCTCCCATGGATTACCGTAGAGAAGCAAGCGTGTATTTCGGTCTGAATTGCCGAAATCTGTCGTACCGGTATCTATCACATCCGTGAGCAATGGTCTGGGCCGTATATCATTGACCTCGTCATAACCCGGCGTGCTTACCTCATCCAGGTCCGGAGCTTCGAGCGTTACCACTGCCTGCCCGCGCATGTCGAGTTGCGTGATAGTGCCTATGCCGATACCATCGACCTTCATATAATAGTTACCCGGGAAGGGGTTGCCGTCAATATCGACCAGTGAAGCCACGGCGTTAGTTGATTTCGGGACACCCCCTCGGCCATCCACACTGCAAATCCGCTCGGGTGCAGTTATCGGAGCACGTTCTAACATGCCGATATAAACTGAATCGGGCGTGAGCTGCCATATACTCGGACCGCGATGGCCGAGCAGATAGCCCGGATAGGTATAGTACGGCTGCGCGCGCATGTTATCAAACTTCAGCCGGATCGTTCCGATCATAGGCGCCATCGGGTCGCCGCGGGAAAGGACATAGGCCTCGGAGCGATCGTTGAAGTTCATGATCGTCCCCGCCCGGTTGACGTTGGCCGAGTCACCCTCCAACTGCAGCAGGGCGCCTTCATTTTCAATCGGCTCGCCGATATACTGTCCGAGCATGGACATGACTTTGAACGGTACGCCGGGCAACACCTTCTTGCTGTCCTCATCGGTGGCGGTGAAGGTAATGCGCGCATAGCGCATGCCGTCGCAGTGGATGACAATCGGCGGCCGCTCGTTCGGGAACTGCGCGAAAGTGGTGCTGGAATCCACGCCGTCGGATACTTCCAATACAGTCCAGTGGTCGTAATCCGCAAATGTCTTGTTCAAAAAACACAGGTTTTCCGTGATCAACCGCTCCGGGGTGACCGGACCTTCGGCGCTGTTCCACAGCAGATTGTTCAGCAGCGGATCGCCGGAGCCGATGGGAACCGGCAGGCCGCCCGTCGCGTTCAGGTTATACGAGTTCAATAGCGCATCGTTATACTGCTTGAGCAGCGCGAAGGCGCGCACGGTGTAGATGCCCGAGTGGTTGCTCGAGAATCCCGCGCTGGCGACACCGGTGCTATCGGTCAGTGCCACCGGACCCCCGCCAGCGCCCGCCAGGTTCGCGTGCCTGATCGGCCCGTTGTAGTCGTATGGTACCAGCGTCGGGTTGAACGGATTCCACGACTGGGTAAACCAGATCGGCATCCCCTGCAGCACGCGTTGACCGATGCGGTCGGTGGCCGTCGCCTCGACGGTGGTGGTCTGGTTCTGGAAGATCACCGGCAACTGGTCGTTCTGCACCGGCCAATCCGGCGGCGTGGTCGGCGAGGTTGCACCCTGCACCACATTCAGGCGATAAGGCGGGCCGACCAGCACCGGGGCGGTGCCGGTAACCGCGAAGGACAGCGCCTGATAAGTGTCCTCTCCGGTGATGACAGCGGGGCCGAGATCTTCTTCCAGCGGCAGCCGGATATAGGGATCGGTAACCCCATTATCCATCCTGCCGGTGAAGCGGCAATACATCTGTCCGTTGTCATCGAGCACGCCGATGATCGATTTGCGGTCGGGCGAGAGTAGTTGATCCACCGCGATCTTTTCGAACTCGCCACGATCGGTGGTAAGTTTGATTCGCGAGAATGGCGTCACCGCGCCGTCAATATCCCGACCGGTTGCCTGGAGCACGGACGAGTTCACGGCGTTTTCCGACAGTTGGTCATCCACGTCCCGCGAGAAGTAGATACGCGTCTGTTCACCGGGTGCGACCGCAAGGCTGAGGTCCTTCACAACCACATAACCAGGAGGCAGCGGCAACTGGATCAGCAGACTGGCGGAGAATTCGATCTCAGTGCCGTTGATGACCGCGATGATGCTGCCGGAATCGACCTCAGTTTCAACATCGGTCGGCGGTTGCCAGTAGAAAGTCGCCATGCCTTCCTCATCCGTAACGATGATGATCTGCGCCGTAAAGGGACCCTCTTCAACCGCTGACAGTCCGCCGGCAGTTGACGGCGCGCAGGTCAGGGTAATAGCGGTACAGGGCAGCGGTTGATCATCGATGCCGTAGACCGTTGCCGTCAAGGGCAGCGGCGGATCGCCGATAGTGGCGGTAACCGGCGAAGGAATGATGACGCCCTTCAGCGCCTCCGGCAGCTTCATGAGCTGTACTACCCCGTATGGTCCGGGCGCTTCCTGATTCACATCATCTAGCGACACCACCACATAGGAAATATTCTGTCGCAACGGAACTTCCGTGGAATCGCTATATTCGGTCGTCGTCCAGTTCGGCGTCGCGGCCAGCAACTGGAAGCTTGCCTGCAGCGTGGCCCGGTCCACCGTCGGATTCGGATCCGGCAGGCGCGTGAGCGTTGTGCTGCGATAGATTCGGAAGGCCTGGCCGTCGATGAGCAGCGAGCCATCCACATTGGTGGTAGGCGCCGTCCAGCTTAATAGGCGCGTATCTGCGTCCGGCTCGGTCAGCGTCAGATTGGTGACGTCGCCGGGCAGTGCGTTGTATTCCTTGGACACTTCCTGCGATTGGTCGCCTTCGATACCACCGAGATAGAGATAGGAAATCGCATACGTGTAGGTCACGCCGTTGACCAGGTTTTTATCCGTATACATTATCTTGCTGCGCTGCGAGGTGCGCGCCAGCTCGTTCGCCAGCACGCGGGTTGCCCGTCCGCGCAGATCGCCGGAGCCACCGCGGTCGCGCGGCCCGCGACCGTCCATCAGTCGCGGTAATTTTGTAGGTCCGCTGATGCCGGATGGCCCGCGGCCGCTCAGCAGCGAATTCTCCGCGCGATATATTACATAGCCGTAAATCGTCGGATCCTCCGGCAACCCCCAATACAGTTGGAATGCCGAGAGTTGCGGATTGTCCGGATGCGGGACCACCGTCAGCACGGGAACGGACGCCGTCGCCGGCGCGATCGCCACCTGGCCGTCGGTCTGCGTGCTCTCCGCGCCGCCTACGGCGATGCAGGTCACGGAATAGATGAAACTGGTCTCGTAATCCGCGGCCGAAAGGGTGGTATCCGTCCATGTTGTGTCGGCGCGGCCCGAAACGGTCTTCATCTCCTGCTGATCGCCGATCAGCGCGCGGCGCGTTGAGAACCGTTTGCGGGACATGGCAATTCGCGTCCTGCTGCTTGCCGCCGAAGTGGTTGTGCGGCGATAAATCTTATAGCCGGTCACCTGATCATCGGTCGACATCGGCCAGTTGAGCTGCATGTCGATCTTGTCGGGATTGGCGCCGCTGATCACCGCGTTTACCGACAGGCTGGATGGCGCGGCCGGCGGACCGGGCGCGTCGGAATTCACTTCCGCGATGACCTGGTTGTACTGTGCCGGGGAGAGCACATAGAGCGGATACATCAGGTCGGCGTGCGACGATATCGCCCGTACCGTATATTTCACTTTTCCATTCGGCTTTGGGATGGGCACCTGATGACTGCGTACATTTCTGCCGATGCCGCCGGCGATGGTCGTCCAACTGCCGCCGTCATCCTGCATCTGCACGACGAAACCGCTGACGTATCCCGGCAGTGGGAATGAAGCCATGGGAGGCTGGACGCCGCCCTCGCCGGGCATGTACCAGTACAGCGTCGCTTGCCCGCCTGAATTGCCGGGAGAGAGAACATGCTCGACCGGTGGCGGCACGTAGGGGCCGACGGCCGTCAACTGCATCCGCGGCGCCTGACCATTATACATGGTCAGATCGGTAGTAGCACGGTCGGCGCTTACTACCACTACTCGATACGCGTAAACGTAACCGTAGGCCGCGTTATCATCATACAGTATTACTCTGTCGCCCTTCGCGATAGCCTGATCACGCTCCGTCACGGAAATCAAGCTAAAGGCTCGCGTCGAGCGGGTTTGCGTTCGTGAAGATGTGCCGCCGCGCGCTTCACCTATCGTATCTCGCCAGACCTGAAAGGACGTTATGGCGGCCCAGTTGTCCGGTATAGCGAACTCCAGCCGGATATGGCCGTTGTTGTCCGGGTAGGCATAGCCGCTGCCGGCCACTGGCGGCGGGGTGACGCCCCCTCCGCCATCGACGCCTTTCCCGCGTGTTGTGATCAGTGCTACCGCCGACAGACCGAGCAATGATTGCCAGATCCATGATTTACCCAACGAGCGTCTTTCCGGCGGCTTGATATCTGCGTAGCCTGTTAACTGCCTTGCCAGATCCCGCGCCACCGCCTGGATTGCCTCCACGTCGTGGGTCGCCTGCTCTCCTTTGCCGTCGGGACGAATCCAACTGGAGCCGATGGCTTCCAGTGGCTGCAGCACAGCGGTACCGTCCTTGGCGAGGGTCACCTTCGCGGCGGTCACTTTAATGTAGGTGCGATTCTTATCCGGCTTGGTGGTGAACTCATAATTGTTAATGGTGCCATAGACGATCGCATCGACGCCCAAAACGCGGACCAGTTCGCCGGCGGCATTTTTTCGTGAATCGGATGCCAGCTTGGGGTCGCTCGCGTCGCGGAATTTATCGAGCAGCGGTTGCTTGTTGTTTTCACCGACCGCTTCCAGGGCGCGCTTCATGATCGGTGAACTGATTTGCAGCTCGGTCACCTGCGCGCCTTCGCGTTGGGCCAGCGCTATCTGAAGCTCCAGCAGGATGCGAGCGTGTAATTTCGGCGGGGCATCGGGAATTGCTATTTCCAGCGGCATGCACAGGATATTGATCGGGCTGCCGATTGCCGCCTCACCACGGATGGCCAGCGGTATAATCAAGCACGGCAGGAGAAACAGGACCATAAGTGTCACGCTTAACAACCGGCCAAACGTTCCCCGAATAAAGTTCTTCACCTGGATGCGCTCCTTTACAATGGCGCTCGCGGGAAGATGCCTTTCCTGAGTTAAGCCACTTCTCGAATAGCAGCGGATCAGCCGTCAACTCGCGTTGCGGATGCGCGGGATATATTTACGCCGGAATTATAAAGCAGTAGTTAATGAGTGCAGAGATCGGCGAATTGCAGCAAAGGAAAGGGCGGTTGTGATTTGAAATCATCCGGCGCATTCGGATGTACCAATATTGGTGATGTTATCGTTTATTCGATGCTGGAGTTAGTTAACCGCGGACTGCCGAGCATGCCGGCCAATCCAAGATAGTCAGCCGGGGGCGCTCCGAGAGATAGCGCGGTAACGACATCGATCAGACGCCTCCTTTAATTAAATAACCAGAGGTGAGGGCGAGTGTCCTCTTGCGGTCTTATTGTTAAAGGATACCTATCACATGGCTCGTGCGGACGGCGTTATTGTAACAATTCCCTGGCCATTCTGACGGCAATAAGCGCGGGCTGGGAAATATCCCCGCCCGCGCTGACTGCCCGTGAAAAACGCCGACCTCTTCAGGTCAGGGTAAGAACGGAATACTGACAAACACAGGAGCAGACCAATCCGATTCATCCGTCCCGTTGAGTGTCACTGCAACGAATTCCAACGTTGTTCCACTTGTCGGCGGATCCCCACTCCACATGGTCGGCGTAGCTGGAGTTGTGGTATAGTCCTGGAAGGTAATAGAACCTACCCGTCTCCAGAGGATCTTGTATCCAGTCGCGCCTGTTGCCGCAGTCCAGTTGAAGTCTACTTCGTTGGTAAAGTTGTTAAATTGCGCATTGAAGCTGGCCGGCGGGAGCAACGACAACGTGTAGGTCAGCTCAAATGGCAATGAGTAGTCGGAGAAAGCTGCTCCGTTTTCCGCACGAACCTGGTAATTGATCGTGTGGCTGCCGGACGGCGGCGTATAGCTGTAGGATGTGTCGAGCAAATTGCTATTCAGCACCTGCCAACCGGCGCCGTCGGTATTTCCCTCAAGCCGATATTTCAGCGCGCCGGGTACAGCATCCCATTGTAAGGTGACCGTTCCCGCACTGTAGCCGGCGTTGAAATTCTCCGGCGCAGCCAGCGACAGATCGAAGGTCAGATCGTCTGCCGTAGTGGCATACCCCGAATACGCAACGTTCCAGGCGCGCACCCGATACGCATAGGTATGCGCTCCGGCGGGCGGCGTGTAAGCATACGATTCAGTGGTAAGCTGGGGGGTAGCCGGATTCAGTGGCGTTGCACTGAACGGCTGCGGACCAGCCAAACCGTCCGGATCGAGATAGACTTGATACCGCATGGCTCCGAACGCACGATCCCAGGACAATTCGACCTGTCCGGTCGCGCTGTTATAGTATGCTACGAGGTTAGCCGGATTACCCAACGCGAGGGTATACGTAACGGCATTCGAAATTGCCGACCATTCCGAGGATATGGTCCCCGCGACGGCGCGTACCTGGAAAGCTAATTTCACAGCGGTGCCGATTGGCGGTGAGAAGGTATAACTGTTGGTTGTGGTCTGCGCCAGATTCACCATAGGTCCATCATTGGTGCTGACCTGGATTTCATAACTCTGGACGCCGGGCACCTCATCCCACACCAACTCGATCTGTCCGGTAACATCATTGTAGACCGCGGTCAGATTCTCCGGCGTGATTAAGCCAAGATAGTAACTTCTCGACTCGGATCGTGGTTCACCGGGTTCCCAGGTGCCGTTTTCATTCTTGTCATAGAAGACATAAATATCGGCCTGTCCGGCAGCTCCACCGGTGTTATAGCTCGTCGGAACAGTTCCGTTATAAGTTTCACCATTTTCCGGGTTGAAAGCCGAACCACTTCCGTCGCCCGCCGGATTATCGATTCCGAAGGTGAGGTTAAAGCCGTCGAGCACCGGTTGCGGTCCGTCGAACGGATCGGCCGGATCGTCAATCATGTTTGTCTCAGCATAGCCCATCATACTGAAGCTTGAGTTTAGCGGAAGCACCATGCCATCATCGGGCGCGCCTTGCAGATAAAGGAAATGCGGACGTTCGACGGTAACATACTGCATATACCAGTCGCCGCGGCTGGGCTCGTCCTTATTCCCATAAATAGTGATCCGTAAATTGCGCATGTCGAAACGCGGATCATTCGGATTGAACGATGAGCGACCGGTATCAACGATATCCAAGCCGGTACGATGGAAATTCAAGTCCGGTGCAGTGTAAGTAAATACGGCTCTCCCTTCCGCGTCCGTCTTCAAAAACACCGGCAACAGCATGCCGTATCCCCAGATTTCAACCGTGTAATTCGGGTATACGTTGTTGTTGACATCCTTCAACTCGATCTCGATATCGACGGATTTGGGCAGGTCGGGATTCCCACTGGCGTTGATATCAGCCAGGCGCACCGGAGTGGACAAATGCTCCCGCCCCCCAAGATCCTCCGGCTCGAACATGCGCACTACCAGATCGAAAGGCGGGTTTTCGACTACCTGCGGCTCTGCGAGCGAAGGTCCTTTATGTTGCAGCAGGTAGTAAGGATAAACACTCACTGGTCTGGTTTGCCGCAGGTTATGGAACGTCAGGGAAACCGGACCAGGTATTTGCCCAGACGCTTGTAGCATGGAAAACGGGGGTGAGAACGGTGGGATGGCAGTACGCATCTCTTTTTCGCCGCGGGACAGAATGTAGGCTTCCGAGTTCTGCGTGAAGCCCAGAATCGTTGATTCCCTGTGAGGCGGTACGCCGATCCAGCCGTTGATATCTTCATCCGGCGCGGCCCCGACGCGCTGCAATACGCCGTTCCAGTATTCATCTAGATTGCCGTTGTAAGTGTTATAATCTTGCTTACGTGAAGCAACCGCGAATGGCACGCCCGGCAGCACATATTTCCAATCCTCATCCGTGGCCCGTAAATGGATGCGCGCCGCGGTGTCGCCGCCGTAGTCGATGACGATTTTGGGTTTCGCCAATGGATCCTTGGAAAAGTCCCCGTTAACCGGCGAATCAGTCTTAATATTTTCAGGCCGGGCCACTTCCCCGCCTCGGCTGACATCGAGCACCTGCCAGTGAAGTCGGCCGTTGTCTTCCGTGCTGCCGACCAGGGTCTTGTTGATAATTCCTATCGAGTTGGTTACCATCGTCGTGGGCTTTGCCGCATTGACACTGTTGTTCGGATCGGTCCAGAGCAGGTAGGGCAACAGATTCGACGTGTCCTTCACCTCCGGCGTCATGCCGCAATAGGTCTCGCCGCCGATGTCGATGCCGGTGGTATCCTGGTTATAACCTTCCATAATCGACATGCCGTTCTGATGCTTATTAATCAAAGCGAATGCACGCACCGTATAAAGGCCGGAATGGTTGCTCTGGAAGCCGGCCTTGACCACACCGTTGTTATCGGTGTAGCCAACCGGACCGCCGGCCACATCGCCGGAGACGTTGGCATAACCCAGGCATCCGAGATAATCATACGGGCCGGTCAACGGGACATTGTACCCAGGAGTATCGCCTTTGAACTTTCGCCAGGTCTGGGTGAAATAAACGGGCATGCCGGCCAGGAGTTCCCTACCGCGAATATCGGTTACCGTAGCCACTACTTCATTGGTGTCTCCCTGGAATGCCACCGGATACTGGTCGTTTTGCGCCGGCCAGCCGGGATGCGGGTAAGGGGTGAAGCTCAAAGCAATACGATATGGCGGCCCGATCAACAGCGGCAAATTGGAGTCATCCACATCGATATCGACGGACGCATAGGCATCCTGCGCGGTAATATCCGGCTCTCCGACTTGATTCTCAGTCGGAATGTCGATAGATTTGGTGATATTGTCATCCGGTTGTCCGGTGAAATATACCTGCATGACACCGTCTACGTTCAGCTTGCCGGTTATCATCTTCTTATCGCCGGAGACCACCTGGTCACCAAGCTGGATGATCGTCTCGTTGGCGCGCGCCAACCGGAAGCCGCCGAGATGAGTAGCAATTAAACGCACCCGTGAGAAGGCCGCCGGAATCGGTTGACCGCCCGAGACGGTTGAGGTGCAGGTGATCGTCAGCAGCGTATCCGTGGTAGTCCCGGGTCCGAGCTGATCATCCGGATCAGCCGAGTAATAGATCCGCTGCGAGGCGCCTTCGGCGATCACAGCGGTAACTCCCGTGATTGTGCGATATCCTTCGGGTGGCGCCAATTGGATCGTGAGGGTCGTGACATCGGAGAGCTGCGTACCGGTAACAGTTGCAGTTATCTGTCCAATTTCCACCGCGTTTTCAGGATCGGGTGGGAACCAGTAGAAAGTAGCCACGCCGTTTGCATCGGTCGTCAGCGCGAGCGATACTGAGCGCACCAGTGCCTGCGCATCTATTCCCAGGAGACCTGCTTCGACTGGCGAAATGACCGCATCGAAGGCAGTATACGGCAGCGGCAGATTATCCGTGCCGTAGACGGTAGCCGTCAGCAATTGCGCCGCACCGGCGGTTGGAGCTGTGATAGAGGACGGAATTAATTCAATTCTATCAGGATCGGGCAGCTTAATTAACTGCTTCACCGCGTATAATCCGGGGGATTCCTGGTTAACCAGATCGAGAGATACCACGACATAGGAGACATTCTGCCGCATAGGAACGACGGTGGTATCGCTATATTCGGTGGTGATCCAGTCCGGGGTGGTATACAACAGGGTGAAGCTCGACTGCAGCGTGGCCCGGTCGATCGTCGGATTCGTTCCCGGCAGGCGCGCCAACGTGGTGCTGCGATAAACGCGGAAGGCCTGGCCGTCGGTGAGGGGCGAGCCGTCCACGTTAGTGGTGGGCGCCGTCCAACTCAGATGGCGCGTGCCTGCCTCCGGCTCGGTCAGCGTAAGATTGGTGACATCACCGGGCAGCACGTTGTATTCCGACGATACTTCCGGCGACTGGTTGCTTTCGATGCCGCCGAGATACAGATAGGAAATGGCATAGGTGTAGTTCACGCCATTGACGAGATTCACATCGGTATAAGTGATGCGGCTGCGCTGCGAGGTGCGCGCCAGTTCGTCAGTGAGCAGGCGGACACTGCCGGCGCGCTGGTCGCCGACACCGCCGCGCCCGCGCGGGCCGCGGCCGTTCATCACTCTAGGCACTTTGGTAGGTCCGGTGATGCCGGACGGCCCGCGGCTGCTAAGCAGGGAAGTCTCCGCGCGGTAGATCACATAGCCGTAAATCGCCGCATCCGCGGGCAGACTCCACTGCAGTTGGAAGGCCGTCAGTTGCGGATTGTTCGGATTCGGAATCACCATGATGTTGGGCGCGGGCGGCGTGACCGGCGCGATGACCGCCTGGCCATCCCGTTGAGCACTCTCCGAGCCGCCGACGGCGATAGCGGATACCGAGTAAATGAAGCTTTTCTCGTAATCCACCGCGGTGAGGGTGGTATCCGTCCAGGTGGTGGTAGTGCGGCCCGCGACGGTAAAGATCAATTGCTGATCGCCGATCAGGCGGGAGCCGCGGGACAATGTCCGGTTGCGGGTCGGGATGGGCAGCATTCTGCCGCTCGTGTTCGGCGCCGCGACGGTGGTGCGGCGATAAATCTTATAGCCGGTCACCTGCGAATCGCTGGGGGCGGGCCAGGCAAGCTGCATGTTAATCTTATCGGGATTGGCGCCGCTGACCACGGGGGTGACGTTGAGGCTGGCGGGGGTCGGCGGGGTGTAGGCGGTATCCGAGTTCACCACCGCGACGACCTGGTTATACTGCGCCGGCGTCAGCGCATCGAGCGGGAACATGAGACCGGACTGCGACGAAACCGCCCGCACGGTAAATCTGACGTTTTCATTCGCCAGCGGGATCGCCACTTCGTATTGGCGGACACTATTGCCGATGCCGCTCACCATAGTCGTCCAGCCGCCCGGCTCTTCGATCTGGATGACGAATCCACTGACGAAAGACGGCATCTGATAGGTGGCGGCCGGCGGCTGGCCGAAGGCTTCGCCGGGCATGGACCAGTAGAGCAGCGCCTTACCGGCGGTGTGGCTCGGTGAAATAACGCGCTCGACCGGCGGCGGCACATAGGGACCGACCGCGGTCAATTGCATCAACGGAGCATGCCCGTTGTACATGGTCATATCGGTGGTGGCCCGGTCGGTGGAGATTACCACCACGCGGTACGCGTAAACGTAACCGAAAGCGGGGTTGTCGTCATAGAGGATGACCTTATCGCCCTGGACGTTGGCCTGATCGCGATCCATCGTAGCGATCAAGGTGAAGGAGCGGGTCGAACGAGTCTTCGCGCGGGAAATGGCGCCTCCGCCGCGCGCTTCACCCAGCATGTTGCGCCAGATCTGGAAGTTGGTAATCGAGTCCCAGTTGGCCGGCTTGGGGAACTCCAGGCGGATCTTGCCATTGTTGTCCGCATAGGCGAATCCGGCGTCGGCAGGGGGCGGCGGGGTTACACCACCGCCGTCATCGCTCCCGCCGCCGCCGGCAATCGCGGCGATCGCCGCCAGACCGAGCACCGAAAGCAAGAGCATCGATTTGCTGGAAGACTTACCGCCCGGCTTGCCGGCGCGGTCCGGGGTTTTATTCCCGGAGCCAATCACGTCCAGTATGTTTGGCCGCGGAGGAGGCTGCTTGAGATTGGTGCGCCCGCTCAACTGGGTGGCCAGGTCCTGCGCCACCGCCTGGATCGCTTCCAGGTCGTGGGTTGCCTGCTCGCCCTTGCCGTCGGGCCGAACCCAACTGGAGCCGATGGCTTCCATCGGCTTTACTTCCGCGGTGCCGTCGTCGGCGAGGGTGACCTTCGCGGCGGTCACCTTGATGTAGGTTTGATTCTTATCCGGACCGGTGGTGAACTCATAATTATTGATCGTGCCGTAGACGATGGCATCGACGCCGAGCACGCGCACCAGCTCGCCGGCGGCATTTTTCCGCGCATCGGGAGCCAGCTTCGGGTCGGCGGCGTCGCGGAACTTATCGAGCAGCGTTTGCTTGTTGTTTTCACCGACCGACTCCAGTGCTCGCTTCATAATCGGCGAATTAATCTGCAGCTCGGTCACCTGCACGCCCTCGCGTTGGGCCAGCGCGATCTGCATTTCCTGCAAGATACGCGCGCTCAATTTTTGCGGGGCATCGGGAATCGCCATTTCCAGCGGCATGAACAGAATATTGATTCTGCCGCCGACGGCAGCCTCGCCGCTGATAGCGAGCGGTATGATCAAGCTCGGCAGCAGAAACAGGACCATGAGTGTCATGCTCAACAACCGGCCAAACGTTCCCCGAATAAACTTCTTCATCTGGATGCGCTCCTTTACAACGGCGCTCGCGGGAAGATGGCTTCCCTGGAGTTCTGCCCCTTCTCTAATGTCGATCAGTTCCTCGTGTTAATCGTGACGATTGCACGAATGCGCTGTTCATCCACGGTCTCGGCATGCAGTTCCCCGACATAGATGCCGGCCGGGAGAATGCGGTCCTGCTCGTCACGGCCATCCCAGTTTATCGTGCCCTGACCAGTGACTTCCGTCGGACCGAGGGTACGTACCAGCCGGCCGCTCGCGTTGCGGATGCGCAGGGTCACCCGCGCGGGTATATTGACGCCGCACTCGATGACGATGCCGGCGTTACGGGTGGTCTGCCGCACCCGCGTGGAGGTGATGCGCAGGCTCTGGTAGACGCCGCCCGCGGTAATGGTGAAGCGGCGGACGCCGCCCTGACCGCTGTTGAAGGTATAGGATGGCGCGGTCCGCATCGCGACGCGCCGTCCGGTCAACTCGTCGGTCAGCACCAGCGGCATTCTGGCGGGCAGTTGCGTCAGGTCGGGCCAGCGCAGCACCACCTGCTCGTTCGGCTGTTCGCACTGTACTTCCAGTTGCCAGGTCTTTTCGGCGCCGGGCGCCTGTATATCGGCCGCGTAATCGGCGGACCAGCGTCCCCAGGCGCGGCGCGGGAAGTATGCCGCCAGGCCGCTGGGGCCGATGGGCGGAGCCATGATATCCCCGTCGGACAGGTCATCGCGATCGGTCGGGCTGACGCCCAGCGTGCCGCGCGCCTTGCCCTGGCTGGTGGAAACCAGCAGCTCGAACTGCCACTGCGTCTCGCTGCCCGGAGTGCGGATCTTCTTCGTCTCCGTCAGCGCGCGGCCTCCCATGGGCGGCAGGAATTGATTGGGGGTATAGACCAGGTACAACCCTTCCGTTACATACAGCCAGTAGGCCTGGGTCGGCTTCAACTCGCCGTACATGCTTTCCCACGGAAACGGGTTGGTCGGGGGGGCGTATTCCTGCGTCGTCGCATCCCAAATCCACATCTCGCGGCGGATCAGTCCGATCCTGATCGCCTCGGCGATGGAATATTGCTCGTTCTGGTAGACGACGGAGCAATAACCCCAGACAATCGAATACTGGTAAGGATTGCTGATGGCGTTCCATCCGCGCTCGAGGCGTATGGTAAGAGATCGCCGCTGATTGACGGGCTCGGCGCCGACGAGAGGTATGCCCGTGGTAAGGTTGGGCGCCGTCGGCGGCACTTTCAGCCAGTATCCACGGCCCGCTTCCAGTTGCAGTTTATCTAGATAGCTGTTCGGGCGCGCGTATCGGTATCCCGGCAAAGTCGGGTCCCACCAGGCAAGCTCGAAGCCCGGTCCGATCGCGGTATTTACCTGGGCGAGCGCGGTCATGGCGTCCGCATTGGCAAAGGTGAAGGGAAAGCCGGTAAAATGACTGGCGCGCTGCAGATGGACGCTGGCGACCGCCGGCATGGCCGGCACATTGATATAACGCGTGGTGGTGATGGCGCCGCCCGGATTAAGGTAGGCTGTTACCGTAATCGGGATGACCCCGCTTGCCGTGCCGTCCGCCCGCAATGTCCAGTGGTACGGATAGTCTTCCAGCACGCCTTCGATGGTTCTGACCGGCTGCGCCTGCACGGGCGGGTCCAGCACCAATCCCTTGCCGGGAGTGATCGAGATCGAAGCCGACGGATTCATCAGCCGGGTGGCGCTGTAGAGATAGCCATCCACGGTAAACAGTGAGGGGCTGAGATATCCGATGTCCGACGGCGAATACCCCGGTATATAATCCAGGTATTCCGGCGCATTGACGGCCAGCGCGTATTGTTTGTCCAGCGTTTTCACGGTGGACCAGTCGAGGCGGAATTCACCCTTAATCGTCCGGGTTTGCGCGTAAGGCAGCGCCTCGATGGGATAATAAAGCCCTACGCCCATTTCATCGCCCAGTCCATAGGTCGTGCCGTCCTTGATAACCGAGGGGACATTCGCGTTTTCCGGCAGGGCTTCTTCGAGAATCTGCGCCCACCCGTAATCCAGCAAGATATCAGTCGGAGCAAAAATGAGGTGCGAGGGACGCGTGACGCCATCCTGGGACGTCAACGGCTGGCTGAAGCGCAACGGCGGAGGATTAACTTCCGAGAACGCTTCCTGGCGAATGAACCACTTGGTGGGAACCTTGTCATCCTTGTAATGACGGATTACCGATTGTTCGGTGCTGCCGGGGATGTAATACGGACCGGCCGTAATCTGCGTCGGTGGTATTGCAAGATAATCATAACCCCAGGTCAGGAAATGCATGGTGCGAAAGCCCATCCGCACCGCGGCGTTGGACTGATTGGTGATTTTGTATTCGTATTTCAACACGTCGCGAACGAGCCACATACGGAAGACGACGGAGATTTTATACTGCGCGTCATCGGTATGCCAGGTGTAACCGGCCGATTGGGTATTGATATCGACATAGGGCTGCACATCCAGAATTCCATTCGCGCCCCCGATCGAAAATTCCGGACCTCCGTAACCGTCGATATAGATAATGGGGGTGGTCCCTTTGACGTAGGCGATAAAATCGTCATAGTATGAATTAGGATCACCGACCGACGAGCCGAAGGCGAAACTGCCTTCCTCTGCTTCGCTGGATCCGATGGCTGCCAATCCCACGGGATTGGTCCATTCGTAAAAATTATCCTGGGTGAGATAGTAATTGAGATCCCGCGTCTGCCTGGCGCTCGTCGGCTGTACGTGCTGCAGCGTCGCCCCGGTCTTTACCCCGGCGGATTGAGCGGCGCCCACCCCTGGGAGCGCCGGCAGCAACACTCCAGCCAGACTGGCAAGGGTTAACATTAAACTTGGAAATTGTCGCATTGTCGTTAATCCTCCGCGCATCATAGCGCCAGGTTACCAGGGCAGGGTAGCCACTGCCGTCGCCCGCTGTCCAGCCGCCGTTTCCGCCAGCACATGGCAAAGGTAAGTTCCGCGCGGCACGCGCCGCCCGCGGCTGTCGGCGCCATCCCAGTCGGCCGTCACCAGCCCCTGCGCGGCCGTCGCCGCCGTGAAGCGCCTGACCATGCGGCCCGCCAGGGTGCGAATCTCCACCGTCACATTGGCCGACTGCGTCACCTGGCAGGTGATGGATGCGCCGCCGGTGGCGCGGGTTCGCTGCGCCCGCAGGTTCGCCACGCGCAGGTTGCCGGCGGCGGCCGGCGCGGCGGTGATGACGAGCTGCCGTTCCTGCTCCCGCGGGCCGAGAGCCACGGTGTAATTCGTGGTGGTGCGCAGATAGCGGTCGGCGCCCGTCACCTGGTCGTGCAGCGTCAGCGTGTAATCTTTGGGCAGTCCGGTTAGTTTCGGCCAGCTCAGCACGATTTGCGCACCGGGCGCGCCGCTGACGGTCACATCCCAGCGATAAGTCGCGCCGCCGGCCAACGGTCGGTAATCGCGCAGCAGCGATTCATTGCCCAACCCGCCGCGGGACGTCAGGCTCAATCCGTCCGGCGCCGCGGGGGGAGCGGCAATGTCGATGCCGAAGTCGCGCTGGTTCGTTGCTCCGTCCTGCGCGCCCAGGATCATGGTCGCCTGCCGGGTTCCATCAATATCGGCGGCGTTGAAGGCCACTTCCCAAACATCGCGCTGGGCGCGCTCCGCGGCGGGTGGA
>Ga0172370_10002039_pt1 | contig 29701 bp, 16 predicted proteins | sample LakKiv5m_FD_114538 | JGI IMG/M metagenome (GOLD analysis project Ga0172370, IMG submission 114538) | Freshwater microbial communities from Kabuno Bay, South-Kivu, Congo - kab_022012_11.5m | ecosystem: Environmental > Aquatic > Freshwater > Lake | place: Democratic Republic of the Congo...
ACCCTGTCCTTGGCGATCGAAGCCAGCTCGACGCCCTCGATGCCGAGTTCGCGCACCGCCTCCACCGCCGTCGCCAACTGACCGCGGCCGCCGTCGACCAGCAGCAGGTCGGGTAGTCCGCCCTCGGCCTTGCCGCGCACCAAGCGGCGCGACAGCACTTCCTTCATCGCCGCGAAATCGTCGTTGCGTTGCACGCCCTTCAGACGATAGCGACGGTAGCTGTTCTTGTCGGGTTCGCCTTCGTCGAACACCACCATCGAGGCCACCACCGCTTCGCCCGAAACGTGCGAGATGTCGAAGCACTCGATGCGCTTGGGCGAGGAGGCCAGGCTGAGTTTCTTCTGCAACTCGTCGAGCATACGTTCGCGGCGTGCGGTCTCGTCGTTGCGTTCGCGGAAGGCGTGCTCGGCGTTGTCTAGGGCCATCTCGACCAGCCGGCGCTTGTCGCCGCGCTGAGGCGCGAACACCGTAACCTTGCTGCCGCGCAGCCGCATCAAGTACTCCGCCGCCGCGTCCATGCCTTCGAACGCCGCCGGCAGCAGCACCTCTTCGGGAATGAAACGGCCGCCTTCGTAGAAACGCCCGACCAGCGAAGAGAGCACCTCTTCGTCGGGGAACTCGAAGTCTTCGAACTGGTAGCCGTTGTTGCCGACCAGTTTGCCGGCGCGAACCAGCAGCACCTGGGCTTCGATGTAGCCGCCCTCACGGTAGAAGCCGAAGACGTCGCGGTCGCCGCCGCCGTGGATCAGCGCTTTCTGTTTCTCGGCGATCTTCGCAATCGCCTCGATGCGGTCGCGCAGGCGCGCTGCGTCTTCGAAGCGCTCGGACAGCGAAGCGGCGTCCATCTCGCCGCGCAGTTCGCCGAGCAGGCTGTCGGTCTTGCCTTCGAGCAGTTGCACCGCGCCGCGAAGCTGCCCCTCGTACTCGCCGCGATCCACCGGCAGCACACAGGGGCCCAGGCAGCGTTTGATCTGGTACTCGAGGCAAGGGCGCGAGCGGTTGCGGAACACGGTGTCCGAGCAGGTGCGCAGCGGAAAGATCTTGCGCGCTACTTCGAGGGTCTCGCGGATCCCCGACGCCGAGCCGTAGGGGCCGAGATACAGATTGCCGTCGCGTTCGATCTTGCGGGTGACCAGGATGCGCGGCCACGCGCTCTTGGTCGTTACCTTGACCGACAGGTAGGTCTTGTCGTCCTTGAGGTTGATGTTGTAGCGCGGCTTGTACTGCTTGATCAGGTTGTTCTCGAGAATCAACGCTTCGGTCTCGCTGACCGTCACCAGCGTCTCGAGATCCCAGGCGCGTTCCATCAGGAAGCGCACCTGATAGCGGCCGTCGCCGCCGCGCACGTACGATCGCACGCGCTCGCGCAGGCTCTTGGCCTTGCCGACGTAGAGGACTTTGCCGCGCTTGTCCTTGAACAGGTAGACGCCCGGGCGCGGCGGCGTCTTGTCGGCCTTGTCGGCAAGGCGCGCATCTGCCGCTTCGCGCGCCGCCACGGCCGCCGCCGCACGTGCGGCCTCGTCGTCCGGATCGGCAGCGGCGGTCTCTGCGTCGCTCGCAGTGTCCGTGTCGTCGCCCGCAGCGGCGGTCGCATCGTCGCCCGCAGCGGCGCTCGCATCGTCGCCCGCAGCGGCGGTCGCATCGTCGCTTGCAGCGGCGGTCGCATCGTCGCTCGCAGCTGCCGCAGTCGCTTCTTCGGCCTTCGGCGAATTCTCGCCCCCGCCTTCGGTCGCGGCGGTCTCGGGGCGCTCTGGTTCGTCAGACGCCAAGACCGAGTTCCTCATGCTCGAGGCGCCGGGCCTTGTCGCGCAACTCGGCGGCACGCTCGAAGTCGAGCCGCGCGGCGGCCTCGCGCATCAGCCGGCGCAGCCGCTCGATCTCGGCCCGCACCGCGCGTTCATTGGCGTAGACCGGGCCGGTCTCGGCCACTTCGGGAATCAGTCCGTACTCGGCCTCGGCCATCCGGATCAGCGGATCTTCGATGCCGCGCACGATCGAGCGCGGCGTGATGCCGTGCTCGACGTTGTAGGCCTCCTGCACCGCACGGCGGCGGTCGGTCTCGTCGATCGCGCGACGCATCGATTCGGTCATCACGTCGGCGTACAGGATCACGCGCCCGTTGACGTTGCGCGAGGCGCGCCCGATGGTCTGAATCAGTGCCCGCGTCGAACGCAGGAAGCCTTCCTTGTCGGCGTCCAGGATCGCCACCAGTGACACCTCGGGAAGATCCAGGCCCTCGCGCAGCAGGTTGATGCCCACCAGCACGTCGAAGACGCCCTTGCGAAGATCGCGTAGGATCTCGGTGCGCTCGATGGTATCGATGTCCGAGTGCAGGTAGCGCACCTTGACACCGATGTCGCGGTAATAGTCGCTGAGGTCTTCCGACATCTTCTTGGTCAGCGTCGTCACCAGCACGCGCTCGCCGGCTGCGACGCGCAGTCGCACCTCATCGAGCAGGTCGTCGACCTGATTGCCGGCCGGGCGCACCTCGATCGGCGGGTCGACCAGACCGGTGGGCCGCACCAGTTGCTCGACGATCGCTCCGCCGGACTTGGCGATCTCGTCGTCGCCGGGAGTAGCCGACACGTAGACGCAGGGGCCGACGACGGCTTCGAACTCGTCGTACTTGAGCGGGCGGTTGTCGAGCGCCGACGGCAGCCGGAAGCCGAACTCGACCAGTGTCTCCTTGCGCGAGCGATCGCCGCGATACATCGCACCGATCTGCGACACCGTGACGTGGCTCTCGTCGAGGAAGATCAGGAAATCTTTGGGGAAGTAATGCAGCAGCGTCGGCGGCGTCTCGCCCGGCTTGCGTGCGGTCAGGTGGCGCGAGTAATTCTCGACGCCCGGGCAGGTGCCCATCTCGCTGAGCATCTCGATGTCGTATAGCGTGCGCTGCTCGAGACGCTGGGCTTCGAGCATCTTGCCGGCCAGGCGCAGTTCGGCCAGCCGCGTGCCGAGTTCCTGGCGGATCGACTCGGCAGCTTCTTTCAGGCGTTCGGGCGAGGTGACGTAGTGACTGGCCGGGTAGACGCACATCCTATCGACGCGGCCGAGCACGGTGCCGCGCAGCGGGTCGATTTCCTTTATCGCTTCGACTTCGTCGTCGAAGAACTCGACGCGCACCGCGCGCGAATCTTCGTAGACCGGGAAGATCTCGACCACGTCGCCGCGCACTCGGAAGGTGCCGCGGTGGAAGTCGACGTCGGAGCGCTGGTACTGGATGCGCACCAGCTTGTCGAGAACGTCGTCGCGGTCGATGCGCATGCCCTTCTCGAGGAACAGCAGCATGTCGAAGTACTCGGAGGGAGAACCCAGGCCGTATATGCACGAGACCGACGCGACGATCAGCACGTCGTTGCGTTCGAGCAGCGCACGCGTGGCCGAGTGGCGCAGCTTGTCGATCTCGTCGTTGATCGACGAGTCCTTCTCGATGTAGGTGTCGGTCGAAGGGACGTAGGCCTCGGGCTGGTAGTAGTCGTAGTACGAGACGAAGTAGCGGACCGCGTTGTCGGGAAACAGCAGCCGAAACTCGTTGTAGAGCTGCGCGGCCAGCGTCTTGTTGGGCGCCAGCACCAGTGCCGGCCTCTGCAGGCGCGCCACCACGTTGGCCATCGTGAAGGTCTTGCCCGAACCCGTGACACCGAGCAGCACCTGATGGCGCAGGCCCTGCTCGGCAACGCCCTCGCACAGCGCCTCGACCGCTTCGGGCTGATCGCCGCGAAGTTCGAAGTCGGTGACCAAGTGGAAGCGGCCGCTACGTTCCATTGCAGCCTGTTGAAAATCGCCCATCTGCGGCGTTGTGCGCGAAACCACTCACTACGGTGTGAGCCCGGAGCTGGCGACGGGCGAGGTCAATGGCCGCCTCCGTTCGTGGTCTTTCGCGCGCGCCTTGCATCTGGACCATTTTGAACAGGCTGGTGGGCGTTTTTCAACAGACCGATAGGGCCGGAGTGCGGGCTCGGGTTGTGCGCCGACTTGCGCGTCGGAGTGTGGCGCGCGCGGCTGCTTGGGTCTGCGTTGCATCGCTCGACGTTGCTGCGATCCGCTGGCGGCGATCGACTCTGCTGCGCGCGCCGTCCCGGGCCACTGCTCAGGGACGCGCAGCGCCCGGTAGCGGGCCGCCGGGCGGAGGCCCGGGTACGGTTTCCCACACGAAGACCACTTCTCCGGCGCCCTTGCCGACGATCGCCTGCATGGTGCGCTGACCAAGGACGGCGTGCGTGAAGGCGACGCGGTATAAACCGGCGGAAAGGCCGTCGAGGGAAAAGCGTCCATCGGGCCCGGTGCGGGTCGCGAACACCGACTTTGGATCGCCCGCATCTGCAAGCGTCACGCGCACGCCGACGATCCCGGACTCGGGTCCCAAGACGAGGTCGGTCCGCGCCGCTTCTCCGGCAGCCGGCTGCGCTGCGGCAGAACCGGACGGTTGCTCTGCGCCGCTCGGCGCGGCCTGGCCCGCTGCACCGGGCGCTACGCCGTGGTTTTTTCCGGCGGCCTCGGCCTGCACCGAACGCCCGGCCAGGACGCGTCCCTGCAACGACTCCGCAGAGGCCGGCTTCACCAACAACGCGGGCATCACCATCACGGCCAACGCACACAGAGCGAGGCAGACAGACCTGATTTTGAATCGCATCGAGGCAGACTAACAAAGGCAGGCGGCGGCGGCCACACAACCCGCCAAATTGACTGCCCGCAGCCGCCTCTCTAAGGTTGCGGCGTGATTCGCCTCATCTTCACCATGGTCTTCACCATTCTGCTCGGTCTCGGCAGCGGCTACTTCTTGTGGGGCGGCCGCGTGGCTCGCCTGACCGAGTCCCTCAGCAACCTCACGCTCGAGTACGACACCTTGCGTACCGAACTGGCATCGCGGCCACCCAGCGGCGCAGAAGCCGCAGGCAACCCCGCGGCAGCCGCGGTCAATGAGACCCTCAGCGCAATCCGAGGCGATCTGGCCGCACAGAAACTGATTCTCGACCAGCAAAGCGCGACCCTCGCGCAACTCTCGCAGGGGCGCACGGGTGCCTCGTGCGAAGCGGCAACGCTGCAGCTTCGCGTCGACCTCGAGCGCTGCATCGCCGACAAGAAAGACCTCGAAGCAGGCGGCGCAGCAGCGCCGCCTACACCCGTGCCGGCGCCGCGCGCACCCAGCTTTACCACGCCGCCGTCGGGCCGTGGGCCGGCTCCCGGCGCGGTACCGCCGGCCAACGACCCGCGCTACGACGGCAACCAGTACTGATCCCGGCTAACAGCAATTCCAGTAACTCAAGAGGCTCGCCACGGGCAGGAGTCTTGCGCCGAGCCAAGATTCTTCGACAATTTCGCCACGGGCGTATTCTCCGTCGGCACCACGATCGCCTCGAGTTACTGGCGTTGCGGCTAACAGACTGTTGAAAAAGCGTTGTGAGCCCGTATTCAAAATGATCCAGATGCAAGGCGCGCGCGAAGAGCCGCGAGCGGAGGCGTAGCGAGTGGTTTCGCGCGCACGAGCCACGAGTTGGCGAGCGGCGAGCCCAAGTAGACAGGCGTGATCCTCGCGCGTCGCCAGCTCCGCGCTCGTGGGCCATTTTCACCGGGCTGCGATTAGATGTGTATCGGAATGCGCCGGCGGCCGAAGGCTTCGGCTTTCGAAGACCAGCGGCCAGCCGCCGCGCGGCCGCAAGAGCGGCAGCAGCCGGAGGCATCGAGTTCGTAGCGCAATATCTCGTAACGATCTCGTACCACCACCGCCGCGCCGCAGGCGCGGCACCGCGTGGTATCGCCTTCGACGTCGTGAACGTTGCCGCTGTAAACGTGGTGCAGACCGCTGGCCACAGCCCGCTGCCGCGCGCGGCGGATGGTTTCCAGCGGCGTCGGCGCCACCTCGGCCATGCGATAATCCGGGTGAAACGCCGTGAAGTGCAGCGGCACATCCGCGCCGAGTCTGGTCACCACCCACTCGCAGAGTTCGGCGATCTCGGCATCGGAATCGTTGTGGCCCGGAATCAGCAACGTCGTGATCTCGACCCAAACGCTGGTCTCGTGCACCAGGTACTCGAGGGTCTCGAGGACCGGCCCCAGATGGGCGCCGGTCAGCGTCAGGTAGAAATCGTCGCGAAATGATTTGAGGTCGACGTTGGCGGCGTCGATGTGCGCGTACATGTCGCGGCGCGCGGCGTCGTGCATGTAGCCGGCGGTCACGGCCACGGTCATGAGGTCGTGAGCGTGGCAGGCATCGGCAACGTCGGTGGCGTATTCGAGGAAGATGGTGGGATCGTTGTAGGTGAACGCGACGCTGCGGCAGCCGAGCCGCACCGCGCTCTGCGCGATCGCCTCGGGCGTGGCCAACTCGGCCACGCGGTCGGTCTGCCTCGACTTGGAGATGTCCCAGTTCTGGCAGAACTTGCAGCCCAGATTGCAACCGGCGGTGCCGAAGCTCAGCACACTGGAGCCGGGAAAGAAGTGATTGAGCGGCTTCTTCTCGATCGGATCGACGCAAAAGCCCGAAGACCGCCCCCACGTCGTCAGCACCAGGCGCCCGCCGACGTTGCGGCGCACGAAGCAGAACGCTCGCTGCCCCTCCTGCAACTGGCAGTCGCGCGGACACACGTCGCACTGCACGCGGCCGTCAGCGAGCTGGTGCCAGTGGCGAGCCGGGTGGAGCGCTTCGTCTTCGCGAGTCAGCTCGGTCATCGGTCATTCCGCCTGGCCCCACGGTCAAGTGCCGATCCGCCGGCGCCCGCATAGTAGCGCGAGCGCGCAGCCATCAGGCGGCTCCCTGCGGCGATTCGTCCTCGCTGTACTTTCTCACCGTATAGCGTTCCACGACGATTTCCGGAGACCAGAACCCGCGCCGCAGCCCCGCCTTCACTTTCAACTCGGCGAGAAAGTCGGCCGGATTCGCTAGCGACTCCCATACCTGAGGCAAGAAGGTGCCGCGCTGTTGTCGCCACGTCAGCACCACGCCGTCGATGCCCGGACGCAGGATCGAACGAAGCTCTGCCTCCGAGTCGACCTCCAGGCGTTCCAGCGGCGAAAGATGCGAGATTTCTATGCGCAGCAGTTTCACATCCGCGGCCTCGAGCGGCACGGCGCGCGGATCGACCAACAACGCCGACAACACGTTGTGACGCACGTCTTCGACGATGCTCCGATGCGGCGTCAACGTGCCGATGCAGCCGTGCAGGCGCGCCCGGTAGCGTAGCGTCACGAAAGTCGCCGCCTGCTGCTCGAACCACGGGCCCTCCGGAGCAACCGCCGGTGCTGCGCCGAAGTGCGCGGCGATCGTCGCACGTGCGAAAGCGAGCAGTCGGCGCGGCTCATTCATGGAAAGCGAACGCTCCATAGCCCACCACGCCGCCGCTCTCGTCGCCGCTGGTATCGCCTGAATTTCGCAAGTCGAGAAGCTGCCCGCGCCAGCCTCTTTGGCGTGCCAGCCACAGCAGCCCGCCAAGCGGCGTAGCCCCGCAGGCACGGTCGTGCGTGAGGTGCTCGGCGTCCAGCTCGAGCACCATGAGGGCGGTCTGCTGATCCTTGGCGCGGGCCTGCTGGTATGAGAGATAGTGCGAAAGATCGGAACTGACCACGAGCAGCGTATCCGTGTCACCGCACAGAGCGTCGAGAGTGCGCCCAACTTCGATGGGCGTGGCATCGCCTACGACGATCGGAACGAGCGCAAAACCGCCCGGCAACAAACGCTGCAGGAACGGGATCTCGACTTCCAGCGAGTGCTCCAAGCGGTGGGCCTCTTCGCTGGCGGCCAGACCGGCACGCGCGGCCCAGTCGTGGTCGATCGGCATTTCGCCGAGCGGAGTTGCAAAGAGATCCGCGGCAGGTACCGCCATGCCGCGCAGCCTGGCGCGATGCGCCGGCCCGATCACGACGACCCGGCGTATGTCGGCCGCCGCTGCGTCGCGCAACCTAGCGAAGGCGCCGGCGGCAATCGGCCCCGAGTAGGCGTAGCCGGCGTGCGGTGCGACGATCGCCCGCGGCAGCGGGCCTGAACTCTCGATTGCCGATTCGAGAAGACTGTCCACGAGCCGCGCAAGCGTGAGGGGATCAGCGGGATAGAAGACCCCGGCAACCGCTGGCGCACGTACCCGTGATGTCGCTTCGCGTTCGATGCCACAAGCCTAAGCCGGCAAGCGTCGGGCGCAACCTCGGCAGAAGATCCGACGAGGTCGTTGCGGGTCGCGTCGGACTGCCCTACTCGACATCCATCACATCGCTCAGGCCAAGTTCCTGCAGAATCTGCCGCAATTCCGCTGCAAGCCCGGTAGCGGCATCCGCGGCTACACGCACCTCGAAGTCCAGCCCGATCTTCAGGTCAGTGCCGGCACGCAGCTTCGGCAAGATCTTCGTACCCAGCCGGTTCCACACTTCTGGAGGGATAGTGCCCGACAACCGCAGCGTGCGGGTGGGCGGCGCGGAAACAGCCGCCGGTTCACTGGCCGCGGGCGCTTCAGGTTGCAACGGCGATGTCGGGGCAGGACCAGCTTCGCCCGGTGGCCGCGTCGGCGCCGGGATCGGCGTTGGCCGCTCGGCCGGTTTCCCAGCTTTGACGGATCTCGCAGCGGATTGTCGGAGCAGATACACGTCAGCGTCGAACGTCACTTCCTCCGGTGGCACAAGTTCCTCGAACCAAACTCGCTCATATGTTCCGTCGTTGTTCTTGCCCGACGCCAGGCCGAACTCTCCCCGTCCGACGAAATCGGCAACCTTGCTTCGCAGGGTTGCGTCGGGATCGACGAGTCGCGTCAGCGCGCCGTTCAAGAAGCTCTGTCGCAGGCTGGCCAGAGGCCACGCGCCCGACTCCTTCAGCGCCGGCGGCCAGTTGCGGTCGATGTAACCGGCGCCGACCGATTCGTTCAGCAGTGCCTCTGACTTCAGCGCTGCGAGCACTCGCCCGCAGAGAGTCTCGCTCGCCGATGAGTGCCCGGCTCCGAGATCGATGACCTTGAGCCCGTCCGGCTGGGTGCGGTCGGCAACGACGGCGTAGCGGTAATCACCCCACACCTCGTCCTTTGCGGCCTCTTCCGCATCCTCGAGCTTGCTCTGGATCTCCGCGCGGTCGGCGCGATCAAACTCGCCGCCGAGCGTCCCTTCGGCAACCTCTCGCACAACGCGCTTCCACGCCAGGGCAAGTTCAACCTTTTCGCGAAGGTCGTGGCCGGGCTTCTTGACGCACCATACCAGCGCACCAGGATAGAGCCTCGGCGACGCGCCCCTCATCCGCGTCCATTCGACGACTTGCGCGCGTGCCGGCGAGGACGCTGTCCAATTCAGTTCGGGATCCGCCACCACCAACGTCAAACGCGGAGTATCCGGGATGGCCGAACCATCAGCGGGGAAGGACTCAACGCGGACGCTCGCGTTGCGACGGAACTCTTCGTCAACCAGCCTGCGAACGGCGGGTAGGATCTCGGTGTCCTCGTCGAGCGACGCGCGACGGTCGCTCACCACCTTCCTCACCGTCGGCTGGTAGCCAATGCGAAAGCCGTCCGAGCCCGCCTTGCGCACGAAGTAGGAGCGGTCTTCCAGTGCGAACGCGGCGTTGTCGATCGAGGTCGTGTCGAGCTCCGCCTCGCCGAGCGCGAAGCGCAGCTCCGGCAGGTGTGCCACCTTGTCCGTCTGTCCGCCGGACGACTCGAAGAGAATCGCGGTACCAACGCGCCGATGGATATCGCGCAGCGGCCCTTTGGTGTCGGCATCGAGCGCTTTGCTGTGGGCTTGTTCGCCGGCTATGTCGGTGTCGATCGCTGCGACCAGTCGCGACTCGCCGAGCTGGCCGAGTACGACACTGCGGAAGCCCGGCTCGCCCAGCGGCGCCGAACCGAGCGTGATCAGCGGCTCGGTGCGCGCCCTGCGGAAGCCGTCTTGCGCAGCAAGTGAGATCCACTGAGCCAACATCGCCAGCGTACCGCGCGTCTGCTGGTACTGCGGCAGCGATTGCCACTTGCGCTGGAACACCGACAGCGTGGCCGGGTGAAACGGATAGCAGGCCTCGAAGCGCCGCTGCAGAAACTCTCGCGCTTTGGCCTCCGTCGCAGCCGAATCCACCGCCGTCCACTCCGGGGGAAGCTGCGCGCGCCGTTCGAAGCACCAGTCGCCGAACGCTTTGGATACATTGCGTCGGATCTTCTCGCTTCCGAGATCCTGAAAGAGACGGCGGCGCACGACCTCACTGATCTCAGTTTCGTCGTTGGCGATCAGATCCTTGGCCACTCGCCGCACGACCTTGGCGATCTTGTCCTGCCACTCCTGATCCCACTCGGTCATCTCGACCTGGCTGCGCGGCAACGAGATCACGCATGCGCCGTGCGTCGTACCGGTCGTCGCGACGGTCAAGTTCTGAATGAAGGCGTGAAACGACTCCGCAGCCGCGCGGTGCCGGTTCAGGTAGTTCAGCACCTCGTCGAAGAGAAGCAGAACCGGCGCGCCCGCGGCCTCGAACACGCGCGCGATTGCCTCGGTGCCCGGAGGCGTAGTCTTGGCTGCGGCGCCGAGTGCTTCCACTCCTTTGTCGCCGGCGAGCTGGCGCGCAACGTCGATCCAAGGCGTCTCGCGGCCCGCCTGCGGGTCCCACGCGTTCCCCACGAACACGGCAACCTTGGCCTTCGGCACCGACGATATGCATGCCTCGCGCACCAGATCGGCCACGCCGGTCATCCCGGCCGCGGCCTCGCCGTTGTTGGCCAGGTGGTAGAGCGTCGTCAGCGTGTGCGTCTTGCCGCCGCCGAACTGGGTGATCAGCGTCAGTACCGGCGCCGTGTTGTCGGTGCGTCCCGAAAGCCGCCGCAGCACCATGCCGGTGTGCTCGCGCAGCGCGCGCGTGAAGCATGTGCGCGCGAAGAACTGGTCGGGCCTCCGATAGTCTTCGGGCGCGGTGCCTGCCACCACCTGCTCGAGCGCGATGGCGAACTCGTCGGGGTTGAAGGAGCGCCCTTCGCGGACTTCCTTGCGGGGAGTTGCAACTTTGTACCAGGGTTCCATTGCACAATCTCCAGAAGTCGACCGTAGCTTTCAGGCCAGCCATGCGGTCGGCGGCCACCCTGCCGGGCGTTGATCGTGCGCCGCGAGCAAGGCGCCGAAAGCACCGACTACCTTACGGAAGCTGCGACAGCGTCGATACGCGCTGGCGAGATCGAATATCGCGCTGAGTCGCTGCTGGTCCACTGTCGGTAGGTAATCGCAGTTCATGCGTACGCCCAGCTCACCCTTCGCATCGCGCGGTGCTTCGGGGTCCGGATGTTCTCGAGCGTTGACACGAACGCCGGCGCGCCCTTGCATCGACTCGATCGCCGCCAACAACCATGCCTCGTATTCACGCTTGGCCATCACGACGGCGCATGGAATTGATCTGGCAGCTTCCTGCGCCCATGCGGCTAGTGTCGGTGCGAGATCTTTCGGGCAGTCGTCGTCCGCGTCGAACAGAACCAATATCGCGCCGCAACCGTCCGTCAGGCGCGCGACTCTTACCGCGTTCTGTAGCGTGTCCTTTTTCACGAGGGCTGTCCGCGGACGCCGGTGTGGCCGCGCGATCTTGACGTCCCACGCATGCGCTGCTTCGGCCAAACGCCGCAACAACACCGGGCTCGCTGCAACGTCGCCTTGCCCTTCGACGATCGGCTGCACGATCATCGCAGATCCTCGAAGAGCAGCGGTTCTTCGATCTGATCGGCGAACAAGTCGCCGGGCTCCAGAACATTGGCACGCAGCATCTCTCCGGCACGCGTGAGGTGTTCGGTCAAGGCTCGCCTGTTGGAATCCGAAACCTCACCAACGTGAGTCGCGCCTTCGTGCCATTCCACCAGCCGCAAATGGCGATCAGTAATCCACTTTGCATCCAGCAGGTCAGGGCTGTGCGTGGTCACGACAACTTGCATGTGCTCGGCTGCATAGCGCAGCAATTCCAGTATGGAATCCAGTGCACCGGGATGAATGGTCGCTTCGGGCTCTTCGATCGCTATGAGTGAAGGACGGGGCCTCTGAAAGACCGCCGCCAACAACCCGATCGCACGCAATGTTCCATCCGACATGCTGAACCCTTCGAAATTGAGGCGCTTGGGTTTATCGTCGCCCCATTCCTGGGTGAATTGCAGCGCGAGATTCTTGCCGTGTTTCTTGACCTGAACCTGTTTCGTGTTCGGCACGATGGTCGCGAGGATCTCCGAGACGCGCTCGAAATCATCCGGAGACTGTCGCTCAATCTCCTTGAGCACACTGGTTACGTTGTCGCCGTCCGACTTCAGAACGACGCCACTATCCGGTTCCTGCATGCTGCGCACCTTCCCCGGCTCGATGGAATAGACGCGCATGCCCGAGAGTGCACGCAGCACCGACGAGAACTTCTCCTCACCGCCGATTACGGGCAGCCCGAGCGCAGCGGGGTCGAGCGCCGGTTTGAGGCTAGCGACATTCGACCGGAACCCGCGAGCGTCGCGGTCGAACCAAGCCCGCGAGGTTCCTTCACCGACCGAGCACTGTTCACGAACAACGGAGAACCCGTAATTCTTGAGAGCTTTGACTTCGAAAGCGTAGAACCCGCGGCGGGCCTCTCCGTTCAAGCGTGCAAGATCGACCCGGATTCCGAGATTAGGAGGATAGCTCTTTCCCGAAGAGCGATTGCGAACCGTGGCAATGCCCCCGTCCTTATCGAACACGGCTTGGAGCGGTGAGCCCATGGCGCTGGCAAGAAACGAGAAAGCGCTGACGAGATTGCTCTTCCCCGATCCATTGCGTCCCACGAAAATTGTCGGGTTGTCGAATGTGACACGTGCCGACGGGATGCTGCGGAAGCGCTTCAGTACGATGCTTCGGATAAAGGGTTCCATCATTGCTACCTCGGGACCGCCAAGAGCATTGCGTCGAGCAGGCGCTTCTCCTCGCTGCCCTTCGGGTAGAGCGCCGAGAGCGCGTTGGCGAGGCGCAGAAAGTCGGGTCCGCGATCCTGCTCGGCTTTGAGCAGCGCGCGCAGCGCGTTGGTGCGGCCGCTGGCCTGGAGCAACATGGCCGCGTGCACGCGGTCGAGTGTCGTGGCCTCGCGAGCTGCGGCAAGGCTGTCGTCCGAGACGTCGACGACCGTGCGACGGCCACCGCCGCGCCCGCCGCGGACTTTGGAGGCCGCTTCCATCTCGGGGAAGAGCACGCCCTGGAGCGGGTTGGTTCCCAGCGCGGCGGTCTGCTCGAGGCGGGTGGCGACGGCGGATGCGCCGTCCTCGCCGAAGAGCTGCTTGGCACGCTCGGCGATGGGCAGCAGACGCACGACGCCCTTCTTGGTCTCGATCACGCGGCCTTCCCACTTCGGCAACTCGATGCCGAGTGGCTGCGCGAAGCGGCGCACGACGTCGAAGACCAGCGTGAAACCTTTAGTCTTGCCACGCGAGCCGCGCTCTTCGTCTTCATCGTCGTCCGTGGCGTCTTCGTCCTCATCCTCGTCGCCAGCGTCCCTCGTGACTTCTCCGTCGGTGGCCTGGAGTGTCCACAGGAAAAGCGCGGTGAGCCGCGCGTCTTCCTCTACCGGGCTCGCCGCGCTGCCGCCGGTCTTCGCCTCCGCTATGCCGAGTACCTGGGCGAGCGCGCTACGACCGACCACCTCCCAGACCTTGGCCAGATACTCATCGAGCTTGACCTCGCGCCCCTCAGCGGTTTCGACCTTCGTATAGCGACTGAAGATCTCGAGTGCCGGGCCGATGCAGGCGAAGACGAGGTCAGCGCCGCGCACGCCCTCGTGCTGCAGGCGCGCGATCCAGTCGCCGACGCGGGCCGGCAATTCGTGCAACACGTCGGCCCAGTCGCCGACGCCCGCGTCGTCGGGGCGCGGGCGGCAAATCAGATGGACGCTGGTGGCGAGCGATGCGTTCTCGCGCGCACGGGCTCGTGACGCCAGCTCGGTTGCAATCGGCCACGAGGCCGTTACCGTCCAGCCGGCGGATGTAAGGCCACCTAGGAACGCTTCCCAGCCCTCGGTTGTTTGATGCGCGAACACAACGCTGCCCACACCGTCAGCCCGCAGCAATCGCCGTCCCTCTTTAAACGCGTCATGGATCTTGGCTTCAAAGAACGCTGGGTCCTTCGGCTTTCCATTGTGGATGTGTGCTCGATTCCAAACACATTCTCTTTGCTTCGGCGTCAGTATATTTTGTGGTTCAAAGGGATCGCGCATCAGCTGAGCCGACTGTGAGGCACGCCTAAGCCAAACGAAGAAGAAGTCTGATAGGTCCGCATACGGGATTGCGTCGTAGTAGGGCGGATCTGTGAACCACAGAGCTGCCGCTTCATCAGGTAGCGGGTGCTCTGCTGCGTCCGCTAGCTGAACTTGGCCGGATGAAGGCAATGCAAGCGATTCCACAACCCGGATCATTGTAGCGAGCGTCGTTGAGAAGTCGCCCGCCTGGGCGCCGAGCGGACTCGCTTCGGCGGGATCCCAGACCAACGCAATGGCTTGACGAGTGAACAAGTTACGGACTTGACTCTTACTGCTCTCCCAACGACACATTGCGTTGTAGATGTCGGTGAATCGACTTAGAGCCAACGCGAGTACCAGTCCGCAAGCATCGGGAAGAGAAGCGCGGTCCACGATCCTTAGTAGAGTTGCAAGAGCCGCCTTCTGCCTTGCGAAGTAGAGTTCCCCGAACGACTCCATTCCGTAGCGAGTGACAGCAGAAAGGCCTCGCGCATTCGGCGAAGGACGGATCGGGTTGATGGGCTCATCCGGCACCGGGCAAAGTCCCTGCTTCCCGCCTCGCTCCCACTCCTCCAACAACGACGCGACGCGTGCGTGCGCCTCGCGCACGGCCTGGTAGTCGCGCTCTGTTGGCAGCCGATACTGCCGGCCCGTTGTGCCGGGCCGAAGCGTCACCACCGCGAGCAACCGCGCGCCGCCGGTGCGCTCTCCGTTGGCGTCGAACACCACGTCCGCACCGCCACGCTGCGCGGCGAGCAGCGCCCGCACGCGCTCGGGCGGCAGCACGACGCCGCAGCAAACGCAGGTCGCCTTGGCGCGCGTCACCGTGCCGCCCGGCACCTCGTTCTCAGCCTTCGGCTCGAAGACCTCGAACTCGACGCGCGGCGGCTCGCCGTTGGGCCGCTCGACGCGGTGTCGGAGCGCGCGCCGCCGCTTCGCTTTCTTGCAGAGCCAGAAGGAGCGCACGAGCGGAATCTCAGCGCCACATCTTGGCGATTCGCAGCGCACCGTCCGTGCCCATAGGTAGGCGATCGGCGTCGCGCCGTCGGAATCCTTCGGATAGAGGTCGGCCAGCTCGCTCGAAGCTTCTCGCTTGATTTCAGCGCCGACGCGCCGCAGCTCCTCGGCCAACTCCGGCCCGTGGCGCGGGATGTCCTCGAGCATCACCTTGAGAATCAGGCACGCGACCGGATTCAGATCGCTCGCGAACGCCTCGCAGCCAAGGCGCAGCGCCTCGAGCGGAATCGATCCTCCGCCCGCGAACGGGTCCACCACCAGCGGCGGCTCGTAGGCGCCGCCGTCCTCGCTCGCATGCGCGGCCCTCACCAACGCGCGGCTCACTTCGAGATAAGTGCGGTGCGCGGCGAGATCCCAATTGGCGAAGTCTGCGATGAAGCGCAGCAGCGCGCGTCGCAGGTCCTCGTCCGTTGTGCCCGGATTGCACCCCGGCACCTCGCGCAGGCGTTTCTTTGCTTCCGCTTTGAACGTCAGCGGACAGAGAGGATCGCACGGGTCCGGCCACAGCAGTGCCAGCAGTACCGCCCGGCTCGACGCCAGCGGCCGCCGCGCCCACCACAAGTGCAGCGTGCTCGGATGCCCGTGGCGGATCGACTTCTCCCGCGCCGCGTGCCGGCTCACCTCGGCAATCGGGAAGTCCACCTCGGCGAGGCGCTTGCATGCCTTGGGGATCATCGCTTGCCCTTCCCCGCCGGCGTCGATCCTCTCGGCTTTCGGGCGGTATCGGGCGACCGCCCGTAAGATCGGGCGATCGCCCGTTTTTTTTGGGCGGCCGCGTAATGCACCCCGCGACCGGCGCCGCGGCGTTCAATCAGGCCGCGCCGCACCATTCCGTCGAGCACTCGCTTGGCCTGGTCCACGCTCAGGTGGTGGGCCTCTACGAGCTGAGCGCGGGTCACCTGACCCGCCGCGGCGATCGCGTCGAGCACGGACCGCTCCACCTCTCCGAGATCGTCCGAGACCCGCCGCCGGTCGGGTCGCGGCAGCCGCAGACGGCGCCGCACCGATGCGTTCAGCCGAAATCGCTCGCCGTCCGCACCGCGCTCCAGCAGACCCCGTTCCGCAAGGCGCGTCAGGACACCTGCGGCCTCTTCCTGGTCGGCCTGGAGGATCGTCCGCGCACCTCGGACCGTCACGACGGCGGCCAGAGTCGCGGTCCGCATTGCGAGCAATTCGTGGAGCCCCAGCGCGGGACCGCGGCGTTCTTCTTCGACCAGGAGGTGGACCCAGGCGAGATCGGGCCGGCCGCCGCGCAGTACGGCCACCACGTCGCTCGGAGTGCTGCGCCGGTAGTCGGGCACGGCGAGGCCGGCCCGGAGGAAGTCGGTAAACATCGTATCGATACCACGGGCCGTACGTTCCACAACGCCCGCGCGCTTGAAGGCGTCCGCGAGCAGCGGGTTGCGGGGATGCGGCGACACGACGAGCAGGGTGTCGAGCGTGACTCCGGACGGGAACCCACCAGGATTCGAGATCTCGATCCGGTCGTCGTGCCATTGCACGTGGACGGCGCCGAGCCTCGTGTAGTCGCGATGAATGAGGGCATTTGCGAGCGCCTCCCGCAACGCGCGAGGCGGGTAATCCGGAACGCCGACGCGCACCATCCCCGCCATCAACTCGGTCTCCTGGATGCGTGCGCGAAAACGGCCGTCGATCTCCTCTACCACGCGCAACAGCGGCCAGCGGAAGAAGTCGTTGACGCGCACTTCGAGACCGGCAAGGACCTGGAACGCGACCTCGTGGACCGGCAAGAAGCGCCGCAGCGCTTCCTCGCGCCCGAACAGCAGCAGGCCCGCCACGCGCACCGCCGAGACTGCGCGGCCCACTTCCACTGCACCCAGCGCCTTTGCCAACTCCAGATCGGGCAGGTCGACGAGAGCCGCATCGCCGCGCCCCTGGCTCTCGCGGATGAAGCGCCGGAAGCGCTCGAACTCCAGCGGGTCGAGATCGTCCCACTGCACACTGGCAACGGGCAGCGCGGAATAGTCGAGCAGTCCGCGGTCCGCTTGCAGAGACTGCATCTCGTGGAAGTGCATCGGGTGGCACGCGGGCCGACCATCGCCACCCAGCACGCGGCGCAGGTACTTGCCGTCAGCGGTGCCGACAGGCGACCGTGTCGAGGGTACTTCGATTACGAGCACCTGACTTCCGCCTATTGGCAGAACCTCGGCCCGCACCGCTAGCGACGGCCGCGTACGGTTGCTGATCAGCGCCTGGAGGCGCAGCGGGTCGGTGTGATCGTGATGGCGGGGGCGGGCACCCGTCACTCGGCCGTCGTCCTCGACGCCAACCAGCAGCCAACCCAGTGTGTCGTCGGCTCGATTGGCCAGACACACGATGGCCTCGACGAGATCGCCGTCTGACAGCGCATGCCGCTCCTCACCCTTGAACTCCACTGAAAGCGTTTCGCCGGTGGCGATCAGGTTCCCCAGGTCCTCCGGCGTCACGACGTCCCTCCATACGGCGGAGAATCCTCGCTCACCTGCATGGGTTTCCTCATCGCGTCCACCGACAAGTAGTAGTGGGCGACCTTGGTCACCTCGTTCCAGTCGAGGCGCGCGGGATCGCCGATGGGCTCTTGCAGTACCGGCGTAGTGCTGCAGTTCGTGACGACGTAGAGCCAGAAGCAGTCGCGTCGGTCCTCGGCGACGCGGCGTTCGTTGGGCGTCAACAGCACTGTGCCCGTTGCCGCGCCGAGACCTTTCACTTCGATGAGTCGCAACTCGCCGGAAGTGAGGTCGAGGCTCGTCACGTCGTAGCCAAGGTTCTTCTCCGAGACGTCGTACACCTGGCGGCCTCGCGCCTTCTCGTGCTCCATGACCACGCGCATCGCGGTGGCCTCGGTTTCGAAGTTCGGTTTGAGTCGGCGCACTTCGGGCGCCTCGCGCTCGGGGTGCGGCAGCACCAGTACGCTGGTGAGTCGCTCGACGGCCTGCAAGGTGAGCGCGCGCTGGCGTTCGAGGTCGGTGCGGCGCCGTTCGCGACGGGCGAGCAGTTCGGAGTGGCGCGTTTCTGCCATCGCCAGGCGGCCTTCGGCGCCCTGCTCGCCGCGCTCGGCAGCTTCCTGCGCCCTCCCGATCTCGTCGTCGGTGCGCTGAAGCAGCTCCGTCAGCGATAGCTCGACGTGCGCGCCGATGCGCTCGACTTCGCTTAGCCGGTCCGCGCGCGCCTCGTCCAGAAACGGCGCGAGGGCGTGCTCGTGTAGCCAGCTCGTGGCTTCGGGCATCAGAGCGACTGCCGGCAGCTCAGCGGGCGCCTCGGCAGGTGCGAAGTTCCCGAGCAGTCCGGGCTCCTGTAGGCGCGGCTCGCCGCGTTCGTCGACCTCTACGGCGAAGAGACGCTCGTGTACGACTTGGCCGAGCCCATCCACGATACGCGCACGATAGAAGTCGATGCGCGCCGGAGCCTCGTGTTGGAGCGAGTGGAAAGTGGCTCCGTTGCCGAGGTCTTCCATCGCGCGGACATGCGTGTGGCGGCGCGTGGCTTCGAACAGAGGGTGGCCCGGGGTCACCCATTCGAGCTTTTCCGTCTCGGCCGTGTCGCGGTCGGTAGAGCATCGTGGGTAGCGGTCGGCCAGAGTGGGCAACTTCCAGTCCGCCTCCTTTTCATAGCCGTGCAGTATCGAGGGCGTGCGCGCCGGCTCGAAGGCGTGTGCGACGTTCGGCACGGGCTCGAGTGTCCACGGCACGAACTCGGCCGCCTCGCGCAGGAAGCGCGCGATTGTCTCCGGTACCACACGCCGCTCCTGTGCACGTGCGCGGCGCTCGATCAGCATCTCGAGATTCAGTTTCTTGCTCGCCAGACCTTCCAGCGCGTTCTGGCAGATCGCGCGGAACTGCTGTTCGTCCACGTTGCGTAGCAGGCGCTCTTCGAGGTCGGCATCGCCGAGTAGGCCCGCGTAGTAGTCCCGCAGCACGCGCTCGACATGTGCGGCAGGTAGCACCTCGCCAACCACGTTGAAGACCGCGTCGTCATCGAGCGCATCGCGGATCTCTTTGAGCCTTTCGAGTAGACGCTGCAGGACCTTGCCTTCGATGGTGTTGGTCGCCGCAAAGTTGAAGATCAGGCAGTCCTTGCGCTGGCCGTATCGGTGGATGCGCCCCATGCGCTGTTCGAGGCGGTTCGGGTTCCAGGGGATGTCGTAGTTGAAGAGGATGTTGCAGACCTGAAGGTTTATACCTTCGCCGGCGGCTTCGGTGGCGACCAGGATCTGGATCGCACCTTCGCGGAATTGCTGTTCGGCGTAGAGTCGGGAACCTGGTTCGTCGCGCGATCCGGGCCTCATTCCGCCGTGAATGAACCCGACGCAGAATCCCCAGAGCCTGAGGCGATCGACGAGGTAGTCGAGCGTGTCTTTGAACTCGGTGAAAAGCAGGAGGCGCTGCTCGGGATGATCGAAGAATCCTTCCTTCTGGAGGAGCGCCCTGAGCTCGGAGAGTTTTGCTTCGGTGCCGGAATCCTCCACCGCCTGCGCTTCGGTGGCCAGCCGGCGCAACTCCTGCACCTCGTGCCGCACCTGATCCGCGTTGCCCGCAAGTGTGACCGCATCCAACATCTGTTCGAGCCGTTCGCGCTCGCCCTCTTCCATTTCTTCGAGTTCCTCGGGATCGGGCAGATCCGGGAGAGCCTGACGCACGAGATCCTGCGCACGCTTTAGTCCTTCTTCGAGGCGGCGGGCGCGGTTCTCCAGCGAACGCCGCATCGCGAAGGTGCTCGATGCGAGGCGGCGCTGGTACAGAGACATGAGAAACCCGATCGCGCGGGCCCGCGGATCCTCGCCCTCGGCCGCTGCGCGTGCACTCTCGCGCTTCACGAAACGCGTAACGTTGCGGTAGAGTTCGAACTCGGCGCCGTCGATCTGGAAGTCCACGGTATGCGGGATGCGCTTGGTAAAGATCGGCTCCGCAGCCCAAGTGCCATCGGCCCGGCGCTCGGGGAAGTAGACCATAGCCTCCTTGGTCCGGCGCAGATAGAACGGCGCTCGGCGCCGGCTCATGGCTTCGCGGATCGATTTTACGTCGGCGTAGGCGTCTGCATCGAGTAGCTGCAGGAAGAGGCTGAAGTTCTGTGGATCGCCTTTGTGCGGCGTAGCCGTCAGCAGCAGGAAGTGATCGGAACTGTCGCGCAACAGCTCGCCGAGTTTGTAGCGCAAGCTCTTGTGCGACTCGTCAGAGGCCGACATGCGATGTGCCTCGTCGACAATTACGAGATCCCAATGGACCTGCCGCAAGCCCGGCAGGATTTCGGCGCGCTTGGCGAGGTCGAGGGACGTGATGACGCGAGTCCTTTCCATCCACTGGTTCACACCGAACTGCTCGCGGATGTCCTGCCCCTTGGTCACGAGGAACTTGGCGTCGAACTTCTCCTTCAGCTCGCGCTGCCACTGAAAGGCCAGGTTGGCAGGACACACGATCAGGATGCGTTCAGCCAATCCGCGAAGTTCCAGTTCGCGGATGAGCAGCCCCGCCATGATGGTCTTCCCGGCGCCGGCGTCGTCGGCGAGCAGGAATCGCACGCGGGCCAGCTTGAGAAGGTAGTCGTAGACGGCTTCGAGTTGGTGCGGCAGCGGATCTACTCGGGAGATCGATAGGCCGAAGTACGGATCGAACTCGTAGGCGATGCCGAGCGCGTAAGCCTGAAGGCCAAGCCGCAATAGCCGGCCATCGCCGCGGAAAGAAGACTCGGCATCCAAAATCGTCAGTAGTGCCAGCTCGGCAGCACCGAGCGTCGCCTTGCGGAAGCGCTCCGTCCGGGTGCCGACCAAGCCTACCGTCCAACTCGCGGCACCCGCGGCCTGCACGGTCTCCACCCGCATCGGCTCGTTGAAGAGCGGTCCGGTGATGACTTGGCCGGGAACGGGCGTGACCGGATCAGCCACGGACCACCCCGCCTCGGCACAACGAGGCACCATTACAGACGACGGCGTTTTTTCGCGTCGTTGACACGGATTTTCCCCGGGGCACAGCCACGTGGCCGATACCCTAACCCGCACTATTCACGAGCGCGACCTGTCAGACCACGCTCTTGGTCTGGCGGTGCGGAAACGGGCGCTTTCGGTATGACGCAGGGCCGTGGCTGCCACTGAACGCAATCGTCGATGTCGAGAACTCGCCCGCTCGTTGCTACTTCGCGAACACGATCTCGCCGCCGTCGTCGAGGTCAAACCTGCCCGCGAGCGGCTCCTTGGGCAGGCCCGGCATGCGCATGATCTCGCCGGTGATCGGCACGATGAACCCCGCGCCGGCCGCGAGTTGGATCTCACGTACCGTGACCAGAAAGTCCTTGGGCCTGCCCAGCAGAGCCGGGTTGTCGGACAGCGACTGCTGGGTCTTGGCGATGCAAACCGGCAGGCCGCCAAAACCGGCCTTTTCGAGTTGTTGGCGGTCGCGCTTTGCACGCACGGAGTAGTCCACCGCGTGGGCGCCGTACATCTCGCGAGCCACGGTCGCGATCTTCTTCTCGATCGGCCAGTCCCACTCGTACAGCGGCTTGAACCCGGGCTGGCTGGCGGCGACCAGATCGCGGATCACCTCGGCCAGCTCGGTGCAGCCCGCGCCGCCTTCGCTGAAGCTCTTTGCCACCACCGCCGTCACGCCGAGCGAGCGGCAGTGATTGGCGAGCGTTTCGATCTCTTCCTTGGTGTCGGTCGGAAAGTGGTTGATCGCGACCACGCAGGGCTGCCCGAACTTGCCGATGTTCTCGATGTGCTTCTCCATGTTCGAGAAGCCTCTGACCATCGCGCCGACGTCGCTCTCGCCGACTTCGGCCAGAGCTTTGCCGCCGTGCATCTTGAGTGCGCGGATGGTGGCTACGAGCACCGTGCAGGCCGGCGCAAAGCCGCCGTAGCGGCAGTTGATGTCGAAAAACTTCTCGGCGCCCAGTTCGAACGCGAACCCGGCCTCGGTAACTACGATGTCGGCATAAGCGAGCGCGGCCTTGGTCGCGGCGATCGTGTTGGTGCCGTGGGCGATGTTAGCGAACGGTCCGCCGTGGACGAACGCCGGCACGCCTTCGGTGGTCTGCACCAGGTTGGGCTTGATGGCTTCTTTGAGAAGCGCCGCCATGGCACCGACCGCGTTCATGTCGGTTGCCGTCACCGGCGTGGCGTCGGATCTGTAGCCGACGACGATGCGGCCCAGGCGCGCCTTGAGATCGGCGATGCCGTCGGCCAGGCACAGCACCGCCATCACTTCGCTGGCTGCGGTGATGTCGAAGCCGGTCTCGCGCGGGATGCCCTCGGTGCGGCCGCCCAACCCGATCACGATGTCGCGCAGCGCGCGGTCGTTCATGTCGACGGCGCGCCGCCAGCTGACGCGCCGCGAGTCGAGGCCGGCCGAGTTGCCGTGGTGCAGGTGGTTGTCCACCAGTGCCGCGAGCAGGTTGTGGGCGGCCGAGACCGCGTGGAAGTCGCCGTTGAAGTGCAGGTTGATGTCCATCGTCGGCACGACCTCTGAAGCGCCGCCGCCGGCGCCGCCGCCCTTCATGCCGAAGACCGGCCCGAGGCTGGGCTCGCGGAGCGCGGCCGCACTGACGACGCCGATTCTGGCAAGGCCCTGGACGAGGCCGACGCTGGTCGTGGTCTTGCCCTCACCTGCCGGTGTCGGTGTGATCGCCGAAACCAGAACCAGTTTGCCGCGGCGCGGCCTGTCATTGAACGCGGCCAGCGCCAGCTTGGCCTTGTAATGGCCGTACGGCTCGAGGTGAGCCGAATCGATATCGAGGGACTTTGCGACTTCGTAGATCGGTTTCATGGGGAAGTTCTCTCGGCGTTGTGGATGCGCGCGGCGCGGCCTTTGACGCGCGCATCCTCGCTGGCGCCCGGGCGGTCTGCAAACCGGCGCTCCCAGATCGGCCACCTTCGACATCTCGATACCGGCCCCGCACTCGCGACGACCGCGGCCTGACGCGACGCGGGATCACCGAGATTCGTTGACGTCCCGGTTTCCGTGAACACCGGTTCTGTCCGCGTGGGTACCTGCCGATGATCGTCGATGCGAACGGGCGTTTCGCCGACACCCGCGTGGCTGCATCGAGCGGCGCAGCGCTCAATGCGAACCCAGCCGATGGCTACACCTACGCCGCGCGTGCCTCGATCCCGTGCGCCGCGCTCGCTGCGACGTCTGCGTCCGCCTAATCCGCCCGTGCCTCGATCCCGTGCGCCGCGAACAGGTTGCCGGACGCGACAATCTCTTCGCTCGACAGGAAGCGCCTCAGGCTGCCTTGCAGTCCGGCATCGACGTCGCCGCCGATGCCGTGGCTCTTTTCCTGCCAGGTCGGGTTGTTCGGAAGCAGTTGCAGCGTGCCTACGCCGAGGCCGGCGAGGAAGCTGGCGATGCCGTCGAGATTGGCCGCCGTGTCGGTGATCCCGGGGATCAGCGGCGTGCGCGCAGTCAGTTCGAAACCGCCGCCGCGCGCCAGCGCGGCCAGCGCGGCGAAGTTGCGTAGCACGACTCCGTTGTCGATCCCGCACCAGCGCCGGTGCTCGGCCGGGTCGATCAGCTTGATGTCCATGTAGACGGCGTCGAGGTGCGGCAACAGTGAGGCCGTGAAGGCGTCGAGGCGGAAGTAGCCGCAAGTCTCGAGCAGCACGTGAACGCCGGCGGCGCGCAGTTCGCGCGCCAGTTCCGAAACCAATGCCATGTGGAGAGTGGGCTCGCCGCCGGAGAGCGTCACGCCGCCGCCCGAGGCGTCGTAGAAGGGCTTGTCGCGCAGCACCCTCGCGACGATCTGTTCGCGCGTCATCGGCGCACCGACACGCCGCAGCGCCGCGGACGGGCAGACGGCAGCGCAACCGAAACAGCTCTTGCACCGGGAGCGGTCGACGCGCGACTCGTTTGCGACCGTAGCCGCGCCGTTCGTGCACGTCTGCGCGCAAGCGCCGCACGCGACGCACAGCGACGGATCCCACGACAGCTCGGCGCGCCGGTTGATGCTCTCGGGATTGTGGCACCACGCACACGACAGCGGACAGCCCTTGAAGAACACCACCGAGCGGATCCCGGGCCCGTCGTCGAGACTGTTGCCCTTGATATCGATCACCAGCGTTTCGCGGCCTGTGCTCATGGATACGTCTCAGCGCCCCTCGCACGATGACGAGACGAGGGGCTCGGCGGCGACTTCTCGTTTCTGCGTACCCGTATTACGCAAAGCAGGCTTCGCCGTCCTCGCACCGCTCGGCTCCCTCGTCAGCGCGCAGCGCACTGAGCGCCGCCCTCGACGCGACAAACGCGTTTCGGCGTTCAGATGCGGTACTCCGCCCTGCGGATCACCTCGAGCTGCAAGTCGCGCTGGATCTTGGTGAAGTAGGCAACGTATCCCGAGATGCGCACCATCAGGTCGGGATAGAGTTCCGGACGTGCCATCGCGTCGCGCAGCAGGTCGGTGGTGACGACGTTGTACTGCACCTGCATGCCGCCGAGTTCGAAGAACGTCTTGGCATAGCTGGTCATCGTCTCCACCGCCTTCTCGTTGGTGTCGGAGGGGCTCGGCACGATCTTGACGTTGAAGGCGATGTTGTTGTCCATGTTGCGCGGATCGAGCCGCGCCACGTCGCGCAGATTGTCGAGCAGGTTCGCCGACGCCGACGGATGCGGGGTGAGCCCCGGCGTGAACGGCTCGCCGGCAAGCCGCCCCGACGGCAGCGCACCCGTGACGCGTCCGTACGCGGCGTGATTGGCCATCGACCACCAGCCCACCGCGTGCAGGCCGCCGCGGTAGTTGCGACAACCGGCAAACAGGCGCTTGACCATCGCGGTGACGCGGTTGGCCATCGCCAGCGCCGCGTCGTTGCCGGATCCGAAACGCGGCACTCCGGTCTTGACCAGTGCGTGCAGCTTCGGGTCGTGCGCGAAGTTGTCGCGCACCGCGCGGTGGAGATCGGCAAACGAGACGCGCGCCTCGTCGAACACCAGCTTCTTGACGACCATCAACGAGTCGACCACGTCGGCCAGGCCGATGACGGCGACGCCGCTCGAGTTGTAGCGCGCGCCGCCGCGGGTCAGACCGCGGCCCGATTCGATGCATCCGTCGATCAAGGCCGACAGCAGCGGCGCCGGCTGGTGGCGCTGGTAGACCTCGCCGAGCTGGTTGTTGCCGATCACCGCCTGCTCGACCAGGAACGCGCACTGGGCTTCAAAGGCGTCCCAGAAACTCTCGAACGACGCGAAGTCGCCGTTCTCGACCACGCCGGTCTTGGGACCGAGATCCCAGTTCATCAACGGGTGCAGCCCGTTGTTCATCGCCATTTCGAGAGGCGCCACCAGGTTCAGTTCCAGGCTCGACGTCGCGCTGCAGTGGCGTCCCGGCAGCGACGGCTCGACGCAGCCGTTGGCCACCCAGTCGCGCACTTCTTCGAGCGGCCACTCGTGGGCGGTCAGCGCCGCGATCACCGCGTCGTCACCGTGCATGCACGGCGTGGCGCCGGTGATGTAGTTGACCTCGCAGGCGCGCTTCAGGAACGCGCGGCTGTTGACGCCGGGGCTGAAGCGCACGTGTACGTTTGGATTGTTGAGCGCCAGCAGCTCGGTCACCTTGAGAAGCACGTAGGTCATGTCGTTGACCGCATCGCGACCTTCGGTCGTGACGCCGCCGAGCGTGATGGTGCCGTTGGGGGCCGAGCCCGAGTTCTGCCAGTTGCCGAGATCGGGCGTCAGGATCTGGTGGCTCGCCTCCTTGAAGAACAGGCAGCCGAGAATCTCGACGACGCGCTTCACATACACCTCGCGCTCGGCGGCGGTCGCGAGCAGGCTGATGTCGGCCTCGAAATACGGTTGCAGAATCTGATCGAGGCGGCCGTACATCGGGCCGTCGTCGGTGCTTTCGAGGCCCAGGCACACGTCCATCAGCGAGATCGCCTGCACGGCCTCGTGCAGAGTGCGGGCCGGCTGCGCCGGCACCCGCGAAAGCACGCGGTGCAACTCTTCGCGATCGGCGCGGCGCCGCGGATTGGTTTCAGCCAGTGCCTGACGGCGGGCCAGCTCGGCCAGGTTGCTCGCGTAGACCTCGACGCCTTCGAGTGCGATCACCATCGCGCGCAGCGTGCTGCGCTTCTCGTCGTCGGCGCCGGCGTCGCGCGCCAGTTCCCGTTCGATCTCGGCGATCAGGCCGCGGGTTCCCAGCTTGACGACCTTGTCGTGGCCGGGGGTGATCTCGCTCATCGAGATGGTCTTCCAGTAGTAGACCGCGAACAGGCGGTCGTGAATCTGCACCGGCAGGCCGTTGCCGCTGGCCTCGCGCCAGAGTTCGTGCGCGTTGCGCCGCGCCCAATACGGGAACACGTGCTTGTGCAGGCACTCGATCGCGTCTTCGCTGACCTGGTACGGCATCAGCTCGCGCTTGCCGAACGAGCGCAATTCTCCCCAACTGTAACAGCCGATCGAGAACGGATGGCCGACGCAGCCCGACACCGGATCGGTGGTGAACGAACCGCCCACCAGGTCGTCGTCGCGCAGCACCGGACGGCGCTTCTCGAGCACGTATGCGAGGCTGCGGGCCTTGCGCAGGTTGGGTTCCCACTCACGGCCTTGCGAGTCGGTTTCGTAGCCGTGCTCGAGATGAAAGTCTGTGAGCAACTGGCCGTACTCGTGGCAGACCATCGCCTCTTTGGCGCGGCCGAAGTACTCGCGCCGAAAACGTTCGAGGCGCGGGAAGTCCTCCAGGCCCCAGCACGACAGATACGGGTCGTCCAGATACTTGACGCCCGCGTCGATACGCTCGCCTCTCAGCCGCTGCACCTTTCGCTGCGGGCGCTCGCGCCGGCACTGTTCGGCATCGACGCCGCCTGCCAGCGCGCGGTTCTCGCTGCGGTGCTCGGCGATCTGCCGGTCCACGGCCTTCTGCTGCTCGCGGCCGAGCACCAGGCTGACGTAGTAGCCGAACAGGCCGACCAACATGAAGTTGCCCTCGGGCCTGACCTCGCCGTGGAAGATCATCTTGTAGGCCTCGTCGGGACCGGCCTCGATCTGGCGGGCGATGTCTCGCGAAGAGGTGAAGTTGAGGACGCAGTCGGCATCGGCCGGAACCCGCGGCAGCACCGCGACGCGGCCGTCGCGGAAGCGGATCGCCATCGCCACCACGCCGTCGTCCGAGCGGAAGCCGGCGGTGAGGTTGATCCACCCCTGGGTGCCTCTCATTTCCTCGCGCAGCGCCGGGGTCGTGTTGAAGCGGCCAGCGACGAAACCCAGGAAACCGCGCAGCAGCATGCGCCGCTTGCCCAGCACCTTCCCGCCCACGAATCGCGACGTGTCCGCCACCAGGCCCGCGTACCCGCGCACTTGCTCACCAATTGTCACTGCTTCCGGCATGGTCCCTCCGCTGCGTTATCGCGGGGTCTAGTCCAAGATCCATCCCAAGACCCGGGCCAAGATTCGAACCAGCGGCAAAACGCCGTTTTTTGAGCACAAACGTGGCCTTAGGGTTCCCGCCGCGCCGCTCCGGTGCAACAATGTTGCAACAATGCTGCAACGAAAACTCGAGGAGATATAGCGATGGGCGAAGGTGCGAGGCGCAATGCCGCGGTGCCGCTGGGCGAGAACACGCTGAGGCTGCTGGACACGCTCAACATCGGCTTTGTGCACCTCGACATGGACTTCCTGATCCTCGAAGTGAACGAGCAGGTGCTCGAGCGCTACGGCGGTGTCCGCGAGGATCTGGTGGGGCACCACACCCGCGAGTTCCTCAGCGCCGAAGACTTCGAGCGCCTCGCCGCAATCGACGGCGACTTCCTCGAGCGCGGAGTCCGCCACTACCAGTACGAGTTCGTGCTGCGCGCCAGAGGCGGCGAGCAGGTGCCCTTCCTGCTCAACACCTCGGTCAACCTCGACGCCGACGGCGTGCCGGTCTCGACCAACGTGCTGCTGACCGACATCGGCGAGCAGAAGCGCATGCAGAGCGAGCTCGCCGAGGCTAACCGCGCCCTGGCCCACAGTCGCGAGGCTCTGCAGAACGAAAAGAGAACGATCGAAGCGATCCTGTTCGGCATCGGCGACTGCGTAACCATCTTCGACCCGGCGCGGCGCGTCCTGCTTACCAATCCGCTCGGAAAGAAAATCTACGGCGACCGCGACGCACCGCTGCTAGAGACGCCAACGGATGCCGGTGAAGTCTTGCGCTTCGAGATCGACGGCGTCGAGCGCCTCTTCACCGGCCGGGTTCAGCAGATTCACGACAGCCAGGGACGCGTAAGCGCCCGCGCCGAGATCCTAACCGAGGTCACCGACCAGATTCGGCTCGAAGAACGCGAGAACGAGATCCGTCAGATGAAGCGCCGCATCGAGTTGGTCGAGATGGGCACCGACATCGTCGGCCCGAGCCCTTCAATGCAGAAGGTGCTCGATCGTCTGCTGCGTTGCGCCGAAGTCGAGTCGTCGGTGCTGCTGCTCGGCGAGACCGGCGTGGGCAAGGAACTGGCGGCCCGCGCGATACACGCCCGCAGCAAGCGCAGCGAGCGGCCCCTGGTCGCGGTCAATTGCGGGTCGATCCCCGAGTCCTTGCTCGAGTCGGAACTGTTCGGTCACGAGAAGGGAGCTTTCACCGGCGCGGTGGCCTCCCGCGTAGGACTGTTCCGCGAAGCCGAGGGCGGCACGCTGTTCCTCGACGAAGTCGGCGACCTCGATCCGGCTTTCCAAGTGAAACTGCTGCGCGCGCTGCAGGAACGAGAGGTGCGCCCGGTCGGCGGCAGCCGCGCCTACCCCTGCGACGTGCGAATCATCTGCGCAACCAATCGCGACCTGCGCCAGATGGTCGGCCGCGGGCTGTTTCGCAGCGATCTGTACTTTCGCATCGCGGTGATACCCGTGATGATCCCGCCGCTGCGCGAGCGCCGCGAAGACATTCTGCCGCTGGCCGATCACTTCCTGCGCAAGCACGCAGGCCGTGGCAACGCGACCGTCAAACGTCTCGACGCCGACGCCAGCCAGTTGTTCTTGGAGTACCCGTGGCCCGGCAACATCCGCGAGCTGGCCAACGCGATCGAGTACGCGGTGGCGATGAGCCGGCGCAGCGTGTTGCAGCCCGGCGACTTCCCGCTGCTGCAGTCGGCGCGGCCGATCGCTCCGCCACACGCGGCGGCATCCGCCGAAGTGTCGCGCACCGCGCACGTCGCCGCCGGCTACTCTGGCCCGGCGCATCTCAAACCGTGGGAAGCGCAGGAGCGCCAGCAGATCGCCGAGGCCCTGGCCAAGTGCAAGGGAAACCGCGAACGCGCCGCTCTCGACCTCGGCATGTCGCGCACCACCTTGTGGCGCAAGATCAAGACCTACGACGTGTGAGCGCCTGCGGTTTGCGGATCACACCACAGACGTTATGGCTGAAGGTAGACACATACGATCCTGCCGTATAGCCTGCGAAATCGGCATGTTCAGCTTCATCGAAACGAAGCTGTTTTCGCAACTGGTCGGCGAGTACCTTTCCAATGAGTCCTACGCTTCGCTCTTCGCTGCAGGAGCAGCTTGACGATGATCCCCACTGTGGCGTTGTCGTGACAGGCTCCGGCGGCGGCCGTGGCCTACGAGCGTCCGGGGA